>Ga0209157_1001869_pt1 | contig 17161 bp, 16 predicted proteins | sample GraSoiAngelo_135_FD_185892 | JGI IMG/M metagenome (GOLD analysis project Ga0209157, IMG submission 185892) | Grasslands soil microbial communities from the Angelo Coastal Reserve, California, USA - 14_0929_05_40cm (SPAdes) (version 2) | ecosystem: Environmental > Terrestrial > Soil > Grasslands ...
CGCCGCCGTGACGCAGCACCGAGTCGGCGAGCACCCCCATGAGCCCGATGGCGCAGCCGCCGTAGACCAGCCCGAGCCTGCGCGCGACCAGCTCGGCGCCGAGGCGCCGCGCGGCGTCAGCGTAGGCGGGGCGCGCTCCTTCGGACGAGCCGCAGAAGACGCACACCCGCTTCATAGCGTCGCAGCGAACTCCGCGGACAGCGTGCCCCGATAGATCTCCTCGACCGGGCCCTCGAGGCGGAGCGACCAGTCAGCGCGCACGTGGATCGTCAGCTCGCCTCCAGGCATGCGCACCGTCACGCGGCCGTGGTCGCAGAGCCCGTTCCGCACGGCGGCGGAGGCGGCGCCGCACGAAGACGATCCGGAGGCCAGCGTGTAGCCGGCGCCGCGCTCCCAGATGAGGATGTCGAGCGTATCGCGCGCCGAGACGCGCGCGAACTGGACGTTCGTCCGGTTGGGGAACGCCGGGTGACGCTCGATGAGCGGGCCCAGTCGCCGGCACTCGCCTTCGTCGAGCCGCTCGACGAAGGTCACGCAGTGCGGGTTCCCGACCGAGACCGCCGTGACGGCCAACGTCGTGCCGTTCCCGAGCTGCAGCGGCACGCCGATCACCTCGCGGTCCGGCCCGTTCATCGGGATCTCGGGAGCCCGGAACGTCGCCCGGCCCATCTCGACAATGACGAAGCCGACCCGGCCGCCCTCTAGCCGGCACTGGCACTCGACGACGCCCCCCTTGGTGTCGACCGTGAACGTCACCTTCTTCGCGTGGCCGTGGTCCCAGAGGTACTTCGCGAAGATGCGGAGCCCGTTCCCCGACTTCTCCGCCTCGCTGCCGTCGGGGTTGAAGATACGCAGGCCGAAATCCGCGCGGCGGCTCGGCACCAGCAGGAGGATGCCGTCGGAGCCGACGCCCCAGTTCCGGTCGCAGATGCGGCCGATCGCGGCTGTCGAGAGCGGCCGAGAGAGGTCGGCCTCGTCGATGACGATGTAGTCGTTGCCGAGCCCGTGCCCCTTCGCGAAGGGAATCATGGCCGTGGCAGCTCGACGCGGCGGCCGGTGGCTGCCGAGAGATATCCCGCGTAGATCACCTCGACCACCTCTCGGGCCAGGAGCGCGCCCGACAGCGGCTCGCGGCGTTCGCTGATCGCGCTGACGAAGTCTTCCAATTCTTGGGGATAGCCGCGCATCCAGTCCTCGTCGGGGCTCGGATACTGCCAGCCGGCCTTGGTCTCCACCTTCTCGGTGATGTATTCGTCGCCCCAGATGGCGGCGTCGGGCGCATACGCAGTCACCGCCGTGTTGGGGTTGATGTTCGCCTGGATCACCGCGTTCGTCAGGTACGCAGTCACCACGTTGCGGACTCCACCCAGCGTGATGTCGTTCGAGTGGATCGTGGCCATGGTCCCGTCCTCGAAGGTGAGCACGGCGACCGACCAGTCTTCGACATCCTCCGCGAGGGTCGACATGTGCCGTCTGATCCCGGAGACCACCGGAAGCCGCGTCAGGCTGGCGACCTCGGCGGAGACTGCGCGGGCCCGCACCGGGCGGCCCCGGCGCCGCAGGCCTTCCCAGTGCTTGAGGTGGAGCACCGCGCCGACCGGGTGCGAGCCCATTCTCAAGAACGCCCCTCCGCCCGCGCTCTTCCAGCGGCGCGCATACGCAGCGTGGGACCCCGAGTGACTTTCCTCGGCGCGCAGCTCGAGGATCGCGCCGCCGCTCGCGTCGAGAAGGCGCCGGAGCTTCGCCACCGGCGGGGCGTAGACGAAGTCCTCCCCATAGCAGAGCGTCACCCCCGCTTTCGCGACGGCGTCGAGCACCGCGTCGGCGTTCCCCAGCGCCGTCGCGAGCATCGCGTCCCGGGGCTCCGTGGCGTCGCAGAAGGCGCCGGTCAGCGGCTTCTCGACGATGACGTGCTTGCCGGCCCGGGCCGCCACTACCGCGATCTCGTGATGCATGTCCGTCGTCGCGCAGATATCGACGACGTCCACGTCGGGCGAGGCCGCCAGCGCGTGATAGTCCGTGAAGACACGCGGGATCGCGTGACGTCGAGCGAAGCGCTCGGCCTCCTCCCGTGTCCGGGAGCACACCGCGGTCAGCTCCGCCCGGGCGGGGCGGAGCGGTCGATAATTCGTCGCGTGCAGGTCGGCGGCGAACCGGGCCCCGACGATCCCGATCCGAAGGGGGCTCATGCGAAACGCACCTTGAGCCAGTCACGCATTCGCTCGCGCGGTCCGCGGACGTCACACGGGAGTCGCCGGCGGTACTTCTCGGCGAAGCGCGCGAGCGCCGAGTCGCGAAGGACGAGGTCGGCCCGCTCCCGCGACGGGTCACGGGCGAAGTCGCGCGTCCGCGTCCGGCCGCCGTGGTGATGGAACGGCGCGTGGACGACGAGACACCGCCGCTCGCCCTCCAGCACGGCGAGCGAGAGATCACGGTCGTGGCCGTGGTAGAAGCCGTAGCCTTCGTCGAAGCCGCCGATCGAGTCGAGCAGGCGGCGCGAGAGACACATGCAGACCGAGTCGACGAAGGCCACATCCTCCCACGGGGCCCTGACGGTCGGCTGCGGGAGCAGGCTGTGGACGATCGTGCGGCCCACGGCCCGGCCGTCGGCCCGCAGCCGCTTGGCGCCGTAGAGGCCAGCGAGCCCGGCGCCGGGCTCGGCGAGCGCCGCGAGGAGCCGTGACAGCCACGCCGGCTCCAGCATCTCCGTGTCGTTGTGCAGAAAGCACACGAACTCGGTGTCGGCGAGCCGCCAGGCGCGGTTGAGCGCCGCGATCACGCCGTCGTTGCCCGGGCTCCGCGCGAAGGTCAGCGGATACGCGTGCGGAAAGCGCTGGAAGAACTCGGGCGTGCCGTCGGTCGAGCCATTGTCCATGACGATCAGCCGGAAGGGCTCGGTCGTGGTCCCGAGGCTCTGGAGGCAAGCTCGAGTGTCCTCGAGCCCGTTGTGGACGCACATCACGAGGCTCACGCGCGACGAGGCGCGCACGGCCTCCCTAGCGCCGGTCGATAGGGACGTACGTGGCGTGCGTCGGGCCCGTGTACTCCGCACGAGGTCGGATCAGCCGGTTGTTCGCGTGCTGCTCCATCACGTGGGCCGCCCATCCGACGACCCGGCTCATCGCGAAAATCGGCGTGAACTGGTCGGTCGGGATCCCCATCGAGGCGTACGCGGCCCCGGAGTAGAGGTCGACGTTCGGGAAGATGCGTTTCTGCTCGCCGACGACCCGCACCACCGTGTCCAGGATCTCGACGGCGCTCGTATTCCCGGCTTGCTTGCCGAGCTCCTCCGCCAGCCGGCGCAGGTGCTTCGCGCGCGGATCTTCCACGCGATAGACCCGGTGGCCGAAGCCCATGACGCGCCCGTGATCGGCGAGCGTTTTCCGGATCCACGCCTCGGCGTTCGCCGGCGACTTGATCTTCTGGACCATCAGCATCACCTGCTCGTTGGCCCCGCCGTGGAGCGGCCCCTTGAGCGCGCCGATCGCCGAGACGATCGACGAGTGCAGATCGGACATGGTCGCCGCCGTCACGCGAGCGGCGAAGGTCGAGGCGTTGAACTCGTGGTCGGCGTGCAGGATCAGCGCCACGTCGAACGTCTTCACGGCGAGCGGCGTCGGCTTGGTGCCGCTCATCATGTAGAGAAAGTTCGCGGCGAGACTGAGCTTCGGGTTTGGCGCCACGGGCGCCTTGCCGCGGCGGATCCGCTCCCACGCGGCCACGAGCGTCGGCATCTGAGCCGTCAGCCGAAGGGCCTTGCGAGCGGTGGCGTCCTTGGAGTTGTCGGCGGCGTCCGGATCGTAGGCCGAAAGCGCCGACACCCCGGTGCGCAGGACCTCCATCGGGGTCGTCTTCTTCGGCAGCGCCTTCAAGAGCGAGACGAGTCCCGGCGGCAGGTGCCGGTTCGCGGTGGCGCTCAGGGCCTTCGTGTGCGCGACGAGCTCCTTCTTGCTCGGGAGCCCGCCGTGCCACAGCAGGAAGATCACTTCTTCGAAGGACGAATGCTCGACGAGGTCGTTGACGTCGTAGCCACGGTAGACGAGCCGGCCTTCACGCCCGTCGATGAAACAGATGTCCGACGTCGATACGACGATGTCCTCGAGACCGCCTCGGCTTCCGCTTCCCATGGGCTTCCCTCGTCGAAGGTGTGGTGAAACCGGTTTGCTTTTATCATACGTCCGCTGATGCTTCAAGGCACCTCCGCGCGCGTGAGCAAGTTCTACGACCACCATCCGATCAGCGAGGCGCGGGTGCTGGCGGCCCTCGCCCGGCCCGGGCTCGGTCGGTCGGGGCCTCTGACCGCCGACGACCTCTTCGAGTTCGACCAGGACCACTACGGGGGCCTCGCCGCCGTGGACATCCTGGCGCGTCGGGCCGGGGTCGGTGCCACGAGCCGGGTCCTGGACGTCTGCGCGGGCCTCGGCGGGCCCGCCCGGTTCCTCGCGAGTCGCCGCGGCTCGACCGTCGTCGCGCTCGAGCTCCACGCAGGCCGTGCGGCCGGGGCTGCCCGGCTCAACCGTCTTGTCCACGCGACCGGGGTGAGGGTCGTCCGCGGGGACGCGACCGCCCTCCCCTTCGAGGGAGGCACCTTCGACGCCTGCCTGAGCCAGGAGGCGCTGTTGCACGTTGCCGACAAGCGGGTGGTGCTGGCCGAGTGCCACCGCGTGCTGGCTCGAGGCGGACGGATCGCCTTCAGCGACTGGATCGCCTACCCGAGCCTCGGCGAGCGGGAGCGGGCGCGGCTCTGGGAGTGGATGGCCGCCACGACGCTCCAGACGCTTGACCGCTATTGCGCCCTGCTCGGTCGGACCGGCTTCACGGCGGTCGAGGCGGAGGACACGTCAACGGAGTGGCGACCGATCGTGAGAAAGCGGCTCGAGCTACACCGCGCCCTCCGCGCGGACGGGGTCGCCCGGTTGGGCGAACAGCGATACCTGGAATACGATCAGCTTCACGCCTTCTTCGTACGGCTGGTGGAGGACGGAAAGCTCGGCGGTGGGCGTTTCACCGCGACTCGCTGACGGGGTGGTCTAGCGACCGAATCGCTTCAGGAGATCCTGGATCCCGCCCTCGATCTTCTCCCGGCTGACGGCGCCGCCGACCGAGGCCGGGTCTACCCTGATCGACGGCGACGCGGCGTTCCCGCTGAGCTTGGCCCGCAACTCACCGCGCCCGTAGTTCACGCGCAGGTCGAGGTTCATGCGCCCGGTGGCGAGACCATAGTCGCCGGCCACGCCGACTTTCATGGCCCGGCTCGAGTACAGGAGATCGCGCGTGGTGACGACTCCGTTCGTGATCTGGTAGGTGCCGGTGATGGAGTCGAAGTCGGTGGGCGATGACGTGAGCGCCGTCGGCACATCGGCCGCGAGCGTCGATGATACCGCGCCGGCGATCTGCGTGAGCGTGCCGATGAGTGCGAGCGCCTGAGGCCCGACCACCTTGCCGGGTCCGAGCCGGAGCTGACCCGAGCCCCCGAGCGTGTTCAACAGGTCCGTCGCGCTCGCGGACAACGCGCCGGTGAGGTCGAGCGGTCCGGCCACCGCGTAGCCCTGGCAGATAAAGTCGACCAGGATCTTCTCGACCGGCAGCGCTCTGATGGCCAGGTCGCCGAGCTGCACGTGCACGCCGCGGTCGAGCGTCGCGGTCAGGTTGGTGCTGATCGTTCCGCCACCGATGGACGTCGTGGTGGGGCGGCTCTGAAACCGACCGTCCCACGACGCGCCCGCCAGCTTCAGCGGGCCGAGCGAGAGAGTGCGTCGCTTGGGTTCCGGACACGCGGCGTTCGTCTGGGTCACCTTCGGACTCGCCAGCTCCACGTTCCCCGAGACCCTGGGCGTCCCCAGTGTCCCGCCGAGGGCAAGGTCCCCCTTGATCGGTCCGGCGATCGCCGGGGTCGGGCCGGCGGCGGCACCGACGAGCTGCTCGATGTCCTTTCCCTCGATGCTCACCCGGGCCCGGACAGGCGCATCGAGTATCGCCTTGGCGCCGTTGAGCGCCACCATCCCTTCGGCGAGCTTGACGGCCAGATCACCCGGCTTCACGCGGAGCGCGCCTTTGAAGTTGAGCTGGGTCCCTTGACCGGTCAGCGTGAGGTCGAGTTCTTCGACGCGGTACGGAGTTGGCGCCTCCCCTTTCCCGCGTACGACGTACGTGATGACACCCCTGTCGATCTTCACTTGAGACACGACCGCGGCCGCCGCGCCGCCCGTGCCGCCGCCGCTCCGTCCCGGCCGCGACGCGTTCCGGGACTCGGACGGCGGCGCGAGACTCGCGACGTTCAGACGACCGTCCGCGCTCCGGATGAGTGCGATGCGCGGCCGCTCGAGCGTGATGGCGCCGAACTCGACGCGGCCGCTGAGAAGCGAGCGAAGCTTGAGATAGATCCGACCGGTCTCGAGCGCGAGGAACGGTGCGGTGCCGAACTCTGGGTCTTCGGCGACCTCGAGCTTATGCAGCTCGACCGCCGGCAGCGGGAACAGCGCGACGGACAGCGACTCGAACTTCACCGGCCGCCCAATCGCCTGCGTGGCGCTGCCGGCGATCATCGCCTGGACGCGCGGCGTGTCGACGAGCCGGGGGAGCGCGATCGCCGCTACGACCAGCAGCAGGACGACGACCGCCCCGATCCCGACGACCCACTTCAAGGCGCGCTTCAACGCGCACCTCCAGAGCGATTACGCGGTCTGGATCGCCGACAGCCGCCAGGGCTTCGGGCCGACCGGACGCGTGAAGGTCCAATACTCCTCGATGTCCACCGGGGTCGTCGATCCCTCCACCACCGCGCCGGTTGCGTCGTCGACCGTGTAGTCGACCATCGAGACGGTGAAGTACACCGTTGCCCAGTCCTGGCCGCTCTCCTGCCACGCCTCGGTCAACTCGCAGCGCCCGATTCGGACTCGTTCGATCCGGTTGGTCCGGCGCGCGCCGCGGAGCTGATCGCACTGCGCCTGCAGACGGGCGAACTCCTGCGGCGTGAGCCGGTCCTGCACTCCGCTCAGGTCCCGCTTGACGATCCCGGCCTGGACGTCGATGAACGTTCCCTTCGCCCAGTCGGCGAATCCGATCGGATCGAAACTCGCGTCCATCCCACGGATGTGTCCGATCCCGCGATCGAGATCCGTTTCGCTCGGCGTCGCCTCCAGCGTCGCACCGCCGCCTCCCGCCGACCAGCTCTGTCCCCCTGAGCTGTACGAGCTGGCGCCACCGGCACCAGCATAGGCCGGCTCGGGCCGAGCCGCCTGGCGGCCACGGAGCATCCGGAACAGGAAGAAGACCGCACCACCGATCAGCAGGAGCTCGAGGAGTCCGAGACCACCGCCGAAGCCCTCGCCCATGCCTCCGAACAGCATGGAACCCAAGAGCCCGCCCAGGGCGAAGCCGGCGAGGCCTCCCATGAGGCCGCCGAACATGCCTGGCCGCTGCATGGGCTGCGGGGACGAAGAGGGCGGCGGGGTCGTCGCCTGTGAGGGGCTCGACGAACTGGACGGTGTGGTCGGCGACGAGTATGAGCGGGAGCCGCGGCTTCCACCGCTCCCGGCGCGCGCCCACACGGTCGCGTTGTCGAGCAGCAGGAGCGAGGCGAGCGAAAGTCCTACTATGAGCAGAAGAGCTCTTGGTCGCATGGTGACCTCCAGGGCCTTATTCTAGCGCGGCCCGTTGCCGGAGTTCTTTTTTCAGGATCTTGCCCGTCGGGTTCTTCGGTAACGCGCTGATGAACTCGATCGTTTCCGGCACCTTGTACGACGCGATCGCGTCCCGGCAGAGCGTCTGGAGCGCCTCGGCCGTGACACGTTTTGACTCCTGGAGCACGACGAACGCTTTCACCGCCTCGCCCCGCAAGGGGTCGGGCACCCCGATGACCGCCGCTTCCTTGACGGCCTCGTGGCGGAAGAGGATCTCCTCGACCTCGCGCGGGAACACCTTGAATCCAGACACGTTGATCATATCTTTCACGCGGTCTACGAGAAAGTAGTAGCCGTCGGCGTCGCGATAGCCGATATCGCCGGAGTGGAGCCAGCCGTCCCGGATCGTTTCGGCCGTCGCTTGCCGGTTGCCGAAATAGCCCTTCATGACGTTGGGGCCTTTGATCAGGATCTCGCCGAGAGCTCCGTCCGACACCTGCCGCCCCTGCTCGTCCACGATCTTCATCTCGACGTTCTCGATCGGCGTGCCGACCGAGCCCGGCCGGATGTCCACGTCGTGGTTCCACGACGCGAAGGGCGAGCATTCCGTCAGCCCATAGCCCTGGGTGACCCGGTGCCCGTAGCGCTCGGACCAGCGCCGCTCGACGTCCACGGGCAGCGTCGCCGCCGCCGAGAAACAGAGCCGGATCGATGAGAGGTCGAGCGGTTCTTCCATGGACAGAAAGAGGATGTACATCGTCGGGACGGCATAGAGGAGCGTGATGCGCTGACGTCCCAGGGCCTCTACGAACTCCTTGACCACGAAGCGCTCCTGGAGCACGAGCGCGCCGCCGGCGGTGACGAGCGCGTTCAGGATGAAATTCTGGCCGAAGCAGTGAAACATCGGCAGGGCGCAGAGGCCGCGGTCCTGGGGCGTCATGCGCAGATGGTGGACCGTGGCGTGGGCGTTCGAGACGATGTTGCCGTGCGTGAGCATGACGCCCTTGGGACGCCCGGTCGTCGCCGACGTGTAGAGGATCGCCGCCGTCTCGTCCCGGTCGAGATCGAGCGCTCTCACCGGTCGGCCCGAAAGCGACGCCAGGTCCTTCGCCTCCAGCAGGTGGCGCATGGAGGGAACGCGCCCGCGCGCCGGAAGGTTCGCCGCGGCGGGGGCCGCGGTGATCACGGCCGAGGCCTCGGCGTCGCAGAGGATGTACTCGAGCTCCTCCGCCTTGTACGTCACGTTGAGCGAGAGCGGGACCAGCCCGATTTTCTGCGCGGCATAGTAGGCCAGAACGAACTCGGGCCAGTTCGGCAGGTGCAGGCCAAGTCGCTCCCCGGGCTTGAGGCCGAGGGCGGCGAAGCCGCCGGCGAGCGTCGACGCCGCCTCGTCCAGCTCACGGTAGGTCCACCGGCGCTCGCCCGCGATCAACGCCGGCCGGTTCGCGTGATGGCGCGCGGAGACCTCCAGGTGCTGCGCGAGGTTCACGGAATGAGGAGTACCTTCCCAGTCGTCTTCCGCCCCTCGAGCGCCCGGTGCGCTTCCGACGCGTCCTTGAGCGGGAACTCGAACTCCGTGCGCAACTTGAGCTTGCCGTCCCGGATCCAGCCGAGCAGTTCGCCCGATCGCTGGAGGAGCTCGGCGCGCGTGATGATGTGATGGTTGAGGCTCGGGCGCGTCAGAAAGAGCGAACCCTTGGCGTTGAGCGTCTGCAGGTCGAAGGGGCCGATGGGGCCGCTCGACTGACCGTAGAGCGCCATCATCCCCCGCGGCGCCAGGCAGTTGAACCCCTTGTCGAACGTCGTCTGGCCGACCGAGTCGTACACGACCTGGAGGCCCTTGCCGTCGGTGAGCCGCTTCACCTCGGCCTCGAAGTCCTGCTTCATGTAGAGAATGACGTCCGAGGCGCCCGCCTCGCGCGCGAGCTTCGCCTTGTCCTCGGTGGAGACCGTACCGATGACGCGGGCACCCCGCATCTTCGCGATCTGGCAGAGGAGCAACCCGACGCCACCGGCCGCCGCGTGCACAAGACAGGTGTCCCCGCTCTTGAGCGGATAGGTCGAGCAGGCGAGATAGTGCGCCGTCAAGCCCTGCAGCATCGCCGCCGCGCCCTGACGGGTGCTGAGGCCGGTCGGCAGGCTCACCAGGCGCGCGGACGGTACGACGGCATACTGCGCGTACGCGCCCGGCACGCCCGTATAGGCGACCTTGTCGCCGACTTTCACCTCGGTCACGTTCGAGCCGATTGCCGTGACCGTGCCACCGGCCTCCAGACCCAGCGTCAGCGGCAGCGCGAGCTTGTACTGGCCTGAGCGCTGGTAGACGTCGATGTAATTGATGCCGGCGGCGTCGACCTTCACCGTGGCCTCGCCGGCCTTGGGCGTGGGTTCGGGCACTTCCTCATAACGCATGACGTCAGGACCGCCGGGCGTGTTGACGCGGATCGCTTTCATCAGGTCACCCTCCGTGAGGTTTCGGCTCGATGCGGGCGGATTATAGCATCGGGGCGCCCGGACCTCGGCCGAGGCTCCCACGGAGCCAGTGGTACATGGCGTAGGACTCGAGCGCGAACGGCGGGAAGCCGAGGTAGCCGAGCACCGGCATCTCGAAAATCTTGATGCCGCCGAGGTACGGGACAGCGTACGTCCATCGCGTCGCCGCCCAATAGTTCCAGAACTCCCAGAGCACCCCACAGATCGCGCCGCTGGCGAGGAGCGCCAGCAGGCGCGATGCGTCCCCGATGGCGATGTCGGCGAGCCACGACGGCCGGCCGCGACGGCAGTTCAGGGGCTCGAGCAGAAGCGCCCAGCCTACCCAGACGAGCGGAACGAGCCACGCCGACACGACGGCGAGCGGGAGGGTGACGCTCACCGCCCCCGTGACGACGGCGAGACGAAACGCTCGCGGCGACGGACGCCAGGGGCCAACGCGGGCGTCGCTGAACACCGTAGCGCGCAGAGCGGCCGCCGTGAGAAATAGCGCGGGAAAGATCGTCGCGAAGGACCAGTCGTAGCCGACGCGTCGAAGGAAGAGATTCGGTTCGAGGCCGTGGTACCGCCACCAGAGACCTGCCGCGTCCGCGCCGCCGCGCCAGAACCGGGGTGCATTGTAGAGCTCGAAGAGCCACCAGCAGCCGAGGGACGCGAGCGCCACGAGGACGCCTTCGGCGCGGTCGGTCGTGAGGTAGGAGCGACCGGTGAAACGGGCCGCCAGCGCGTCGACGAAGAGGACGTAGCCCGTCCAGACGATCGGCGTGAACCATCCGGCGACTGTCGGGTCACGCGCCGCGAGGAGTATCTCCGCGACACCCACGATACCCAGGCCCGCCCAGCCGTGCGCCCGCATGCTCGGCCGCAACCCGGCGACGCGCCCGCCGTCACCGCATCGACGCGAGGTCGATCGTGAAGCGGCTGACGTCCCGGCCATCCGCGTCGCGGATGACGAGGAGCAGGCGCGCCGTCTCCGTCATGTCCTTGGTCGGGAACCGGTAGACGCAGCGCGCGAGATACGCTCCGCCGTCCGTGCGCAGGGCGGTGCGCTCGTTCTGGACGAAGGCCGGCTCGATTGCCCGGTCGCCCAGGAGGATGCGCGGCGCGTAGAAGCGCGCGAAGTCCTCCCGGGGACCGCGCAGCTGCGCCCAGATCACCAGCCGGTCCTGCTGATTACGCAGAAGCTTCTCCGGCTCATCGTCCTTCAACCGTTCGTTCTTGAAGGCGGCGTGCCGGGCCGCGACGACGAGCCGATGGAACGGCGTCATCACGGTGACGCTGTCGCCCGAGGAGCCCGCCACGCGCCACTCGGCATCGAACGATTCTGATGTGACCGAGCGGGCGCCCACTCGGACGGCGTCGCTTCGCTCCTCCCGGCCCAGCGTGAACGATGCGGCGACCACCACCCGAGGACTGGCCAGGAGCAGGGCGAGGAGCGAGGCGACCGCGAGGGCGCTCACTTGATCTCGCCGACGGTGACACGGTTGAAGGTCGCTGGGGGAAAGTACTTGGCCGCGACTCGCTGGACGTCGCGCGCGGTGACCCGCGCGATCCGTTCCTTGTAGCGATCGGCGTAGTCGAGCCCCAGTCCCTGGTCCTCGACCGCGACGAGGAAGTCGGCCACCTTACCGGACGTGTCGAGTCGGAACGGAAAGCTCCCGACCAGGTACTGCTTGGCGAGAGCGAGCTCGCGCTCGGCGACCGCCCCGCGGGTCATCCGGGCGAGCTCCTCGCGGACCATGACCACCACCTTGGGCGCCTCGGCCGTGCGAGTCTGGGCAGTCACGGCGAACGCTGCCCCGTACCGCGCGGTCGAGAGCCAGCTGTAGACGGCGTACGCGAGCCCCGCTTCGTCCCGGACGCGGGCGTAGAGACGCGACGCCGAGCCGCCGCCGAGCACGTAAGACGCGACAGACAGCGGAAAGTAGTCCGGGTCCGTCTGCCGAATGGCCAGCCGGCCGAACATGATCGTCGACTGCGTCAGCTCGCGCTTGACGGTCTCCTCGCGCGGAGATGCCGGAGCGGTCACCGGCGTAATCGACTGGGGCGCGCCGGCTGGACGGGCCCACGCGCCGAGCCGCGCCGTGATCTCGCGACGCGCCTCGTCCACCGTGACCGCCCCGACGACTGCCACGACGGTGGTGTCGGGTCGCACCTGCTGTGCGTAGAACTTCACGACGTCGTCTCGCGTGAGCCGGGCGACCGATTCGCGGGTTCCCTCGACCGGTACGCCGTACGGATGGCCCGGGTAGACCAGCCGGGCCAGCACGCGGGACGCCACGGTGCCCGGGTCCTCCTCGGAGCGCCTGATGGCCGCCTGGATCTCGGACACCTTGCGCGTCACTTCCGCCGGAGGGAAGGTCGGTGACAGGACGACCTCCGACACCAGATCCAGTCCGAGCGCGAGGTCCTTCTTCTGCACGGACAGCGCGACGGTGAGGTTGTCGCGGCCGGCCACGGCCTCGAGACTGCCCCCGACGAATTCGATGGCTGAATCGACTTCCGGTGCCGTGCGCGTCGCAGTGCCCCGCGTGAGCAGGGCACCCGTGAGGTGTGCGAGCCCGGCCCGATCGTCGGGGTCGAAGACGGCTCCCGCCCGCGCGAGGACGCGCACCGCCACGATCGGCACCGCGGGCCGCTCGGCCACGAGCAGGACGATGCCGTTCGGCAGGACCTCCCGGTGGGCGAGCGGCGCCCCAGCAGCGGCGGGGCCAGGCACGACCATGCCCAGCAGAACGATGACGGCTCGCACGGCAGCTCGACACCGATCAGCACGGGTGGTCATCGGGGCTTCGGCAACAGCACACCGACGCTCTTGCGCTCCGGCGCGAACCAGACGCCCGCCACTCGCGTGAGGTCAGCGACCGTGACCGCACGGATCTTCGTGATGAAGGAATCCTTGAGCGCGTAGCCGCCGATGAGCTCGAAGCGAGCGAGAAGCGCCGCGCGCCGGTGGACGGAGTCTTCCTGGAAGACGAAGGCGGACTCGATCTGATTCTTGGCGCGCGCCAGCTCCTCGTCGGTGACGGGCTCGGCCTTGAGCCGCTCCATGTGCTTGGAGAGCTCCGCCTCGAGTGTCTCCGGCGTCTGGCCCGGCATCGGCGTCGCCCAGAACCAGAAGAGGTTCGGGTCGATCGAGAAGTACGAGTAGTCGCCCCCCGCCTCGAGCGCGAGCTGGCGCTGGTAGACGAGGTCGCGATAGAGCCGCGACGCGCGGCCGCCCGAAAGAATCGTCGACAGGACCTCGAGGGCCGGAGCGTCATCCGAGCGCTGGTTCGGCACGTGCCAGCCGAGGTAGACGATGGGGAGCTCCGCCTCCTTCCTGACCGTCACGCGTCGCTCGCCGTTCTGGGGCGGCTCGACGGCGAGCACCGGCGCCGGAGTCCGGCCGCGCGGGATCCGTCCGAAGCTCCGGCGGATCTTCTCGAGCGCGGCCGGAGCCTGGAACGCCCCGACCGCCACGACCATTGCGTTGTTCGGGATGTAGTACGTCCGGTAGAAAGCGCGGATCTCCGCCGGCGTGATCCGCTTGATGTCCTCCATCCAGCCGATGATCGGATAGCCATAGGGGTGCGCCTTGAAGGCGATCGAGCTGACCTCCTCGCTGAGGAACCCGCCCGGGTCGTCCTCGGTGCGGGTCCGCCGCTCCTCGATGACGACCTCGCGCTCCGAGGCGATCTGCTTGGCGTCGAGCAGCAGGTTCTGCATCCGGTCCGCTTCGAGCTCGATCACGAGGTCGAGCTTGTCGGCCGCGATATCGACGAAGTACGAGGTCACGTCCTGCGAGGTGAACGCGTTGTCCTGGCCGCCGTTCTCTTCGACGAGCCGCGCGAACTGTTTCGGACCGCGGGTCGGCGTGCCCTTGAACATCATGTGCTCGAGGAAATGGGCGATGCCGGTCGCGCCACGCTGTTCGTTGCGCGAGCCGACCCGGTACCACACCTGGAAGGACACGATCGGGCTGCGGTGATCCTCGAGCAGGAGGACACGAAGCCCGTTGTCGAGCGTGGTGGCGACGACGCGATCGGCGGCGGGCGCCGCGGACGGCGCGAGAAGCGAGACGACCAACAGGAAGACGACGACCGTGCGCACGGGTCGATTATACCGCCCGCCGCGCAGCCGACCGTTGTATCATCCCCCGTGATGCGCGTGCTCGCCCTGCTCCTCGTGATCGCGATCCCGCAGCTCGCCCTCGCCCAGCCCTGTACCGAGTCGCTCGCGACGCTCTTCGAGCGTGTGTCGCCGACTGTCGTGTCGATCCAGGCGATCAAGATCAACAAGGCGAAGCCGCAGCGTCGGTTCGAAACCGTGGTCGGATCGGGCGTCGTCATCGAGCGCGACGGCCAGGTCCTCACCAACGCCCACGTCATCGACGGGGCGGCCTCCCTGTCGGTCACGCTCGACTCGGGGACGAAGACGCCGGCCCGCGTGCTCGGAATGGACACGGTCACCGACCTCGCCCTGCTGCGGCTCGAGGCCACGTCGCCGCTCCCCGCCGCGCGGCTCGGGGATTCGTCGGCGCTGCACGTGGGCGACGAGGTCGTCGCGATCGGCAATCCGATGGGCCTCGAGCAAACGATGACCCGCGGCATCGTGAGCGGGCTCAACCGCATCCTGCCAGGCCTTGCCGAGCAGCCGATGATCCAGACCGATGCGCCGATCAACCCGGGGAACTCGGGCGGCCCGCTGGTCGACCGGTGCGGCGCCGTCGTGGGCATCAATACCTTCATCTCGGAGGAGGCGAACTCGATCGGCTTCGCGCTGCCGATCAACGCCGCCAAAGCGGTCCTTCGCGACCTGCGCGAGACGGGCCGGGTCACGCGCCCATGGCTCGGGCTTCACGGCCGTGAGATCGACACCCACGTCCCGTCGCTCTTCCGGCTGCCGCTCGCGCCGGGCTACCTCATCGAGATCGTGTACGACGGCAGTCCCGCCGAGCGCGCGGGCGTCCGCGGCGGCACCATGTCGGTCGTCGTGCAGGGCGAGGAGTACCTCGTCGGGGGCGATATCCTGACCGCGATCGAGGGCACCTCCGTCCGGACGCACCAGGACTATCTCGCGAAGGTGAAGACGCTACGACCCGGCCAGCGCGTCCGTCTCACGATCCTCCGCGACGGTCAGCGGCGCGAGCTCACGCTTACCGTCGCCGAGCGTCCGCGCCTCCCGACCGATCTTGTCGACTGAAGCACGGGGACTCTAGCGTCGGTCGCCTCTGTCGTCGCGCAGCAGGCGGCGCGCCGTCAGGAAGATCGCCCGCAGCATCGGCCGAGTCAGCTTGCCCGTGAAGGTGTTTTGCTGGCTCGGATGATACGAGGCGATCAGCGTCACCCCATCGTCAAATCTCACCAGCGCGCCGTGCCCGAACTTCGGCGCCGGCCGCCGCGGAGGCGCTCCGAGCGCGCGTCGCGCTTTCAGGTACGCCTGCCAGCCGATGCGCCCGAGTCCGACGACGACGCGCACACGGGTGAGGAGCCGGAGCTCGGCAAGCAGGTAAGGCTCGCAACAGGCGATCTCCGCCGGCGTCGGCTTGTTCGCAGGCGGCGCGCAGCGGATCGCGGCCGTGATGTACGCGTCCCGCAGCGTGAGACCGTCCCCCCGTCGTTCCGAGCTCGGCTGGCTGGCGAACCCCGCGTGGTGCAGTGCATCGAAGAGCCAGTCGCCGCTCCTGTCACCCGTGAACATCCGTCCCGTGCGGTTGCCACCGTGGGCCGCCGGGGCCAGGCCCACCAGCAGGAGCCGCGGGCGCGGATCGCCGAAGCCGGGTAGCGGCCGGGCCCAGTAGCGCTGATCACGATAGCGTCGTGGTGGCGCGGCCGCGACCGCCTCGCGATGTGTGACGAGGCGGGGACATCGCTGACAGCTGACGATGGCGGCGTTCAGGCGCGAGAGCGACCGAGGGTCTTGCAATCCGGCGGGATTGTGACACGGTGGAGGCCATGCCGCCACCCGCTGACCGGGCCCCGGCGACGCGCGTGCCCACGATCATCGTTCATGGCGGCGCCGGCGCGGATCCGTCCGACGGCCGTGACGAGCTTCGGCAGGGCGTGCGTGCCGCCACCGTGGCCGGCTGGCGCGTCCTCTCGGCGGGCGGCGCGGCGCTGGACGCCGTGGAAAGCGCGGTGCGCACGCTCGAGGACCACCCGCGCTTCAACGCGGGTCGCGGCTCGGTTCTCACCCGCGACGGCACGGTCGAAATGGACGCATCGATCATGGAAGGCGATCACCTCCAGTGCGGCGCCGTCGCGGCCGTCCCTCGCATCGCGAATCCGATCACGCTCGCGCGCCGCCTCCTCGAGGCGCGTCGCCACGTCCTGCTCGTGGGCGACGGTGCCCTCGCGTTCGCCCGCTCGGTGGGAGTTCCCGAATGCGACACCGCGTCGCTCGTCACGGACCGCCAACAGCGTCGCCACGCCGAGGTGGCCCCGAGGAGCGCCACCCTCGGCGGCACGGTGGGCGCTGTCGCCCTCGACCGGAGTGGCACCATCGCGGCCGCGACGTCGACCGGGGGCACCATCGGCAAGCTCCCGGGAGGTGTCGGCGACAGCGCGCTGATCGGTTGCGGCACGTACGCCGAAAGCTCGATCGGCGGTGTGTCGTGCACCGGCGACGGCGAGGCCATCATTCGCGTCGTGCTCGGGCACCGGGCGCTCTACTTCCTCAAGGACGCCGCCGACCCGGAGTACGCCGCCAAGATCGCCGTCGATCTCCTCGTGGAGGAGGGCCGGGGCCACGGTGGGCTCATCCTGCTCGACTGGCGCGGCCGCACGGGGTACGCCTGCTCGACACCGCTGATGCCCGTCGCCATCATGTCTCCCGCGCTCGCCGAGCCGCGGACGCCGTTCTGAGAGGCATGCTCGGGCCGGCCGAGATCGAGGCCGCGCGTCAGCGGCTGAAGGGCGCGATCTATGAGACGCCCTGCCCCTACTCACAGACGCTTTCCGAGATCAGCGGCGTGCGCTGCTTCGTCAAGCTCGAGAACCTCCAGATGACCGGCTCGTTCAAGGAGCGCGGCGCCGCCAACCTGCTCCTGCAACTCGACCCCGCCGAGC
>Ga0209157_1001871_pt1 | contig 17157 bp, 11 predicted proteins | sample GraSoiAngelo_135_FD_185892 | JGI IMG/M metagenome (GOLD analysis project Ga0209157, IMG submission 185892) | Grasslands soil microbial communities from the Angelo Coastal Reserve, California, USA - 14_0929_05_40cm (SPAdes) (version 2) | ecosystem: Environmental > Terrestrial > Soil > Grasslands ...
ACGAAGGGTGGGACCGATTCCTCCTCCGTGACAAGCCGAAGTGGTCGCAAATCGCCGTCAGTGGCCACTCCCAAGGAGGTGGGAACGCGGCGATGATCGCGAAGATCCGGCTGGTTGCCCGCGTGGTGCTGTTCTCCTCGGTGACGGACAGTATTCAGACCGAAGCCCCGTCCTGGGTCGCGACGCACGTGACGCCGGTGGAGCGCTACTACGGCATCGCGCACGATCGCGACGGGTTCTATCGCCCGATCCGGGCGGCGTGGGACTCCCTCAGGCTCGACGTCTTCGGCGGTCCCGCGATGCCCGAGACTAGCAGCCCTCCGTACGATGGGACGCACATGCTCGTCACCGATCTGCTGCCGCGGCCGAACGGCTTCGTTGGTACCAACGCACACGGCAGTCCGTCCAACGACCTGAACACGCCGCTCGGTCCGGATGGCACGCCGCTGCTCCGCGACGCCTGGCGCTACCTGTTAACGGCGCGGGGCGCCGGGCAGGAGGACGCCGAAGTCACCGAGATCTCCGCCGGAGGTGCGCGATGAATGCGACACGTGGAACGCTCGTGCGGCTAGCGGTGCTGGTCACGCCGGCGCTGGCGTGCAATCTCGACAGGGTGCCGACTGCTCCAGGCACCCCGATCCGCGCCGAGCTAGTCGCAGCGGCCGGTGTTTCCAGTTTCGTGTGTGACGTTGGCGGCGCGACCTGGGAGGGAGACGCCGATGCCGCGGTCGTGCGGGATCTCGCGCCGAGCGGTGTCATGCGGGTCGCGTTCAACTACAACAACCGGAACAACGCGACGCGGGACCCGATCACGGGCGCGCTCACGGGACCGGGAATTGACATGAGCTGCAAACTGGCACAGGGAACGCACGCGCAGTTCGTGGCGATTGCCTATCTGGGAGCGCCGCCGCTGCTGGTGGGCCTCGCCAATGGCGACTGGGACGCGGCCTTCGCCTTCGACCAGACGCTCGAGCCGCCCGGCATCACCGCGGCCATTCCGCACATCGGGGTGGACAACACCTATCTCGTCCGCGGCGACGCCGCGTTTCAGAAGGTCGCAGACGTCGATGCTCCCGGCGTGCGGATCTCGGTGGCCCAGGGCAGTTCCCCCGACATCTATCTCGGTCGCACCCTCAAGTACGCGACGCTGGTGCGCACGCCGGCAACTCCTCAGGCGCTGGACCTGTTGGGCACGGGGCAAGTGGACGCCTTTGCGGGAGGCCGCGGGCCGCAAGTGATGGCCTTCATCGCCTGCTGCTTGCCGGGCGGCCGGCTGCTGCCCGACAACTACTTGATCGCCAACCTCGCCATGGTGGTGCCGGATACAGCGACGGGTCATGGCGGGGCAGGGCTTCAATACATCGACGAATTCGTTGAGTGGGCGAAGACAACGGGCCTGTTTCAGCTGGCGATCGACCGGGCCAAACAGGGCGGGACCCACGTTACTCCCGCGCTGCCGCCGGCGCAGCGGATTGGGTTGCTCCTGCATCACGTCACGCGCCTGGTGACGACCGGAGTGCTCAATGATGGTCAAGGCAACGCGCTGGCAGTCAAGCTCCAAGGTGCGGTGGAGAAGTTGGCGGACGACGAAACCGAGGCGGCGATGAGCAAGCTCGGGGCGTTCATCAATCAGGTCGAGGCGTTCCATGCGGCCGGCATGCTGTCGGACGGGCAGAGCGCCTCGCTGCTCGAGATCGCGCGGGATGTCGTGACGCGTGCGACCACCTGAGGACCCGAGGGCACAATCGAGGGGGCCTCGGGGCGACGGAGCGCCTCGACGCCCCTCGACTCACAGGGTCGCTCGCCACCGCTCCCACTGTGCCTTCTGCTCGCGCAGGAACGCGACGAAGCCCGGATCGTTCCGGATGTTATCGAAATTGTGATCGCTCACAAACAGCGGGTAGCACGGCAAGCCTTCGGCAGCCGCCCGGCGTAGCCAGTCCACGGAGGCATGCGGCTGCCTGAGCAGCGCATATGCCGAGGCGATGCTGTATGCCGTGTGGTGAAAGTGAACGAATCCCTTCCCCTTCTCTATCGCTGACTGGATGTCGGCCTCCGCCCCGCGCGCGTCGCCCTGCTTGGCGAAGAGGACGGCACGCAGACCCGTCATGAGGCCGCCGCGGTCTTCGGGATGATCGTGGAGGTAGCGTTCAATCAGCGTCGAGGCATCTCCTGTCCGGCCGAGCTGAATGAGCGACCAGGTCGCGTCGGAGGTCCAGAATGCCGGATTGTATTCCGGGGGGACCGTTTTGAGGATGCTGAATCCCTCCTCGTATCGCCCCCTCCACAGCTCGGCCTGACCGATGCGCTCCTGCGCCATCCAGTCGCCAGGATCGATCGCGAGCGTCGTGCGCAGCTCCTCAACGGCCTTGTCGAGCAGCCCGATATGCATGTAGACGAGCGCCAGATGATGATGTGCGGCGTCCAGGTTCGGGCTGAGCTCGACGGCGCGCCGGTCTTCCTGGATTGCCCGCTCGTGGGCGAACTGCTTGGTTGCACCCCAAATCAGATTGGCCCTGGCGAAGTGGGCTTCCGGAAGATCCGGATTCAGCTGGAGGGCTTTCTCCGTGGCCAAGAAGGCTCCCTCCAGGGCGGCCGAGTCCCGGGGCTCGAATTGGGCGACCCTCAGCGTGTAGGCGCGCGCCAGCCACGCGTGGGCGACGGCGAACGATGGATCGAGCGCCACCGCTCGTTGCAACAGGGCAATCGCGATCGAGTCGTCTGCCCGCGTCTCGTGCCGCACACGGATCTTGCCGCGCAAAAAGAAGTCGTAGGCCTCGAGATTGCCGGTCCGCGGTGTCCGGAGGGTCCGCGCCTCCGCGGCGGTCACAGGCAGTTTCAGGGCCGAGAGCACGCCACGCGCCGCTGCGTCTTGCACGGCAAAACGGTTCTGCGTGGCGTCTTCGAAACGATCGGCCCAGAGCTGGCTGCCCGACGCAGCGTCAAGCAACTCCAGGTCCACTCGGAACCGATTCCCCAGCCGCTGGACGCCTCCCTCGAGGAGCGCGTCCACATGCAAGGACTCGCCGATGGCCCGCGCGGGGAGTGGCGTGGCCTTGAACGACATGACCGACCGCTTGGAAATCACCCGGAGTGTCCGAATCCGCCCGAGATCGGTGATGAGCGCCGTCGTCATCCCGTCGGCAAAAGCGTCCTGCGTCGTGTCGCCCGATAGGTTGTCGAGCGGCAACACGGCCACCGAACGAAGCCAGGTGCCGCCGCTCTTTGCCCAGAGGTGCTGGCGCCAACCACCGACATTGAAGCCAATGAGCAGTGCCACAACCGCAGGGAGACCGGCGGCGAGCGCAACCATGACGCTTCTGCTCCGGGCCCCGCGCACTGCTGGCTTGGGCTCGAGGCTCGACGCCGCCAGGGCCTGCGCGAACTCGGCCGCACCGGCGTGGCGATCGGCGGGCACCTTCGCCAATGCCTTCAGCACGGCGCGCTCGACTCCCGGCGAGACGGTGTCCCGCACCGTCCGGATGGGAGCGACGGGATCGACGGCGTGCCGGGCCAGGATCGCTTGCGCGGTGGGGCCATTGAACGGCGGCGCGCCGGCGAGCATCTCGTAGACCACGCAGCCCAGCGCGTACAGGTCGCTCCGCCCGTCCACCGGGCCGCCCTCGTTCGCCTGCTCGGGACTCATGTAGGCCGGAGTGCCAAGCGCGATGCCCGTCTCGGTGAGCCGGTCGCTACCCGCACTGCTGATCGCGCGAGCGATGCCGAAGTCGGCGACCAGTGCGCGGCCGTCCGCGAGCAGGATGTTCTCGGGCTTGATGTCCCGATGTACCACGCCCAGGCGGTGGGCGTAGCCCAGCGCGTCGGCCACGTCGCCTGCGATGCCGAGCGCATCAGCGATCGGTAGCTGTGGCTCGCGGTCGAGCCGATCCCGGAGTGACTCGCCCACGACAAAGGGCATTACGAAGTACAGCAGGCCATCCGCTTCGCCCGAGTCGTGCAGCGCGACGATATGTGGGTGGTCGAGCCGGGCGGCGAGCTGGATCTCCCGCAGGAATCGTTCCGGTCCCACTGCGGCCGCGATCTCGGGGTGCAGCACCTTGAGCGCAACCGGACGGTCGTGCCTCAAGTCGTGGGCCAGGAAGACCGTGGCGGTCCGCCCGCGGGCCAGCTCGCGCTCGATCCGATAGCGCTCCCCGAGGCCCGCCCGAACGCGCGGCAAGAGGTCTACGGCGGCGAGCTGAACCCGCGGCGCCACTCGTTCCCGCGCCCGCACCGCGGCGACGAGCGCCTGCGTCTCCGCGGCCGGCTCGGCGTCGTACTCCGCCGCGAGCCGCTGGGCGAACGCTTGATACGCCTGGAGCGCGCTGGCGCGGTCACCGTGATGGTCGAGCACGCTGATCAGTCGCCGCACGAGTGCTTCGTCGTTCGGGGCGAGCTCGACCGCCCGGCGAGCCCAGTGCGCTGCGGTGGTGAGATTGCCACGGGACTCGCACTGCTCGATCAGTGCCCGTGCGGCTCGCACTGCCGCTTCCCGGAGTCGAGCGCGCTCACTCTCGAGCCAGCGCTCGAAGTCGGGCGCGTCCGAGATGAAGAATCCTTCCAGGAGAGGACCTCGGTACAGGTCCGTGGCCTCGAGCCACGCGCCAGCGTCGATGGCGTGCACGAAGGCCGCGACGTCCGACCACACTTGCTCAAAGTCCAGACCTACGTCCTCATCGCCGCGGTTGACCAGAACGCCCGAGCCGAGGGCGGTGCGGAGCACGCGGAGCGCCTGACGCAGTGCCGTACGCGCGTGCTCCTGGTCGAGCTCTGGCCAGAAGAGCGCCAGCAGGCTGTCGCGGCGGTGGAAGCCGGGCGGCGTCGCCGCGGCGAGGTAGGCGAGGAGAGCAAAGCGCCGGGGCTGGCCGAGGAGCATCCGCACCTCGCGTCCGTCGGCACCGGTGAGGCTGAGTCTTCCGAGCATACGGAGCTCGATCATGCGAGGCCTCGGTGGCGCACGCGGCGCCGTCCAGAGGTCCAACCACCCTTGGGACGCCGTGACGGCCGGCGTCACGCTCGCGTCACAGGGACGCTACGCCGCTCCCCTAAACTGGCTCCGCGGTTCAAACGTAGCCCTGCCGCAAGGCTGCAGCAATCACGGTTTCAGGGGGTGCACGATGAACGGAACGACAAAACTCGCGGGGCCAGCGGCGCTTGTGGTGCTGGCGGTGGCCTGCAATCTCGACGAGAGGCCGCTTGGTCTTGTCTCTCCCTCGTTCGACCGATCTCACGTGTCTGGGGCGCCGCTCGTCTTGCACGTCATCGGGCCGCAAGCCACCGACCCCGCGATCGACAAGGCGCTCGACGCCCACTTTGTCTGGCTCGACACAACGGCCCAATCGAACCACAAGCTCTTGGTGTTCCTGCCCGGCACCGCTGCCGTTCCCGGGCGGACCCAGCTCGTCGAGCAAGAGGCGGCGCGGCTCGGGTACCACGTGATCGGCTTGATGTACCAGAACGACGTGCAGCTCGCGATTTGCGGTGGCGTCACCGATCCCACCAGCTGCTACGAGAACGCCCGCCTGGAGATTCTCCACGGGGTCGACCGCAGCGATCTGGTAGACGTCAGCCCCGCCAACAGCATCGACAACCGCCTGACGAAGCTGCTGCAATTCCTCGCGAGCTCGTTTCCGGAAGAGGGCTGGTCGCGGTTCCTGGCGGACGACAAGCCGAAGTGGTCCCGCATCGCGGTCGGCGGACTCTCGCAAGGCGGCGGCCAGGCGGCCATGATCGCGAAGCTCCGGCTCGTGGCGCGCGTGGTGATGTTCTCCTCGCCGCCGGACAGCCTTGGGACGGAGGCACCTCCGTGGCTCGCCACGCACGTGACCCCATCGGATCGCTACTGGGGGCTGGCGCACGATCGTGACGTGTTCTTCCGGCCGATCTTGGCGGGTTGGGACTCGCTGGGCATGGCCGCCTTTGGTGACCGGGGGGCGCCGGAGACGAGCGCGCCGCCGTACGGCTTCACGCACATGCTCGTCACGGACTTGCTACCGCGCGACGGCTCGTACAGCGGCCTGAGTCCTCACAGGAGTACAGTGAACGATCAGCTCACGCCGCTCAACCCCGACGGTACCTGTTGCGCGCTGCGCGACGCCTGGCGCTACCTGCTGACGGCACGCAGCGCCGAGGACGAGGACGCCGAGGTCGACGAGGCCGAGCCAGCAATCGTCACCGCAAGCGGTGACGCGACGGTCACGGAGTGGTGACGCGTCCGGCTCAAACTGGGCACCGTCAACCGGCACGTATCGGTTGATGCACGTGCGGGCAATCAACCATGAGGAGGTGTCCGATGAAACCGATCGAGAGAATCACGCTGTTTTGCGCGCTGGCAGCTCTCGCGTCCGCGTGCGATTCCAATGAGCGGCTTGCAGGCCCTGGCGCATTAAAGGCCCTCGTGGCGGACGCGAGCGGCGTCCCGTTCACCGAGGGGCTCGCCAGTCCTGCATGGCAGGAGCTCGCGCGCAACTTCATCACGCAGTCCCCGCTGTCGGGCAACTCCGCGAAGGCGACGCGCGTGTACGCCTACCTCAGCGCGGCCCAGTATGACGCGGTGGTACGCGCCGAGGACACGATCGGCGGAAGCGAGTCTGAGACAGATGCGACGCCCGGAACCGGTCTCGGGCCAGGCGGTCGCAGCCGGCTCGAAGCCGACCGGGGGGCGGTGGCGGGCGCGTCTGCCGCCGTGCTGACCTACTTCGATCCGGCCGACGCGCAGCTGTTCGAGGACAAGGTCCAAGAGCAGGCGAACGCGGGGCCGGGGCAGCCGCATCCCGACTTCGTGCGTGGCGAGGCCGTGGGCCGGCAGGTGGGCGCGGAGGCGATCGCGCGCGCCCAGACTGACGGATTCGACCTGCGCTGGACCGGCACGGTGCCGGTCGGGCCGGGTCTCTGGTTCAGCAGCGCGAAGCCGCCTCAGCCGCCCGCCAACGGACAACTCCCGGGGATGCGTCCGTTCTTCCTGAGGTCGGCCGATCAGTTCCGCCCGGCCCCGCCGCCGGCGTTCGGGTCGCCGGACTACCTCGCGGCGCTCGCCGAGGTGCGAAGCATCTCCGATACCCGCACGGCTGATCAGGTGAACATCGCCCTGTCCTGGGCGAAAGGCGCGGGCACGAGCAGCATCGGGGGTCTCTGGAATACGATCGCTACCGGGTGGATCGAGGAGAGCGGGCTGCGCGAGCGTGAAGCGACGCATGTGTTCGCGTTGCTCGACGCCGCTATGATGGACGCCGCGATCGGCTGCTGGGACGCGAAGCTCACGTACTGGTTCATTCGTCCCCCCCAGGCCGACCCTGCGATCGAGCTGATCCCGGCGATCGGTCTGCCCAATCACCCATCGTACCCCTCCGCGCACAGCTGCTACTGCGGTGCGGCCGCCGGGATTCTGAGCGCGTTCTTCCCGGCGAAGACCGACAGCTTGGATGCGATGGTGCACGAAGCTGGGCTCGCGCGGATTTACGCCGGCATTCACTACCGCTTCGATGTGGACATTGGGGCGCAACTCGGCCGGAACGTCGCGCGGTTTGCGGGCGAGGTCGATCGGTCCGGAGGTTCGGCGGTGGCGGTGCGATGAGAAGGGATGGAGCAAGGCAATGAGAGGCGTCGGGCTCTACACTCGGTCTCGACGCCTCTCAACCGTTTCAGAACCGCCGCGCGTACCCCACGAAAACCAAGACCTTGGCGAGATCGCCCGCGCCGATCGAACCGCCGGGCTTGACCATCTGTCGTTGCGCCAGGCGTTGCGCCACGCGGACAGGGGTACTGAACGTGAACGTGCTCCGACCCCGCTCGATTGACACGCCCGGATCGACGAAGACGACATAGCCGGGCCGCCGAAATCCGTCGCTCTTACCGATGAGATCGTGATACGGGATCCCGTCAATGCGCGCCCCGAGGCTGACCGACAACCTCTGCTCCGGCAGGCCGTAGCTCACTCCGAGCCGTCCGGTGTACACGTCGGACACCGAGAAGTGCACCGCGGAGTCCGGCCCGACGGGCGTTCTGACTACCTCGGTCTGATTGCGCGGGTTCACCAGATAAGAGCCCGTGAAGTACGCGATGGCCCGGGGGGCCAGCTGGCGAAAGGCTTGCCCTTGCAGAATCACGCCCCAGCCGCCGTCCCCGAGCTCGACGGATTGATCGACGGGCCACTGAACGGAGCTCCCGTTAGCGAGGAAAAAGTTGTCGGCATACCTGTTGTTCCCCGTGGGCATCTTCACTCCTGCGCCGACGGCGAGGTTGCCTTTGACGTGCGTCCTGGGGTTCAGCAGCCACGCAGTGCTGACGAGACTGACGTCGCCGATCCCCCCAGCGTGCACGACATGGCGGGCCGTGTCTGTGTAGAACCGCGACTGGGTGCCGTAGGAGACGGGCACCGTCAGCCGCAGACCGAAGCGATCGGTGGCGGCATAAGTCACGTTGATGTTGACGGAATGAACGTTGATGATGAGCGGCTGGCCAAAGAAGCCTGCCGGCGGCGTTACCTGCTGCGTACCGAAGAAGAACTGGTCTGCGTGGAGGTATCGGTAGTCCAGGGCGACCTGCCACTCGTGGGCTCGGAGATCCGTCGACTGCGACTCGCCGTATCCCCCCAAACTGGGGGTTGTGAATCGGATCGGGACTCAGCCCTGGCCAAAGGATGGCTTGGGAACGAATAGCAGCCCGGCCCCGATCGTCAGAACCACGAGGACTTGGTGAACTGGGTTGCCTGGAAGTCGCATGGAATCCTCCCTTCGTGCCGGCAGGCCTAACGCGCCGGCATGATCTCCGCGAGCCCGCGCTGGATTGCCTCGCTCGTGATCGGGCCCGGGTTCACTAGGCGCACGATGCCCTGCGCGTCGATGAAAACCGAGGTTGGCACGCCGTGGAGCGCGTATCGCTTGCGCGCCTTGCCCTTGTGATCGAGCAACACGGCAAACGGCAGCTGCAGCTCGTCGACGAACTTCCTGACGTCCTTCATCTGCTCCTGATCGGTCAAGTTGATCGCCAGCACTTCGAGGCCGGCAGCGTGGTGTGTGTTGTACGCCGCAACGATATCGGACATCTCCCCACGGCACGGAGTGCACCAGGAGGCCCAGAAGTTGATAAGCAGGGGACGACGCGTGTAATCGGAGAGGCTCGCCGTTCCGCCGGCGAGCGTTTTCAGCGTGAAGTCGGGCGCGGGCGATCCCAGCGTCTGGGCTGACAGCGGTCCTGCGGCGGTGAGAAGCGTCGCGAACGCGATCGAGAAGAGCTGCAAACCGAGCCGCACCTTGGTCCCCCAAGGCAAGACGCCGAGTTCCCGGGTCGGGAGCTCGGCGTCTGCCGCGTTGCCTCGAACTAGGCTACTGGAACATCGTGCTCGCGCGCTGGCGCGTCAAGACGATGTCGTTCACAGAGTCGCCCGGTAGCGCTCCCACTGCGACTTCAGCTCCCGCATGAACGCGACGAAAGCCGGATCGCCCCGGATGTTGGCGAGATTCGGGTCGTTTGCGAAATAGGGATAGCAGGGCCAGCCCTCGTCCGCAGTTCGGCGCAGCCACCGGACGGCGGGCGCGGCCTGCCGGAGGATCGCGTAGGCTGACGCGATGTTGTAGGCTGTGTGGTGGAAGTGGACGAAGCCCGTGCCGGATGCTTCCGCCCGCCGCATGTCTTCCTCCGCGCCACGTGCGTCACCCCCCTTGGCGCGGAGAATTGCCCGCGTACTGCGCACCACGCCGCCCGGGTCGGTGGGATGTGCCCGCAAGTAGTCCTCCATGAACGCTGAAGCCTCGGCGTCTCTCCCAAGATACAGAAGCGTCCAGGCGACCTGATAACTCCACAATGCCGGGTTGGCATCAGGTCCCGCTTGGCGGATTAGGGCGAGGCCGTCTTCGTACTGTCCGCGATAGATCTTGCCAATGCCGATCCGCCGCTGCGCGTTGACATCGAACGGATTGAGAGCGAGGGCGTTCCGAAACTCGGCGTCGGCCTCGTCCAAGAGCCCAATGTGCAGGTAGATGACCCCCAGGTGCTGATGCGCCTCACCGAGGCTCGAGTCCAGTGCGAGCGCCCGCCGGTCCTCCTGAATGGCCCGCTCATGCCGGAACCCCCCGGTCCAGGCTACATCCCACAAGAGAAAGGCCCGAGCCCAATGCGCCTCCGCAAGGTCGGGGTTCAAGTGCAGAGCCTTCTCCACCTCGACGTAAGCCCTCTCGAGCGCGGCTGTGTCCTCGCGAGCGAACTGACTGACCCGGAGCCCGTAGGCTCGCGCCAGTTGCGCATGCGCGGCCGCGAAACTCGGATCGAGCGCCACGGCCCGTTCCAGCAGCCCGATCGCCACGGAATCGTCCGCCCGAGTCTCGTGCCTGATCCGAATCTTGCCGCGGAGGTAGCAGTCGTACGCTGCGAGATTGTTCGTCGGCGGGGTCCGCAGCCGCTGCTGCTCAGCGGCGGTCAGGGACAGCCCCAGCGCCGCCACGATGCCCCGCGCCAGGCGGTCCTCCAGCACGAACCGATTCTCCAGCGGCTCCTCGAACCGGTCCGCCCACAGCTGGTAGCCCGACGTGGCGTCGATCAGCTGCACATCGACCCGCACGCGGTCCTCCGAGACCTGCATGCCGCCTTCCACCACGGCGTCTACGCGCAGGTCTCGAACGACGTCCCGGAGGCGCTGCATCGTACCTCGGTACCGAGCCACCGCGCCGCGCGAGGCTACCCGTAACGCCTTGATCCGGCCGAGGTCGGTCGTGAGGGCTTCGGTCAGCCCGTCGCCGTACCAGGACTGCGCCGTGTCGCGCGAGAAGTTCGCGAGTGGTAGCACTGCGAGCGACCGAATCCCGCCCGCTTTGGCGCTCGGCCACAGTCGCCCGCGCGAGTCGCTGCCGCCCGAGACGACGAGCCCGACCAAGGCGGTGACGATCACAGCGGGCCACAAGATGCGACGCCCGCGCGGCGGCGCCGCGGCCGCGGCGACGTTTGCGGCTCGGCCGGACGCTGGCCGCGCCAATTCGACTGGTGCCGCCGTCTCCCGGCTACGGACGGCGGCGAGCAATGCCTTGGTCTCCGCGGCGGGCTCGGCCTCGAGGTCCACGCCGAGCTGCTTGGCAAACCCCTCGTAGGCGGCGACCGCGCCCGCGCGATCCCCGAGGCGGTCGAGCACCGTGACCAGCTGGCGCAGCGGTCCCTCCTCATGGGGGGCGAGTTGGACCGCCCGCCGCGCCCAGTCGGCCGCGGTCTGCAGGTCATCCACCGCCTCGTGCCGCTCGACCAGCGCCTGCGCGCCGCGGGAGGCCGCCTGTTGCAGCCGTGCGCGCTCCGTTTCCAGCCAGCGCTCGAACTCCGCGGCGCCTGAAATGAAGAACCCTCCGAGCATGTCTCCGCGATACAGCTCGAGGGCCTCCCCGAACCGTCCGGCCGTGATCGCCGCATCGAAGGCGACCACATCGCACCAGAGGTGGTCGACGTTGAGGGCGATCTCTTCGTCACCGCGGGTGACAACCATACCCGCGCCGAACGCGCCCCGGAGCACGTGGAGTGCCTGGCGCAGTGCGGCACGGGCGTGCTCCTGGTCCAGCTCCGGCCAGAACAACGCGAGCAGCGTGTCGCGGCGGTGGAAGCCGCGCGGGGTGGCGGCGGCGAGATAGGCGAGCAGCGCGAGGCGCCGAGGTCGGGTGAGGAGGCTCTTGACCTCGCGGCCCTCGGCGTCGGTGAGGTGCAGAGTCCCGAGCAGCCGGAACTCGATCATGCGAGGCCCCTTCGGCGCTGGCGGAGCAGCAAGCGTCACCGCGACCGGTGACGGACCGGTCACGTCCTGGTGACGCGACCGGTTGAAACTCACTCCGTCAACCTCAAAGTACCGGTTGAGCCAGGTCTGGGCAATCAACTCTAGGAGGTGTCCGGTGAAGCCGCTCGAGAGAATCGCCTTGTTATGCGCGCTCGTGGCTCTCGCGTACGCGTGCAGTTCGGACAACAGCCCGGTCGGTCCAGGCGCTGCGAAGCGCCTGGCGGCCGACGTGTCACAAGCAGATCAGCCAGCGTACGGCCCGTGGGGCGCGCCGGCGAACCTCGGCCCGGTCGTTAACTCAGCGTCCAACGACCAGCATCCGTCGATCTCGAAGGATGGATTGAGCCTGTACTTCGTCTCCAACCGTCCGGGCGGCTTCGGCGGGAACGACATCTGGGTGACCCAGCGCGCCAGCGTCGACGACGCGTGGGGTCCGCCACAGAACCTGGGACCGGCGATCAACACCAGCAGCAGCGATTTTGCGCCGAACCTCACCATCGACGGGCATCACTTGTACATGAACAGCGATCGGCCCGGAGGGTGTGGCGGCAGCGATCTATACGTCGCCCGGCGCAAAGACAAGGACGACGACTTCGGTTGGCAGTCGCCCGAGAATCTGGGGTGCGCAGTGAACACGATCTATGACGAAGCGGGGCCCTTGTTTTTCGAAGACCACGCAACGGGCATCCAGTCCCTCTACTTCACGAGCTTCAATCGACCCGGGGGGCTCGGGGACTTCGACATCTACGTCAGCACCCGCGCCGGCGACGACGAGCCTTGGGGCCCGGGTGTGGACGTCACGGAGCTGAACGGGCCGTATCGCGACACACGCACGGCGATTCGGCGCGACGGCCTGGAGCTGTTCATCTCCTCGGACGCCACCGGCCGATCGGGCGGGGTGGGCGGCCAGGACTTGTGGGTCTCCACGCGGGCGACAACCGCCGATCCGTGGTCCGCACCAGTGAACTTGGGACCCACGGTCAACAGCGTCTCCTTCGACGGCGCCCCCGCGCTCTCCTTCGATGGGACGACGCTGTACTTCTTCTCGGCTCGGCCCGGCGGGGTCGGAGCGAACGACCTGTATGTGACCACGCGCACTCGACTCGGCAGGCCAGACGTGGCAGAGGACGCGAAGGACGAAAAGCACCACAACGTTAGGCGTCACGCGAGAGAGTAGCCGCTACGACGGCGGGCGTGGGTGCAAACGCCCGCCGTCCGTAGATCCTCCCGGCCTGCGGCCGGAGCCGCGTTTTCACGCCGGAATCCCCCGGCGCACCGCTTGCTCCACCACATCCGCAAACCGGTCCACCTCCGCCGTCAGCGTGTAGACGTTCGGCGTCACCCGGATGCAGTTAAACTCGGGATGCACGATAGGGGTCACGATGATCCGGTGCTTGTCCCACAGGTACTCGGTGAGCTTGCCCACGTCGAGGCTCCCCGGCGTGAACGACGCTAGGCCGCACGACTGCTTCGGGTCATACGGCGTCAGGATCTTCACCCCCGATACCTGCTCCAGCCGCTTCGCCCAGCGGTCCCGCAGGTAGCGCAGCCGCGCCGCCTTGCGCTCCGCCCCGATCCCCTGGTGGAACGTGAGCGCCTCGGCGATGGCGTTGTGGTTCGCCGCCGGGTGGGTACCGATCTCTTCGAACTTGCGAATGTCGTCGTTCATCTCCGGCGGCGCCGCCATCATCGGCCAGATGCCCGCGATTTTTTGCTTGCGCACGTACAAGAAGCCCGTGCCGTGCGGCGCCAGCAGCCACTTGTGCAGGCTGGTGCCGTAGTAGTCGCAGTCCAGCTCGTCGCGGGTGAACGGGAAGTGGGCGTAGGCGTGCGCGCCGTCGACGATCGTCTCGATGCCCCGGTCCCGCGCGATTTGCATGATCTTCCGGATCGGGAAGATCTGGCCCGTCAGGTTGGTGATGTGGCAAACGTGGATCACCTTGGTGCGCGGCGTAATCGCCTCCGCGAAGCGCCGCGCCAGGTCGTCCTGGGACGGCGGCGGCACGGGGAAGCGGATCTGCTTCAGCACGATGCCGTCGCGCCGCTCGCGCTGCCTCCAGGTGGTGATCATGCGCGGGTAGTCCTGCGTCGTGGTCAGCACCTCGTCGCCGCGTTGCAGGGTCATCCCGAGCTGGACGATTTCCAGCGCCTCGGATGCGTTGCGTGTGATCGCCAGCTCCTCGGGATCGCAGCCGAAGTCGGCTGCGACCCGCCGCCGCACGCTCTCGATCTCCGGCTCCAGCCACTGCCACATCGTCACGGCCGGCGCCGTGTTGGAGATGGCGAGGTAGCGTTGCATCGCCTCCTGCACGATGCGCGGCGAGGGGGAGACCCCGCCGTTGTTCAGGTTGATGAGGGTGCGGTCCAGCGTGAACCCGTTCTGGATCTCGCGCCAGAAGTCCTCGTCCTCGGCGATAGCGGCCGGGGGCCGGCCGGCCACGGCGCCCACCGTGCGGACGACGTGCGCGAGGGCGTCGTTGGTGAGCGCGGGCACCGTGGGCAGGGCGGCGGAGGCCGAGACCAGCGAACCGAGGAAGCGGCGGCGAGACGTCACGGTACGGAGTCCTGTGGGAGGAGACGTGCTAGGATTTAGCGCAAACGCCTCCGCCGGACCAGAGACCGGCGGGGCTTCCCGTTGACCTCGCTGGCTGGCTGGTTACCTTCCAAGCCTGAGATGAGCCGGCCCGACCGCACGATCATCCTGGACGCCCGCGCCATGTCGCGGGCGTTGCAGCGTATGGCGGTAGAAGTGCTCGAGCTCTCCCATGGCACCGACGATCTCGTGCTCATCGGCATCCAGCGGCGCGGCGTCGAGCTCGCCGAACGGATTGCCAAGTCGATCGAGCAGGACGAGGGCGCGGTCGTGCCCCGCGGCGCCCTCGACATCACCCTCTACCGCGACGACCTCGAAACCGTGGGCCCCAAACCCGTCATTGGCGAGACCCGCATTCCCGGGGAGCTGGCCGGCAAGCACGTCGTGATCGTGGACGACGTGCTCTACACCGGCCGGACCGTGCGCGCCGCGCTCGACGAGCTCGCCGACTTCGGCCGTCCCAAGCGCATCTCACTCTGCGTGCTGGTGGATCGCGGCGGGCGTGAGCTGCCGATCCACCCGGACATCGTCGGCAAGCAGGTCAAGGTGAACAGCGGGGAGCGGGTCGACGTGCTGGTCGAGGAGCTGGACGGACGCGACGAGGTGGCCCTGGTGCGTCAGGGAGCGCCGGCATGACGGCGCTCCCCCTCGGCAAGGACCTGGTCGGGCTCGAAGACCTCTCGGCAGACCAGATCCGGCTCATCCTCGATACCGCCGAGCCCTTCAAGGAAGTCTCCGAGCGGCCCATCAAGAAGGTCCCGGCGCTCCGCGGCAAGACCATCGTCAATCTGTTCTTCGAAGCGTCCACGCGTACGCGTATCTCGTTCGAATTCGCGGAAAAACGTCTCTCCGCCGATACCGTCAACGTGGCGGCGAGCGGCAGCTCGGTGCAGAAGGGGGAGACCCTGGTCGACACCGCCCGGAACCTCGAGGCGATGCGGATCGACATGGTGGTCATCCGCCATCCCTCCTCCGGGGCCGCCGAGTTCCTGGGCAACCGGATTCGTTCCAACGTCATCAACGCCGGCGACGGCAAGCACGAGCATCCCACGCAGGGCCTGCTCGATCTCCTGACCATCCGCGACAAACACGGGAGAATCGAGGGCATCAAGGTGTGTCTCGTGGGCGACGTCCTGCACTCGCGCGTCGCCCGCTCGAACATCTGGGGCCTCCTGAAGCTCGGCGCCGAAGTCGGCGTGTGCGGCCCCGACACGCTCCTGCCGCGCGGCATCGAGGAGCTCGGCGTGTGCCGCTTCCGCCGCATCGAGGAGGCGATCGAGTGGGCCGACGTGCTGAACGTGCTGCGGCTTCAGCTCGAGCGCATGGAGATGGGATTCATCCCGAGCGTGCGGGAGTACTACCGCGTCTTCGGCGTCACCGCCGAGCGGCTCGAAAAGGCGGCACGCCCCATGACCATCATGCACCCGGGGCCCATGAATCGCGGCGTCGAGATCGATTCACGCGTCGCCGACGGGCCGCACAGCGTGATCCTCGACCAGGTGACGAACGGCGTCGCCGTCCGGATGGCCGTGCTGTACCTGCTGGCCGGCGGGCGTCCTGAGCTGGCCGACGCGGCGAAACGGTCCGGAGGCCCGGAGTGATGCGGTCGCTGCTCCTGAAGGGCGGCCGCGTGATCGACCCGAGCCGGGGCTTCGACCAGGTCGCGGACGTCCTCATTCAGGACGGGAAAATCGCCGCGGTTGGCCCCGGTCTCGGGACGCCCGACGGCGCCGAGGTTCGGGACGTGCGGAACAAGGTTGTCGCTCCTGGGCTGGTGGACGTGCACGTCCACCTGCGCGAGCCCGGCAACGAGGACGTCGAAACGATTGCGAGCGGCGCCCGCGCCGCCGCGGCGGGCGGGTTCACCAGCGTGTGCGCCATGCCGAACACGGATCCCGTCACCGACAATCAGGCAGCCGTCGGCTTCATCGTGCGCCAGTCGGTCCGTGCCGGGCTCACGCGCGTATACCCGATCGGGGCCATCTCGGTCGGCCAGAAGGGCGAGCGGCTCTCCGAGTTCGGGGAGATGGTCGGGGCCGGCGCCGTGGCCGTCTCGGACGATGGCAAGCCCGTCGTCTCGAGCCACCTCATGCGCACCGCGCTCGAGTACGCGCGCACCTTCGAGATCCCGGTCGCCGACCACTGCGAGGAGCCGACGCTCGCCGCGGGCGGCGTGATGCACGAGGGACTGGTCGCCGCCCGGCTGGGTCTCAAAGGCATCCCGGCGGCGGCCGAAGAGATCATGGTGGGACGCGACGTGCTGCTGGCCGGCCTCACCGGCGGGCACGTGCATCTGTGCCACGTGTCCACGCGTGGCTCGGTCGCGCTCATTCGCAGCGCGAAAGAGCAGGGGGTCCGCGTCACCGCCGAAGTCACACCGCACCACCTCACGCTCACCGAGCGCGACTGCGAGCGCTACGATACGCACGCCAAAATGAACCCGCCGCTGCGCGAGGCGGCGGACGTCGCGGCGCTGCGCCAGGCGCTCAAGGAGGGCGTGATCGACTGCATCGCCTCCGACCATGCCCCGCATGCCTACGACGCCAAGGAAGCCGCCTTCGACGACGCGCCATTCGGGATCGTCGGGCTGGAGACCGCGTTCGCTGTGGCTCATACGGAGCTCGTAGCGGGAGGAATGCTGACGCTCCCCGAGCTGATCCTTCGCATGAGCACCGCACCCGCCGTCGCATTTCGGCTCCCGGGCGGAACGCTGAAACCCGAGGCGGCCGCCGACGTCGTCGTGCTGGACGTCGCCGCGCGCTGGACCGTGCATCCCGCAGGGTTCTTCTCGAAAAGCCGCAACACGCCGTTCGCGGGCCGG
>Ga0209157_1001874_pt1 | contig 17135 bp, 16 predicted proteins | sample GraSoiAngelo_135_FD_185892 | JGI IMG/M metagenome (GOLD analysis project Ga0209157, IMG submission 185892) | Grasslands soil microbial communities from the Angelo Coastal Reserve, California, USA - 14_0929_05_40cm (SPAdes) (version 2) | ecosystem: Environmental > Terrestrial > Soil > Grasslands ...
CAGGAAACTTCTACGCCTCATCTGAATACCTCCCGAGAGTGGCTCAGTGCAGCATCGCTCTCGACCTCTTGAACCCCCAGTGTGGAGGAACAGGAGCATGGAAGTCCTCAGATAACGGTCTTCATTATGTGACTCTTCCCTCCCCGAATACCCTTACAGCGAACTGTAGTTCGTTCCCCTGCAACACGAGTTTCTCGCCTTACGGCGGTGACACCGACATCGCAGTTGCGAGCCGTAAGAACAGCAACGGCTTCTACAACGTCTATGTGGTTAGCCTCGAGCGGGCGACCGGTCCACTCCTAACCGTGGAGGAAAGCACAAGCAGGGACGGTGGTCAGACCTGGACAATCAACCCGACGAGCATTCAGGCGCCGCTGAACGATCGCCCTTGGGTCGCCGCAGAAGGAGCGAACAGAGTTTGCGTCTCATCCCATAACGTCGGCACCTTCTTTGAAATTCTGGTGTCGTGCAGCAATGACGGTGGCGCGACCTTCGCGCAGGTGCGCACCGTTTTCGACCAGGCCCACTTTACTTGGTTTGCTCCCGGCAATACCCAAGGAGGCAACATAGCGATAGATCCCTCGAACCATGTCATTTACGACACGTTTGACTCGATAGTAGCGAAGGAATCCGAAGCTTTGCAGTGCGCAGTCCCCTGCACCAACAACTTCCACTCCGTCTGGGTCGCTGTCTCGATTGACGGGGGTATGTCCTTCAAGGATTACCTTGTCTACTCTAACCCGAACGTCAACATAGGTTACAACCACCAATTCTCCCAGGTTAGCGTGGACAAGGCAGGCAACGTCTACAGCGTGTACACCGACGACCACAACACCTACTACAGCTTCTCGACAGACTTTGGGAAGCACTGGTCTGGACCAATCCTGGTGAACCACTCACCATCGAATACGGCTATCTTCCCGTGGAGCTCTGCAGGAAGCCTGGGAAAGTTGGACATTGTGTGGTATGGGACGCTCTTCGATGGTACGGCAACCCCAAAGCAATGCTCACAACAGCCGTGCACACCTGACAACTATCCGATGTCGGCGGACTGGTTCGTCTACTTCGCGCAGACCCAGAACGCTCTCACAAACAATCCCTCATTCACTCAGGTTAAAGCGACCTCGATCGTCCACAGCGGTGGAGTCTGCGAAGCAGGGGTCGGGTGCACCGGCAACAGGGACCTCTTCGATGACTTCGGCGTCGCGGCAAGCCCGACGACGGGACTGGCATCGATAGTTTACGATAACGACCAGTATCTCAACACAGCTTCGGATCCTCCTTCACCGACGTGCACACAGGATAAGACAAACTCGGGCGCTTGCACCCGTACGGACATCGCGACTCAAACTTCAGGCCCGGGTATCTTCGTGAAGCCGAAGGGCTTTGAAATCGAGAGGGAGGACCTCGAACTAAGCAGTTCGAACAAACCTGAGTTCGACATCGAAGTATCGAACACAGACACTCAGGAGATAACCTCTCTCTCGGTTCAGCTTAACGGGCTAAATGTCGCGCTGAACTGGAATCCTTCGCTTCCGCTGCTGCCCGGAGCGACACTCTCAGCTTCGACCACTTCACTTCCCCTCGGTCTAGCGACAGTAATCGGGGGAGTCTACTCGCTGACGGTGACCGCTACCTTGGCGGACGGATCGACGGTGACGCAAACCTTCTCGGTGATCCAAACACTTCTCGTAGGTCCCTTCTGAGGTCCTCACACTTATTTTTTCATCACACCCATCGGGGGTGCTGCTCGTTTTCCACCCACTTGATCATACACCACTGAATTAACTAAGTAGAGAAGATTTTTGGCTCACTAGCTAGTTCAATACCCTCGGGGAGAACTGAACAGCGTGGTTTCAAAGAGCATCAAGCTCTACTGGAACGAAAGGACGGTGAACGGCGGGAGGGTCTTGGAACTCCTCTTCGGCGATAGGAAGGACACTCTCGCCGCGGCCAGACTCTTGATCAGTCGCATGAAGAGAAGCCCACACCTCGCGATGACGAGGAGAGAGATGCGGTTCTTCGCGAAGGAGCTTGAGGGAGGAAGGTCCGGGGTGAAGTACAGCTATCACAACTTCTATGTGAAGCTGTTGAGGAAGCTCCTGGACATGGGGTTCATCGAGAAGGATGTGCTGATCTGGGATGAAAAGAGAAAGAAGACGGAGGCGGTCTATCAGATCAAGCTGCAAGGAGTGCCTGAACGGCCTCCGCAGGGTGGCTTCGCGAAGCAGGCTTGGCTACTAGCCAGGGGCTGGAACGAGTACGTGAAGTAGGTTCGTACCCTCACCCTCTGAGACGGTCGTTCAACATCAGAAGAATTTCTGCGTCCTTATCGCACCGATGATCAGGACCACTCCCAGAATGATCAGCAGCGCCGGGAGGAAGGGGATGTTGACTCCGAGGAAGACAAGTGGGGCGTAGATGACGGTCAGGATCGTGCCGAGGCCGATCGTAAGAGGGCTCACCTTCGTATGTTGGATTGACCGGACGAAGTTCATGGCGAGCAGAAGTACTCCCGTCCCCAGTGCGAAGGTGGGACTGTTGATCGTGGCACCGAAGTTTCCACCCAAGACTGCAGCGACAGAACCGAACCAGACAAGGAAGAGTCCCCAGCAGACGTTGGTAAGGGTCTCGGAACGCATCTTGCCAGTCGAAGTCCTAGGTGGCTGCCGATTTTAAATCCATGTCCTGCCTCCCTTTCATGAAGAATCGGGGCGGAAGCCTTGGGTACACGTACCTGGAGAGGAAGGAGACAGATACAACGGCCAGAGCTATCCCAAGAAACGCACCCCCCAGGACGTCCGAGGGAAAATGGAGACCTATGATTACCCTGCTAAAGGCAGCCCCGACGGAGAGAAGGAGCAGCAGCGCGTACTTCTTCCCCTTCTGCATCGTGATAAGAGCGGCCACGGCGAAGGCCCTCGTCGCGTGCCCAGAAGGGAAGGAAGACCCCTCGTCCAGCCCGAGAGGGTTGTACACCCCTGAGAGTATCTGGTAAGGTCTCGGCCTGAAGTATGCCCCTTTGAGAATTGAGAGAGCAAGGTCCGAGATCGTGATTGCGAAGAGGACCCCTAGCAACATTTTGGTGTTCTCCTTCGACGAGAGCAAGTAGAATATGAGACCAATCAGGGCTAGGATCACCTCGCTCCCGAATTGCGTCGTAATCGACGAGAAGATAGCCATCCCAGAGTTTGCAGCCAATCCGTTCAGGCTCGAGAAGAGTTCGGTGTCTGTCTGGAAGGTGGACCCGCTCCAGACAAGGGAGAAGACCAAGACGTAGCTGAGGGCGGCCCCCAGAGCAAGTGGGAGGAGCCTCAAATTCAACAGGTTCGCCCAATCGCCTGGCGTAGATTAACATATGGCGCCTATTTGTGGCATCTGCAAAATCGATGAGCCACATATGATAGGCGACTTTTCCAATAAGTAAGACGCGTCAAGACGAACGCATGGTCTGCCAACTAGGCTCGCATCTTCTTTCGCAACGCATATAATTGGTGCAGCGTCGGCCCGAACTGAACCCCGTGCCAAAGATGTTGACGATTGAAGACGTCGAACTCGAGGGGAAGACGGTCTTCGTCCGCGTCGACATCAACACTCCCGTCCATCCCGAAACCGGCCAGCTGATAGAGCAGACAAGGCTGGAGGAGGCCGCGATCACGATCAGGGACCTCGCGAAGTCAAAAGTCGTAGTCGGCTCTCATCAGGGGCGGATTGGGAGGCCCGATTACATCGGCATGGAGATGCACGCAGCCATTCTCGCACGAATTCTAGGGAAGAAGGTAGAATACGTCGAAGATGTTTACGGTCCGGCAGCTAAGGAGGCGATCGAGAAGTTGCGGAACGGTCAGGTCATGATGCTCGACAATCTAAGGTTCACAGCCGAAGAGAATCAAGAATTCAAGCCGGGAGACGCTGGTAAGACGGTATTCGTCCAGAGGCTAAAAGGACACTTCGACGCATGCGTCCTCGACGCCTTCCCCACCGCCCACCGCTCCTCCCCCTCAATCGTTGGTTTCGCCGACATCTTGCCGACCTGTGCGGGGCGGGTCGTCGCCAAGGAGCTGCGAAGTCTGGAGCGAATCTTTGCGATAGAGAAGGGGCCCTACGTCACCGTCCTTGGAGGCGCGAAGGTCGCCGACAGAATCGAGGCGATCGATGCACTGATAGCCAACAGCAGGGCCGACAAGGTTCTTCTCTCCGGCGTCGTAGGACTCCTCTTCCTCAAGGCCTTGGGGAGGTACTACGGCGACCTCGACGTCGATGGGGAACAGAAGTTGCTGCCGAGGGCGAAGCAGCTCTTGAACGACTACCCTGAGACCTTTGAATTACCTATCGACGTTGCTATCAAGGTTGATGGTGGGAGGAGAGAGGTGGAGGCGTCCGGTCTGGCAGCGGATTATGAGGTTCTCGATGTGGGTAAGCGTACCGTCGATCACTATACACGCTTGATCAAGGGGGCGGGGACGGTCTTCATGAGCGGTCCGCCAGGCGCCTTCGAATACGATGGGTTCAGCGAAGGGACCGAAGGTCTCCTTCGCGCGATGGGTTCGTCGCTGGGGACGACCATAGTAAGTGGCGGGCATCTCTCGGCCGCACTACACAAGCTCAAGATCCACGAGTCGATCGATCATGTAAGTACGGCGGGAGGAGCCCTCGTCCAATATCTCGCGGGGAAGCGTCTCCCACTTATAGACGCCCTAGAGAGGGCCGCCGTGAGATGGGAAGGATGATCAGGGTAGCCGTCAACGGCTATCACACGATCGGAGCGCGAGTAGCAGACGCGGTGAAGAAGCAGTCGGATATGCAACTCGTCGGTGTCTCGAAGATGAAGCCCGACTACCGAGCAAGAATCGCAGCGAAGAAGGAGATCGATGTCTACGCTGCGAACGAGAAGTCCCTGGAGTCGTTCCGGAGCGCGAAGATGACTGCGAAGGGGACGATAGGCGACCTCCTCCAGAAAGTCGATGTCATTGTGGACGCGACCCCCGATGAATTCGGAGCCTCGAACAAACCGATCTACGAGCGCATCGGTGTGAAAGGGATCTTTCAGGGCGGCGAGGAGCACTCTCTCACCAACTTCTCCTTCGTCGCCCAGTGCAACTACGGGCAGGCTGCCAACAAGCAGTTTGTACGGGTAGTCAGCTGCAACACGACAGGTCTCTGCAGAACTCTCCATGCCCTCGAAAGGGCATCGGGAATAGAGAAGGCAAGGGCGGTGCTCGTGAGGAGGGGGGCGGACCCCGACGAGGTCGGGAAAGGCCCGATAGACGCGGTGGTCCTCGACCCACCGACCGTCCCGTCACATCATGCCGCGGACGTTCAGTCGGTCCTGAAGGGGCTGAACATTGTCACTATGGCCGTGAAGGTCCCGGAGACTCACATGCATCTCCACACCCTGCTAGTGACACTGAAGAAGAAAGCATCGAGGGAGGTCGTGGTGGACGCCCTCGAAAGCGAGCCCAGGATAGTCCTTGTCGACTCTAAGACCGGGGTGAAGTCGACCGCGGCTCTTATGGATATGGCGAGGGAGATGGGGAGGCCGAGGAACGACATCTATGAAGCCGTCGTCTGGAGAGACTCAGTATCGGTCTCCGAGAACGAGGTCTACCTCTTTCTCGCAGTCGATCAGGAGGCGATAGTGATTCCGGAGAACATCGACGCGATCCGAGCGGTCAGCGGAGGGTATACGCAGGCTCAATCGATGAAAGCGACGGACGACTCGCTGGGGATTTCGCCCGGCGCCTGGACATGAGTTCGAACGCTACCAATCAAGGTGGCCAGGAGGCCCACGATTTCAATCGTGGGATAAATGCAGAAGGGGGGCGCTTTTATGGAATGAGACGTTTAATCTTATGTTGGTGGCATGAAGTCAGCGTTCCGCTTCCGTCTGTATCCTAACCGAAAGCAGGAGCAAAGGATGCTCTCGATGGTCGAGGCCGGGCGGCAGCTCTGGAACGAGCCCTCGCCCACAGGAAGCGGCGCTGGGAGGTGAAGCGGCTCTCCACCTCGTACCACCAGCAATGCTTGATACTGACGACGGAGAGGCGGGTCAATCCACTGTTTCGAGGGCTCTACTCGCAAGCCGGACAAGAAATACTCCACAGACGCGACAGAGCATTCGCGGCATTTTTCGAGTATCGGGCGAGATACCCGAGATTCAAGAAGTTCTCGCAGGTAGGGTCATTCACTTACCCTCAGGCATACAAAGGGTCGGTTAAGCCCGATGCAGTCCGTAGAAGGCTCTTCTCTCAAAGGTAGGGAACGTCAAGGTGGTGTTTCACAGGGGATTGCCCTCAACAACTCGCGAGAAGCTGAAGACCTGCACCGTGGTCAGGGAACCGAACGGTGAATGGTACGCGTCACTTGTCTATGATGATGAGATCGACGGCAAAAACGAGGGCAGCAACGGACCGCAATCGCCGCAGACCAAGCAGTTCTTCCTATCGCCCGTCGGAATAGACCTCGGGCTGAAATCTCTGATAGCGACCTCAGACGGAGCGAAAATCCCACACCCGCATTTCATCAGGAAGGCCGAGGAGAGGCTGAAGCGCCTCAAAAGAAACTTCTCAAGGACGCGGATAGGTTCAGAGAACAGGGGGAGAGCGCGAAAGCTCTTCACTGTTCAGTCATCCAGGGTCGCCGACGGCGCAAGGAACTGAACCACAAGCTGAGCACCGATCTCGTGAGGGACCACGACCTGATTGCGTTCGAGGACCTGAAAATCAGGAACATGGTGAGGAACCACGTCTTGGCGAAGTCTATCGCCGATGCCGGTTGGGGCCAGCTTCGCAGGTTCACGGAATACAAAGCGATACGAGTGGGTAAGCTCGTCGTCAGCGTTCGCCCCGCATACTCGACGCAGGGGTGCTGCCTCTGTGGGGCGTTGAATCAGGTCCCTCTCAGCCTCCGCTCGTTTGCTTGCCGAGATTGCAAAAGGATGCTGGACCGCGACTTCAACGCCGCCAGGATAGTGCTGAAGCGAGGACTCGCTCAGGTAGGGCAGGACATGCCCGAACTCAAGCCTGTGGAGTCCGGGCCTCTACCCGTCCCGACAACGGGACGCGCAAGCCCGGTCGGTGAAGCGGGAACTATACGCGACGGGAATCATGACACCAAGCAAGAACCGTCGCTGGAAGCCCACAGCTTCAGTCGTGGGAGGATGTCACTGAACGATCTTGGGGACCGATTTCAGGACGTACTTCGGCTCCCGAAAGTCCTTGATCAGGGTTTTGACGCGCTTCTTGACCAACTCAGTCGGTTTCTTCCCGAGGACGACCATCCCCACCAGCTCAGCGACCTCCTCAATCTCGCGGACGCCGAACCCGAGCCTTGTGATCTCATTCGTCCCGATCCTTCCGCCGTTGTCGACGATGATGTTCGCCTGCTCCAACCTCTCGGCGAAGAACTGCAATCTCTTGGCGTCGTAATCGAGCAGGACCTGATGGGACTTCGAGTAACCCTGAGCCGCTCCCCTCACCTTCACCCCCAATGCGTCGAGGCTCTTCCCGAGAGCCTGTGAGTTCTGGACTACGGCCTTCGCGTAGGATTTCCCGAACTCCATCATCTCTATAAGGGTGATCGCAAGAGACGCGACCCTGTTCCAGTGGATGTTGTCTACAATTCCGGGATGAATCGAGTTGGAGACCCTCGAGAATACTTCTTCGTTGTTTGAGAGGATCATCCCGCCCTGCGGACCGGGGAGACTCTTGTGCGTGGAGCCGATGAGAAGCGAGCATCCCTCCCTTAGTGGATCCTGAAACTGACCGCCCGCGATCAGCCCCATCACGTGCGAACCGTCGAAGATGGAGATGCCATCTCTGTAGCTGCTCGAGACCTCCCTTACGGGATGAGGGAAGGGGATGAAGCTTGACCCAAAGAAGATTAACCTCGGCACTTCTCTCTCCACGAGCGCGCTCGACTCCCTCGGATCGATATTGACCCTGTTGTCATCGTAGGGGAAGTAGAAGTTCTTCAGCCCGAGTAACTTCCCGAGACCCAGGTGGGAGATTCCCGGATACCCACCGTTCACGGGAGAGACGGAGAGTATCTTGTCTCCGTTCGTGGCCAGGGAGAGGAGCACCGCCATATCGGCCGTGTGACCCGAAAGTGGCCGGACGTCGGCATACCTAGCACTAAAGACCTTTTTCGCTACGTCCTCAGCGAGCGCCTGGACTTCGTCGAGGAACCTCGTTCCTCTGTAGAACTTGTCGGGGGCGGAGTACCTGTTTCCAAGGTCTGTCATGAAGACCGACCTCGAATGAGAGCTCGACTGGTTCTCGGAGGGAATCAGATTTAGGCACTCCCCGACCCTCCACTCCTCGTGTTGCTTGATAGTCCTCTCCAGCCGCTCAAGATACGAATAAGACATTGATTGATGGCTCCAAACGGCCTCGGCCATTCGTATATAACATTGCAAAAATCCCGGGAGAATTCGGGGACTAGCCGAAGGAGTACGAAACTCCCCGCCCTCGACTTTCATACCGGAAGCCAATCGTGTCCTTCGGCCCGATCGCCCTGCAGGCCCCGCACTCAACGCAGCCCATAGGGTCGAAGGAAAGCTTGCTTTCCGCAACCTGCCTCATGGTCTGACCGAGCGCCTTCCTCTTGTGGCCGCCCCCGATCGCATCAAGGTTTTGCCGGAAAAGGTCCCGGAAAGAGGAGACGCTTCCTCCTGGAGTCGTAAGGGTAAAGCAATTCGCGGGACAAGAGGGAATCCAGGGTTTTGTCACCGAGCGAGAGGCGAGTTCGACATTCACATCTATCTGCGAGTATCCCCCGTCCTCTACGTACGTGACAGCATCAGTCCCGTGGCGAACCCTCTTTCTCGAGCCATCCTCAGCCTTAATCTCCACCTTGTGAGATAGAAGCTTGCTTCCAAAGAGGAGGCGAGGAAGGGTTCGGTAGACGAACCCGCTTTCCGAAATGAAGCTATCCCTCCCAGAGCGATTCACATCCTCGTAGACAGGAGTGAGCAAGTCTCTATAGCGGGAGAGATTCTTCTCCCTAAACGACCCGGAAACAGCCGCGGCAAGGTAGGTCTGGGCGGCCATCATCCCCGAGGCGATGGCGTATCTCATCCCGTCTACCATGGGACCTATCTTCACGAATGCGCCCAGAGCGTCTCCCGCCGCGAGATACCCGCTCGTGTAGGGTCTCTTCAAGAGGCACGTGAACCCTTTAGGAATGTTGTGAGCGGAGAATTCGAGAAGCTCGGCTCCTTGAAGGAGTTCGCGAACCATCGGATGGCCCTCGAAGGCGTCGAGCGCATCGAGAAGCTTCCCAACGCGGTCGAAGTGCTCGGTGGTGGCTCGAATCATCGAGTCCATTGAGGCAACAATACCGAGGGAGAGGGTGTCCCGATTCGGATAGATGAAGGCGTTGCCATTTATGCCGAGCATGAAATCGCCCAGATACGTGAGCGCCCTCCCATTGCCCGCCTTCAGCCTGAGCCTCTCCTCTATCTTGTCAGCCCCAAGCCTGTAGACGTGCTTGATGCCCTGGTAGAGCTCCCTCGGCACGAGTGCTCCTCGCAATCCAGCGCTTTCGACGAGGGTCGAAGTAACCCCCGAACAGTCTACGACGAGTTTCGCTCGCAGCTCCCCCTTCGATGTGCTTACTCCTACCACGGAGCCATCTTGCTTGAGAAGATCCAGGACAGTCGTCTCAGTCGAGAGAGCCGCGCCGGCCTCGACGGCCAGATTCGCGAGCCACCCGTCGAACTGAGACCGAATGACGGTAAAATCATGCCCAGTATCGAACTCGACGCTGAAGAGCCCGAACCTGGAGGCGAGAGACTTCCGTGAGAGTGTGTAGTGGCGATAGCTCCTCTTCTTCTCGTCGGGTGAGGAGAGGATGTGGACCTCGTGTGAGGAGATTTTCCTTTCGAGCGGGGCTGTCGCTTCGAAATCAGGGACCAGACTCTTCAGGCCGAAACCCCCGACGTCGCTCCCGTAGACGATACCACCGCTCACATTCTTTTCTCCGGGGTGCCTTCCCATCTCGAGGATGAGGACATTCACGTCATTCTTCGCCAAGTGGAGGGCGCAGGCGGACCCTGACGGTCCAGCTCCGACTACCAGGACGTCGAATTCGCGTTGCAACCCAGCCCTCTATCGTCAGAAGTCGGGGAGGGACGCAATCGCCTGCCTAATTGTCTCCCCTCCGGACATGAAGGATTGTCTCTCCTTATCCGAGAGCTTCAGTTCGTAAATCCCCTCCGCGCCGGCCTTCCCCAACTTGATTGGGACACCGATGCAGATCCCCCTCTGACCGTACTGCCCTTCAAGCATCGTCGAGGCGGGCAGGACTTCTTTCCTGTCCCATACAACAGACTTGGCCATCCTCGCAATGGCGTTTCCTGGGGCGTCGACGGTCGCGCCCTTCTTAGCGATTACGTCTGCCGCCACCTTCCTCGTCTCCTCGATGGCCTGAGTGATTTCTCCTTCGCTGAGCAGGGAGGTGAGCGGGACACCGCCGATCGAGGTGTGACTCGCCACGGGTACCATGTTTTCGCCGTGCTCGCCAATAACGACCGTGCTGATGGAGGACCTTGAAACCTGTAGTCTCTTCGCGAGGACGAACTTGAAGCGCGAGAGGTCGAGGATTCCGCCCATCCCAATCACCCTTTCCTTACGGAAACCTGTCGTTTTCAGGGCGACATACGTCATCACATCCATCGGGTTCGTGACCATGATCAGGATGCAACCGGGTACCTGCTTCGCCACCTCCCTTGAGACGGAGGCTATGATCCCAGAGTTCTTCACGAGCAGGTCCATCCTAGTCATCCCCGGCTTCCGGGCGAGTCCGGCACTTACGATTACCACCTCCGAACCCCTCAGGGTAGAGTAGTCGGTCGAGCCGGCCACAGAGACGTCAACACCCGTCTCTGAAATCTTGTGGCTGATGTCGAGCGCTTCTCCCTCGGCCAGACCTTCGACGATGTCAACGAGGGCGATGTCGTCTACTCCCTGTGATGCGAGCTCCAGCGCGGCCTGGGCCCCTACCCTGCCTGCGCCCACCATCCCGATCATCTTGGCCTTGCCCGTGGCGAGGCGCTATAAAATCGGTTCGAGACCGATCAAGTGAAGAAGGAAGAGAGCGTATCTTGACTGAGCGGGGAATCGAGCCGCGAAACTACAGTCTCAGGCCGAAGGATTGGGTGAATTCTTCGAAGTGGCTGTAGGCGAAGAGGAACTGAATACCCTTCGGGCTGATCTTGTATCGCGCGACCTTCTCTGCCCTCAACTCCTCTAGGAGTCCCGACCCCACAAGTTCAGATACGAGCTTCGACATCCGAGAGTAGGAGAGGTTACCCTTTCGGAGCAGCGTCGTTATCCCCACCCCGTTTCCTTCCGTGTTCATGTCTCTCGCCGTACAGAGCACGTCAGCGATTATCTTGACCTGAGTCCTATATTGCGTCATCCCACATCTCCTTTCTGCCGAAGGTGAACTTCAGGACTGGTATGAAGAGAATGAGCAGGCCAATCTCCTTCATGAGGATCTGGACCAGAGGAAGAGCTATCAGGGTCGACTCGAGTATCGACAGCCACTCCACCAGCCCGCCGAGCGCGATGAGGACCATCCCCGCCGCGATTATCAGTGTATCTGGCCTGTGTGTCTTCCCGTAGGAGTACAACGTCTCCACAACTCCGTACATTATGAAGTAGAAGGAAAGAAAACGGAGGATATCGCTCACCTGGACTCCGCTGACAGTAACGATGGGGAATACCATCAGGGCCAACCCCATCTTCTTGGACATCGCCACATCCATCACATGAGAGAATGCCAGGAAGAAGTAACCCGTCGTCTCAAGGAGCAGCCCCGAAATTAGCATCGTCGTCGCAAAGGCGGCAATCCCGGGTATGATTGCCTCCGTGCCTAGTCCGACCAGGCCCTGCACCACGAACCCGAAAGCCAGAAAGACGAAGGCAGTCGCGAGCCGAAGGAGGGTCGGACTTTCGGTTTCTCTAAGACCTCTGAGCGAGACGTATGCTATCGAGAATGAGACGAAGGCCCCCACGAACTGGAGCATATTCGCGAATACCGCTATCGGGCCTGCAAGTGCCATGCTATCCGAGGGGTTGACCGACCTCTATTCTATAAAAGCTTAATGTGCATGAAATTCATTTCACGGGTGAATTCGCGCCAACCACGGTCAGCCGTTCACGACTGCCTTGATGCACCTCTGCTCTCCTGCGACTCGAAAGGCTTGAGGGGCCTCCTCTAGCCTGAACCTGTGCGTGATCAGTTTGGTGAGATCGATCGCCCCGCTCTCGAGCATCTTCACCGCGAGGGTAGTCTCCTTTTCGCTGGTCGAGTAGCTCGCCTGCACCGTGATTCCTCGCAGGAAGTACCGAGAGAGGTCGAGCGAGACTGTCGAACTCCTCGGGGGAGCCCCGAAGAGCAAGACCCGCCCACCGGGTGACACGGTTTTCATCGCGTCGAGGAAGGCCGCGGAACTTCCGGTTGCCACAATTGCCAATTCCGGGGCGACGCCGTCGAGCGCCGAGCGGGCGGCCTTCTTCTTCTTCTTCTTGTCGCCCGCATCTCCGGGTCTGAATATCTTCGCCCCAAGCCTCGAGGCAAATGAGAGGCGGTACTCGCTGAGGTCCCCGACTGCGACATTCGTGTATCCATAATGCTGCAGAAGCATCAGATGGGTCAGGCCTACTGGCCCCGCCCCGTAAATAATCGCAGACATGAAGTTCATCACGTTAACCTTGGAGAGTCCCCTGATGCAGCACCCGAGCGGCTCGATGAAACTTCCCTCCTCAAAACTCACAGAGTCGGGCAGGGGAAGGACGGCTCCTCTCGAGACGTTCCACTCAGGCACGACATAGTACTCAGAAAAGCCGCCGGGGTCGATGTTGTGTCGTGGAAACTCCGCACACATAGTATACTCTCCCCTTCGGCAAAGCTCGCACTCGTAGCACGGCGCGTGGTGATGGGTGAAGACCCTGTCGCCGGTGTGAATTCCTCTGACCCCCCTCCCGAGCTCTGCAACCTCCCCGACGACTTCGTGGCCCAGCACGGGGCGTCGCGGCCTCGCCCCTGATTTTCTCCAGATCAGTTCCGCAGACTCCGCAGGTGCGCATCTCGATCAATATCTCACCCTTCTTCGGCGATGGCTTCTTCACCTCCCTTAGGACAACTTCGCCTGGGGCGCCGATGAAGAGAGACCTCAATCGTGAAGAGATTGAACTGTACTCGATTATAAACCAGCTACGACAGTGTCGGGTTCCGTCAATGTTAGAGGCGCGGTACTGGGCACCCAGAGACCTGAGACTCGAGAATTCGGATACTCCCCTCCCGGGGGAGGGCGAAGTCGTGGTCAAGGTTCTTGCGTCCAATATCTGCGGGACCGACCTGAAGAGTTTCCTCCGGGGTCACCCGCTGATGAGACCGCCGATGACGATGGGGCACGAGTTCTGCGGTGTCGTTTCTGAGGTCGGAGAGGGAGTAAAGAGGTTCAAGGCGGGCGACCGAGTAGTCGCATCCAACTCCTCGCCATGTGGCGCCTGCACCTCCTGCAGAAAGGGCGCCCCCACGCTCTGCGAGAGGATTCCTAGCAGGCTGATTGGTTTCTCGCTACCGGGGTCGTACGCGCAGTACGTGAAGATACCGCGGCACATCGTGAGCGAGAACACCTACTCTGTCAAGACCTCCGTCACTCCGGGGGAGTTGGCCTGCTCGGAGCCTCTGGCGGCCGCGATTCACGCCCTCGACCGCGTGAAGTTACAGAGCGGAATGGGGGTCGTCCTGATTGGCTCAGGAGCCTTGGGGCTGATGCTACTGCAGCTGCTGAAGACGAGGGACATCCACGTGACCATGGCCAATCGGTCTGAAAGCCGCCTCCGAATTGCCGAGAAGATGGGGGCCGACGACGTCTTGCAGGTGACCGACGAGGATCTCGTGGCGAAGGCGCGGGGGGCGGGTGGTCGGACCGGACCCGATCTAGTGATTGAAGCTGTCGGGAAGAAAGAGACTTGGGAGGCGGCCTTCAGGATTGTCGGGGAGGGTGGGCAGGTCCTATTCTTCGGCGGCTGCGCAGCGGGAACCGAGGTCAGCTTTGATGCGGGTAAGATGCACTACGGAGAGGTAACGGTGACAGGCTCATTTCATCACGAGCCCTCCTCTTTCAAGAGGGCGATTGCTGCCATCGAAAGCGGTAAGGTCCGCGTGAGGCCGTTACTCACTCACTCGGTACCCCTGGAAAGGATTCAGGACGGATTCGGCCTGATGGAGAGACGCGAGGCCTTGAAGGTAACCGTGACCACGTAACCGACTCGTCGACCCTCCTTTCATCTTCTCTGAAGAGCATCTCGGACGTTAATCACGCGAATCTCGTCCAAGGATACCCATCATGGGACCAATCACGACCGTCATCCGGCTTCTACTTGGGACGCGGAATTGAATCAAAGGTTATAACGCGTTTTCAAGCAGCGGCCGTGAGAATGGGCGGGATAACCGTAGTTCACTCTTCGACGCACTCCGATATCAAGACGGGAGTGCTCACGCCGGAGCTCTTGCGCTCGATGCTCAGGAAGATGATCCTGATCAGGAGGTTCGAGGAGAAGGTTGAGGAGCTCTACCTCAAGATGGCCCTGATCACGGGGCCGAGCCACCTCTATCTGGGGATGGAAGCGATCGCGACAGGGGCCTCCGAGGCCCTGAGGGAGGACGACTACGTCCTCGCGACGTACAGGGGACATGGGCACGCGGTCGCAAGGGGGGCACCTCTCTACAGGATCTTCGCCGAGCTGATGGGGAGGGTCGACGGAACCTGTGGAGGAATCGGTGGCTCGATGCACGTAGCCACCTGGAAGGAGAAGAATCTGATGCTCGCCACTGCGATAGTCGGGAGCAACATCCCGATCGCGGCCGGGATGGGGCTCGCCGTGAAGAAGAAAGGCGAGGCCCGCGTCGTCGCCGCCTTCTTCGGTGACGGAGCCGTGAACTCGGGAGCCTTCAACGAAGGGATCAACCTCGCGGCTGTCTGGAAGGTCCCGGTGACATTCATCTGCGAGAACAATCTCTACGCGATGTCACTCCCTCAGTCCAAGGGAATATCGTCAAAGTCGATAGCCGAGAGGGCTGCTGCGTACAACATCCCGACATTCGTCGCCGATGGAAATGACCCGACATCAGTCTATAAGGCAGTCCTCGATGCCGCAGAAATCTGCAGGAGGGGCGAAGGTCCGTCGTTCGTCGAGTGCAGGAGCTGGCGGATGAAGGGGCACGGTATCTACGATAAGGCGGAGTACAGGACACGTGAGGAAGTTGAGCGTTGGTCTGACAAGGACCCTGTGAAGCTGTTCGAGGGATTGTTGCAGAAGGAAGGCGTGGTGAAGAGCGGGGAAGCCGAGAAACTGAAGGGCGAGTTGGAGGGTGAGCTCGATGAAGCGATCAAGAAGGCCAGGTCGAGTCCAGTGCCCGAATTCTCATCCCTTGAGGGGCTCGTCTATCCGAGAGGCGACAAGGAATGAGAGAGATTACATACCTCGAGGCAATCAACGAGGCACTCGGAGAGGCGATGGAGAAGGAGAAGAAGGTCTTCCTGATGGGGGAGGACATCGGCGCGTACGGCGGAGCCTTCAAGGTGACGAGCGGATTACTCCAAAAATTTGGCCCTGAGAGGGTGATGGACACGCCGATCTCAGAGGCGGCGATAGTGGGGGCGGCGGTGGGCGCCTCTCTCTTGGGCCTCAAGCCAGTCGCAGAAATCATGTACATGGACTTCCTGCCGCTCTCGATGGACCAACTCGTCACTCACGCCGCGAAGGTGCACTATTTCTCAGGGGGGCAATTGGAGGCGGGCATGATCCTCAGAACACAGTACAGCCTCGGGAGGGCCCACGGAGCGCAGCACTCCGGATTCCTTCCCGCGTGGTTCCTGCAGGCGCCCGGCCTCAAGGTCGCGGTCCCGTCCACGCCTTACGATGCCAAGGGACTCCTCAACGCCGCCCTGAAGGAGAGGGGCCCCGTCTTGTTCGTGGAGAGCGCGATGCTCTACAAGAGCAAGGGGGAGGTGCCCGAAGGCTACTTCGAAGTACCGTTCGGCCAGGCCGAGGTCAAGCGGGGAGGCAAGGACATCACAGTGGTCGCAATCTCGAGGATGGTTCCTGAAGCGCTGGCCGCAGCGGAGTCGCTGGCCTCGTCGAAGGGAATAGAGGTGGAGGTGGTCGACCCGAAGACGATTCAACCCCTCGACAAGAGGACGATCGTCGATTCAGTGAAGAAGACGGGTAGGCTTGTGGTCGCGTCAGACGAGATGAAGACCGGGGGCGTGGGGGCGGAAATCGGCGCGACCGTCTTCGAGGAGGCGATTGACTACCTCAAGGCTCCCCTCGTGAGAGTCTGCTCACCAGATATCCCCGTCCCCTTCGCGCCACCGCTTGAAAGGGAGTACATGCCGAACGCGCAGAAGCTTGAGCAGGCGATCGAGAAGTTGTTCGCCTAGAGAGGAAGCCCGAGGACATCCTCGCAGTCCCAGAGCATCCCGCAGTTCTTGCACTGGTACTTGCAGACCTGAATCTCTGTCATCTTTGAACCACAGTAGCACCACTGCTCCGGCATCGAGCGTCTTCCGTACCCGAGGGGAATAATCTTTTCTCGACGGTTCGGTGAAAGCCTCGCTCGCTCGATTCTGAAGTACTTCACGCTGATACGTCAGTATCGGTTCTATATCCGAGATCCCTTTGAGCGACTCGCTCCCAACCCGTCGAGGCTGACTACTGACTCCCAGGCTGTGCAGTCCGTGTGGGGAGACGTGATGCGAGCTTCGATTCACTGTTCGCTAGCTTAGCACTCTGAGATTGTTCTATCAGGTATTTGTGTCAAGCGGACTGTATCTTTCGGGAATCTGGTTTCCATGGTGCGGGCATTACGGAGTAGACACAAACAGCCCACTTTCGTGACTGGAGAAAGCCCGGCATCTCCGTCCGATCCCCATCCGAAGTTAAGGATTCTCTCCTATCTGTACGGCCAGTGGAAGGCAATTTTCGTTGTGTTGTTCTCAGTCCTGATGGGCTCGGTGATCTCTCTGGCGGGACCCTGGATTTGGGGCATCCTGCTCATTGATTGGGTCATTTCCAAATCAAACCTCTCCTTGCTCCCGATAGCGATAGGACTCCTCG
>Ga0209157_1001881_pt1 | contig 17112 bp, 10 predicted proteins | sample GraSoiAngelo_135_FD_185892 | JGI IMG/M metagenome (GOLD analysis project Ga0209157, IMG submission 185892) | Grasslands soil microbial communities from the Angelo Coastal Reserve, California, USA - 14_0929_05_40cm (SPAdes) (version 2) | ecosystem: Environmental > Terrestrial > Soil > Grasslands ...
CGGTCTCGGTCCAGGCTTGCTGCACCACGTGCAAGCCGTTGGGGGAGATTCCTTCGATCGTCGTGACCGCACGCGTGCCGACGGTGCCGACCGGCGTGATGCACGAGCGAACCGGGTTGCCGTCGAGGTGTACGGTGCACGCTCCACACTGCGCCATGCCACAGCCGAACTTGGTGCCCACCAGGCCGAGCAGATCGCGGAGCACCCACAAGAGCGGCATGTCCGCATCGGCATCGACCTCGTGCACCGATCCGTTCACTTCGATCTTCATCGTGAAGCCTCCTCCAAAACTCTAGGCTGGCGAAGGCGGCGGGCGGTATAACAATCCTGCGCATTGGTGGTACAATTCTGCAGGCTGGCAGGTGGATCGGGCGAAGCGCGCGCTTCAGGAGGAGGGGTCCATCCGTGGGGTCGAAGTCTCGACTGGAGGAGCGCGAGCTCGATCACGTGCGGGCCAGCAGGGACGAGCTCGCCGAGCGGATCGCTCGACATCTGCCCAGAGACGGGATCCTCGAAGCGGCTCCGGGAGTCTTCCTCTACCGCTTTTCGTCGCCGACCGGGCCCTTCCACGGCGTCACCGATCCGTCTTTCTGCGTCATCGCCCAGGGCGGCAAGGAAGTGCTACTCGGGAAGGAGCGCTACCGGTACGACGAGGGCCACTATTTGCTCGTCTCGGTTGGGCTTCCCGTGGTGGGCAGCGTCGTCGAAGCGTCGCCGGACCGTCCTTACCTGGCTGTACGCATTGTGCTCGACCCCGGCATGGTCACTCCAGTCCTGATCGAGGCCGGCGTACTCGGCTCCCAGATGGACGACGGGATCAAGGCAATAGCCGTAAGCCGGCTCGACGCGAGTCTGCTCGATGCCGTAGTCCGGCTCATCCGGCTGCTCGACGCGCGCGGCGACTATGGGGTGCTCGCGCCGCTTGTCGTCCGCGAGATCGCGTACCGACTGACGCACGGAGAGCAGGCCGGACGGCTTCGACAGATCGCCGTCCTCTCCGGCCGCGCGCATCGGATCGCTCGAGCGATCGAGCTCCTCCGGAAAGACTACCGCAAGCCGCTTCGGGTCGCCGACCTCGCCCGGCAGGCCGGGATGAGTGTCTCGACCTTCCACCACGACTTCAAGGCAGTCACAGCGATGAGCCCGTTGCAGTTCCAGAAGCAGCTTCGGCTGCAGGAAGCCCGGCGGCTCCTCCTTGCCGGCGATGTGGACGCCGCGAGGGCCGGATATCGGGTGGGTTACGCGGAAGCGTCACACTTCAGCCGGGAATACAAGAAGCTTTTCGGCGAGCCTCCTATTCGAGACGTCGAGCGGTTGCGAGGGGCGGCGGAGTTGCTGGCCGACTCGAGTTTACGGCGCGGTGGACGACGACTCGACCGTGTAAGCGGGGGTGTCCGAACCTGACGCTCGTCGTTAGCGAGGAGGCCCGCCCCGGCAGGAGAGCCGTTAGGGCTCAGAGGGCCTGGCCGGTTTTGGTTCCCGAGTCACAACACCGATGCCCAGAACATCGCGTGATTACTACTCGTCGTCGTAACTCGACCGACTAAATCGGCGCATGAGGCCCAGGGGTCGCGGGTTCAAATCCCGCCGTCCCGATTGAGTGAAGATCAAGCCCTACAGCGCCTTCTGCTGTAGGCTTTTTCTTCGTCGCGCCCGTGCTGTGAGTAAGGCTGGGCGGCGGTCGCTGAACATGAAGTATGTCACCTATGGTCACGGTGGTGGTGCCACTGATGACGTGAGCGCTGGCGGCGAAGGGGGCTAGCGGAAGTTCTCGACCACCATGATATCGCTTGCGACCTGGTCCACTCGCTTGAAGAGAATCCACTGCCCATCCGGAGAGACATCAAAGCCCAGGGCGGGGTGCGAGTATCCGAGATCCAGCGTCGTGATCGTCTTCACGCGTTCGGTCGCCATGTCGAAGAACTTGACCACCGCAGGCGTGGTTGACCCGTCAATGAAGTAAATGCCGCCGGGAGCAACTCTCCACCAGACAGGCACGCCTTGGAGGATGCGGGTGGTCTCCTGACCGGAAGGCCGCATTCTCCAAATGGTCCCCCCGTCCACCCACACGTAGAGGAACTTCGCATCGGGAGATTCCTGTGCGCTGAAGCCGCCGTTTTTGGTGACTTGTATCGCACTGCCGCCCACGGATGGGATTCTCCAAATCTGCCAACTCCCTGTCCGGTTAGAAGAGAAATAAATCCATTGGCCATCTCGCGACCAGGTCGGGACGTTGTTTTCAACTGGCTCGGTGGTGAGGCGGCGGGGACTGCCTCCATCGGCACTGATGACGAAGATGTCACCGTGGCCTTCGAGGCGAGCGTCGAAGGCGATGGTCGTTCCGTCAGGAGACCAGCTTGGCGTGCCGGCATCGGCGGCCTTCAAGGATGTCAGTTGCGCTTGATTGGTGCCGTCGCTATTGCAAGTCCAAATCTCGAAACTGCCGGAGCGATCGGAGCCGAAGGCGATCCGTTTGCCATCGGGAGAAAAGACGCCTGCAACGTCCTGGCGTGATGAGGCGATGACCTTCACCGGAGCGGCACGGCGGCCTTTCGAAGCAGGTCCCGCCGTGCGCCAGAGGTTCGCATCGGCGCGGGCTTGCACATAGGCTAGTCGGTTCCCCCTCGGCGAGATGGTCGGCTCGCCTGCGCCCTCACCCACACCGTTCACCAGTTCGGGTGTCCCGCCGGACGAGGAGACACGCCAGAGCCTCCACAGACCGCCACGATTTGAGGCGAACACAATTTCCTTGCCGTCCGCCGTCCAGGCGAGACCATCGAGGGATTGCCCATCGGAAGTGAGCCGACGGGGCGGCCCACCGCTCGCGGCCACAACGTAAATGTCGCCGGCCAGAAAACCGGCTCCTTGGACATAGGCGACCATATTTCCATCGGGGGAGCGAACGGGATTGGCGACATACGGAGCGGGCTGGGAGACCAGTACCCTCCTTTGTCCGTCCTCAACCGATAGGAGCAGGATGCCGGAGCGGGCGTCCTCAGACGCCATTCTATCGGCCACGAGCAGGTACTTGCCGTCGCGGGACCAGTCGAAGCACTCCTCATAGAGCTGACGTCGGCGGTGTGCCTCCCCGAGCTTGCGTTCGGCCCCACCCAACGCCGGGATGAGGTAGTAAGCGTCTCTGCCACCCGACGATCCACGCATGAAGGCGATGTAACGGCCGTCGGGGGACCATGCGGGGCAGGATTCTACAGCGGGACTGCTCGTAAGTCGGAGCGGATCGCCCGCGCCAATCAACTTGACGTAAATGTCGGCATTGTCGTCGTTTTCGCCCTGCCAGGCATATGCGATCTCGTTGCCACCCGGCGAGAAGACCGGACCAGCCTTCTGACCGGGCGAGCTCGTGAAGGGTGCGACGTTGGCGTGGTCCTGACCGACTCTGGAAGTCCGGGACGCAAAGAACCACGCTGCCGCGCCACCGATGATGATCAGCACCGCCACAGCAGTCCCTACGGGCCGCCATTGGACGTGCGTCGCCCGAGTCGAGCCGGCCGTGAGCCCTGCGACGAAGGCTCCTGCCGTGGCGAACCGGTCGGCCGGCGTTTTCGCAAGCGCTTTGGTGACGGCGGCTTCCACTGCTGGTGAAACGGGGCGGACCGTGCCAAGGTGCGGTATCGGCTCGGTCAAGCGCTTCGCGAAGATGGCCTGCGCTGTTGGGCCGGTGTAGGGCGGCTCCCCCGCCAGCATCTCGTACAGCACGCACGCCAGGCTGTACTGGTCGCTTCGGCCATCGAGCGTGCGTTCGCCGCTCACTTGCTCGGGACTCATGTAGGCAGGGGTCCCAACAGAGATGCCCGTCTCGGTGAGCCGCTCCTGCCCCGCCGTGCTCACCGCGAGTGCGATCCCGAAGTCCGCCACCATCGGCTCGCCCTGGTGGAGCATGACATTCTCGGGCTTGATATCGCGATGGATGACGCCGCGTGCGTGCGCGAAGTCGAGGGCCGAAGCGATGACACGGGTGATCCGCAACGCCTCGTCGAGGGGGAGCTGGGCCTCCCGCTCCAGGTGCTGGCGCAGGCTCTCGCCCTCGACATACGGCATCACGTAGTAGAGGAATCCGTCCGCTTCCCCCGAATCGATCAGCGTCAGGATGTGCGGATGTTGCAGTTGTGCCGTGAGACGGATCTCGCGCAGGAACCGCTCGGCGCCGAGGACGGCGGCAAGCTCGGGGCGGAGCACCTTGACCGCGACCAGGCGGTCGTGCTTCAGATCGCGAGCGAGATAGACCGTGGCCATCCCGCCGCGACCGAGCTCGCGCTCGATCGTGTAGCGGCCCGCAAGGGACGCCCGCACGCGCTCTGAGTGATCCGCCATGTGGAGCTAGGTCCTAACGGCGAATTAGAAAGACCTGCCTATTCACGAATTCCTAAATCATCATAACCGCTGAATGTGTTTGCCGTAATGTTTGCCGGTCCATCGCTACCCATGCGTGCCAATGCGGTCCTTTGGAGGCACGTAGGTGCCGATAAAACAACGGCCCCGCATGGAGGCCGTTGCATTCAAATCCCGCCGTCCCGACTCCGCATCAGAAGAGATACCGCACGGAAAGCAGAGCTTGCCACCGCGAGGCGTCCTCGAGGACCCGATTCCTCACGACCGGGATCGGTGCGTAAATACCGCGCTGGTTCGCGGCCTCGTAGCCACGCAGTGTCAGCAGTTGCACGGAGGGCCCCAACACCGTGTAGCGGTACTGACCCCAGCGCGCGTTGAGCAAATTCAGGACATTGAAGACGTCCGCGCCGATCTCCAGCGACTGTCCCTTCCGCAACCCCACCATCTTGGTCAGCCGGGCGTTCAACCCACCGACCCAAGGATTGCGGCAGCTGTTACGCCGCAGGATTCGGCCGCGCTGGTCGCGCAGGCATCGCTCGCTTTCGATGAAGGAGTTGAGCTGCGCATAGGTCGATTCCGCGACGAGCCTGATGTCGAGCGAGTCCCGCGGCACGTAGACGAGGTCGTTCTTGACGACCCGCTCCCCGATCCCGTCGGCGTTCGCGTCGCCGTTGACGATGTACGAAAACGGCGTTCCTGAGCTGCCACTGTACAGCAACGACGCCCCCATGTTGAACGGGAGCTGGAACATCGCCGTGATGGTGACCCGATGGGGTGTGTCGAACAAGGACGTGGCCAGGCGCCGGTCTTCGAGTGTCCCGTCGAGCGGCGTGCCTTGGAGGGTCGGGCGCGCGTTGAAGTTGTTCAGGGAGAAGAGATCGCGTGCGTGCGCGTACGCGTACGTTGCGCTGAGGCGACTGCTCCGGAATCGCCGCTCCAATCGCGCCGCGAGGGAGTACGCCTGGTCGCCGCTCCGGTTCGAAACGCGAATCACCTGGAGCAGCGTCGTGTCGCGGCGAAACGGGTGGGCGTTGGGGTTGGTGGACGGGCCCGCATCGATCGTGCCGTACATGGCGCGCCCGCCCTCACCCGCCTCGACCGAGAACGGAGGCTTCAGATTCACGTCCGTGAAGTACAGCTCCTGGATGCCACGCGTATAGAGCAGCTCCAGGGTGCCGAGCAGGCCGCTGGCGAGCTCGCGATCGATGCCCAGGGTAATCTTGAGGTTCTGCGGAAACCTGACGCCGCGATCGATGAAGCTGACCGCGGGAACGGCTCCCGTGCTGTCCAGGCATGTCGCGGGCTGCGTGGTTGGAGTGAACAGCGGCACGGCCGGCCGACGACACACGAGCAGCTCCTCTTGCAGCCCACCGTCGCGATAGACGTTTCCGATCCACCGGTAGGGCGGCCGGCCGCCGAACAAGCCGATCCCGCCGCGCAGGACGGTGCGGTCGTCGCCCCCGGGGCGGTACGTCGCGCTCACGCGCGGTGACCACAGCGCGTTGCCGGTCGGCTTGCTTCCCGGTTCGACTCCGAAGGAATCGGTGAGTGCGGCGATCGTTACCGGCGTGTTCGGAAGAAAGGGTACGTCGAGCCGCACGCCCACCGCCACCAGGATCCGTGCGCTCGGCGACCACGAATCCTGCAGGTACGCGCCCGCCTGGCGCACCGCGAAGTCGACGCCCGCGCCCAACGGACCGGGCAGCGAGCGTTCGTAACGCTGCGCCCGGCCGGCAGCCAGCGAGTCGAGACTGGGAAAGGTCCAGAAGCCTGGCGACTGCTGCAGGATGGCGTCGTGGAAGTGCAACAGCTCGTCGTGCGTGCCCAGTGTCACGACATGCCGGCCCAGCGCGAACGTGACGTTGTCCGTGAACTCGAACGCGCGCTGCGTGACGGTGTCTGTCGGACAAAAAAAGTTGGGGCCGGCGACAAGCTGGCTCGAGCCGATCAGCACGACAATGCGCGGAAAGGTTGCGTTCGGGAGGCAGTCGTCCCGGAGCCATTCGTAGCTCAGGATCAGCTCGTTCGACCAGCGGCTGTTCACCTGGGCCCGCCAGATGAGACGCGAGGTCTGCGCCGTCGTGCGGTCCTCCTCGCCGACGGAGGACAGCCCGTAGTAGCCGAAGCCGCGACTGGTGATCGCGCCGGGAACGTAGCCGATCAGGCCGGCATCGAGAAAGTTGCGGCGGGCTGCGTGCGAATAGTGGTGCGATATCTCGAGGTGACTGGCTGCGCCGATCTGCGCGGTGATCTTTGCGAACAGGTCCTGCGCCGGCACCCGCCCGTTCACGGGGCCCAGCGTGCCCGGCTTCAACGCGTATGTGTCCGCGAGGATGCGCTGGAACCTCGCCGCGCTCGCGTACGAAATGCCGATGCGCGCAAGATCCGCTCCGCCCGCCGTGTCGCTGATGAACGGGCCGCGGTCCTGCACCGCGCGAGCCTGGAAGTCGGCGCTCGCGAAGTAATGGACTCGGTCTCGCACGATGGGTCCGCTCACGCTGCCGCCCCACTGCCAGGTCGTGACGTCGGGCGCCACCGCGCCGCTGCCGGCGATATCCTGGTTCGCGAAGGAAGTGAACAGCGAGTAGCGAGCGGTGTTCGAGCCCGAGCGCGTCACCGCGCTGAGAACCCCGCCGGCGGCGCCCCCTTCGCGTACGTCGAACGGTGTGACGAGCACCTGGAACTCGTGCACCGCTTCGAGCGAAATGGTGCGGGGCAGAACCTGCGGCAATCCGCCGATCGGGCTTGCGCCGCCCGGCTCGCGTCCGTAGTACTGGTCGGCGTTCTCGCCGCCGTCGATCCGGATTGCGTTGTACATCTGATTCTGGCCGCCGATCGAGACCCCGCCAAGCGGCCGCGGCGCGACGTGCGGACTGAGGATGGCGAGGTCGGCGAAATCGCGCGAGAGGGTGGGCAGCCGTGCGAGCGCCGACTCCGAAACGACGACTACGGGCCCAGCGCGACCGGTCCGGCCAATGAGGTCGGCGGCGACCTCGACCGTCACCGGCTCGAGCTCGGCGGCGGCGGGCTCGAGCGTCCAGTCGGCAACGAATCGCTGGCCCAACGCGAACGTGATCCCAGTCCGCCGCAGCGACCGAAAGCCCACTCGGCGAGCCTCCAGTACGTAGGGGCCACCCACCGCGACACCGTCGACGAAGTAGCGCCCGGCGCTACTTGTGAGACCCTGCCACCGCTCGCCGGTGGCGAGGTTGGTGATCAGAACCGCGGCGGCGTCGATTGGCGTGCCGTCGGCTCCAAGCACCGCACCACGGACGGACGCCGTGGTCACTCCCTGGGCCGTGAGGGGCTCGGCGCCGACGACGAAGAGGAGAAGAAGAAGCGCCCGGTTCGTCGGAGCCTATCGCTTGAGTAACAGCGCCCGAAACCGAGGCTCGCGCCGTAGCGGATCGAGTGGCGGGTCGAGCCTCAGATGCAGCTGGAAGTGCAGATCGCGTGCTGGCCGGTAGCGGTCGAGCCACGCCAGCGCCGGGCTGACCTCGCCGAGGGCTGCATATGCGGCCGCGATATTGACCGCACTATGGATGTCGGGCGCCGCGGGGTCCGTGCGAGCCTCGGCTTCGGCCACAAGGCGGCGCGCGGCCACGGTGTCTCCAGCCGCGACGGCCAGCGAGACGAATCCGGAAAGACCCGCACTCCCCGGCCCCGTCGGTAGGCGACGGGCAGCGCCGAGCTGCGATTCCGCCTCGTCGTGGCGGCCGCGTGCGAGCGCGATCTGTCCGGCAGCGACGCGCCCGAGCCCGTACAACGGATCCGTCGCCACCGCGCTGTCTGCCCACATGGCCGCGGTGTCGTACGCACGCCACCACCAGTAGTGGAGGGCGAGGAACGCCAGGGCATTCAGGCGTCCCGGATCCAGGGCGACCGCCCGGTGCCATGCCCCCCCAGCGCCGTCCCGACTTCCGCTTTCTTCGAGCGCCATTGCCAGCTGGTCCCACGCCTCGGCGTTGAGCGAATCAATCGCGAGCGCTCTACGAAGCGCTCGCAGGGCGGGTGCACGGCCTGTTGGATCCACGTCTTCCGAGACCAACGCGCGAGTCAGCCATGCGTCAACGCTTGTGCTATCGAGTTGGAGAGCGCGGTCGCTCGCAATGATCTCTCGATTCAGCAGGTAGTCGGACGAGACTCCACGCACAGGGAAGCCCCACCGATTCGCTTGGTGTAGGGCGCGAGCGAGTCCAGCCCACGCGGGCGCGTAGGTCGAGTCCTTGTGTATCGACTCGGAGAAGAGTGCCACCGCTCGGCCGAGGCTGGGTGCCGTTCGCCTTGAGGCTTCGTAGCGGCCCCGCAAGAACAGGTCGTAGGCGACGGGATCGGGAGGCAGCGGGGTGCCCTCGGTGGGAGCATGCGCCCGAGCCCCCAGCGCGCCGAGAACCTCGCTGGTCAACGTCCGAGGGACGGTAATCGTCCCCTCGCTGCGGAGCGCAAGCCGGGTCGCCCATACGATCTCACCAGAGCCGTTGCGCTCGAGTTGGGCGGTGACGTCGAGCGTGTCCTTCGCATGCCTCACGCTCCCGGTCAGGATGTAATCCAGATCGGGCCGCGCCTGGGGCACGCGAAACACACGCAAGACGTGGGCAGCGCTGAGCGAGCGGGTGAGGTCCTCGGTTAGCGCGGTACTCAGATACGCGTCGATCGTGTCGCCTGAACGGTTAGCGAACGGGACGATCCCCACGGAGGCGTGGCTCAGGCGGGCGTTGGCTTGCTGGTGCCGGATCGCCATGACGGCAACAAGGAGGGCCACGCCGATGGTCCCGAAGACCCAGCGCTTGCCCGGTATGGTGAATCGACGCGCCGCCGGCCGGCTCAACGCGGCTGAGGCCGGCTGTGCCCCCGGAGCCCGGCTCAACGCGGGCGCTGACGCCGCCTCACGCGAGCGCACGAGAGCGATCAACGCCTTGGTCTCGGCGGCCGGTTCGACCTGGAACTCAACGGCGACGTGCCTCGCGAACTCTTCGTACACCTGCACGGCCCCCACGCGGTCGCCTAGATCGTCCAGGAGCGCGACCAGGCGGCGGAGCGTCTCTTCATCGCCGGGGACGAGGGCCGCCGCGCGACGCGCCCAATGCCCGGCGCGTGTGAAATCGCCTTCCACCTTTCCGCGCTGTGCGAGAGTCCACGCGGCCTCGCACGCTCGGTTCCGTAACCGCGCTCGCTCATCCTCCAGCCAGCGCTCGAATTCGGGCGAATCCGAGAGGAAGAAGCCTTCGAGCAGACCACCCCGATAGAGTTCGAGCGCGCTGCTCCAGTCACTCGCCTCGAGCGCATGCTGGAACGCGCGAACATCGCACCACAGCAGTTGCTCGCCGACGCCCACCTCCTCATCGCCTCGGCTCGTGAGCACGTCGGCGCCGAGACTTTGTCGCAGACCGTGGAGCGCCTGGCGCAGCGCAGCGCGGGCGTGGTCCTGGTCGAGCTCCGGCCAAAAGAGTCCGAGTAAAGTGTCGCGGCGGTGTAAGCGGTGCGGAGTGGCTGCAGCGAGGAAGGCCAAGAGGGCGACGCGCTTGGGCTGAGTGAGGATGGATTCGAGCTCTCGCCCGTCGCTCCTCCGCAGGTCGAGTCCACCAAACAGCCGAAGCTCGATCACATGGCACCTGATGACGCCGCCATCACGGACCCATCACGGTCCGTTAACGCGAGCGTCGCATCGTGCGGTCGCCCCTAACGTACCCGCGACGTCTTCGCGCGGCAATCAGGCCAGCTGGACGAGTTCGCGGATCAGGGCCCAATGAAAGGGTGGAGCGTCATGAAATCGCTTCGCAGCATTCTGGAGTTGTCGCTTGCTATCGCGGTGGTTCAGGCGTGCAACCGAGATGGCGGGCCCCTCAGTCCGAAGGCTTCGCGCATGCGGGCTGACGTGATCGTTGATGCAGCACCGTCCGCCGGAACCTGGAGTGCCGTCGCCTCGATGCCGACGCCGCGCTTCGGGCTCGCGGCCGCCACCGGAAAGCACGGCATCATCTACGCCCTTGGCGGCTCCGTTGGTCTTGGCGGACCCGTCGTCCCTACTGTCGTCCCTACTGTGGAAGCGTATGACCAGAAGACCGGCAGCTGGTCTGCGGTGGCCCCGATGCCAACGCCTCGCCGCTACCTGATGGCGGCGACTGACCGCGAGGGACGGATCTACGCGATCGGAGGCGCGCTCGCAGGTGTCTTCCGTAGCGTTGTCGAGCGTTACGAGCCGACAACCGACACGTGGAGCGCCGTGTCACCGCTGCCCGTCGCCCGCTGTTGCGGAGCGGCGACGACAGGCCTGGACGGCCGGATCTACGTCGTCGGAGGATTTGCCAACGGCAACATCCAACTCAGCAATTTCGATGCGTACGATCCGGAGACCGACACGTGGAGCAGCCTTGCTCCGTTGCCCGCGCCTCGGGCCGGAAAGCTCGCAGCCGTCACGGCACCGGACGGCCGGATCTACGCAATCGGCGGCATTACCGGCGTCACCACCGGCGCGACCGTGGATGTCTACGATCCCTGCAGCGATGCTTGGACCGCAGTCGCGAGCATGCCAACACCGCGCCGATTCCTCGATGCCGTCCTCGGTCGCGGCGGCATCGTCTATGCTCTCGGCGGCACCGTCGGCTCCGTCGGATTTCCCGGTACCCAGGAACTGACGACGGTTGAGGCGTACGATCCCTCAGCGGACACATGGACCACAATGGCGCCGCTGTCCACGCCCCGCGGAGCCCTTGCGGCAGCTGTCGGGCGCGCCGGAACCATCTTCGCCATCGGCGGCTTCGATGGTGCTAGCGTACTCAACTCCGTAGAGACGTTCCGACCCCGGCACGAAGACGCCGCCCAAGACCAACTGACAGATAACGAGGATGGCGACAACACTGCGATCGCCCCGCGCTGCGGGGACAGTCAGTCGAAAGCTCAATAGTGTGAAAGGAGGGGCGTCTAACCATGGCCCTGATCACAAGGAAATCGCTTCTGAGTGTGGGCTTGCTACTGACTGTCGCGTGCAACGAACCGACCGCGGCGCCCGCGATCGTATCCGTCACCGTGACTCCCTCTGGGGACACAATCCTCGTCGCAAGAGCGGTCCAATTGATGGCAACCACGAGAGATGTTCGCGGCAACACGCTTACCGGGCACTCGGTGACCTGGACGAGCAGCAATTCAACCGTGGCGACCGTGTCGGTGAGCGGGCTGGTCACTGGAGTGTCGGCCGGCGGCCCGGTTACGGTTACGGCGACGAGCGAGGGCAAGAGCGGGACTGCGGCGATCGCGGTGATCCCCGCACCGACCGTGTCTGTGTATCCCAACACCATCGCGACGGTCGTTGGGGGGTCGGTGTTCTTCGAGGCCCTTCTAGATTCAGCCGGTAAGGTCGAAGTCCTCAACGGACCCGTGACATGGGCGAGCACCAACCCAGCGGTGGCCACGGCACGCGACACCCTAGACGAAAGTGTCCCGCAAGGATTCGTGACTGGTGTCTCGACCGGCTCGGCGATGATCACTGCGACGACGCGACTCGGTCCAGCGACCGCGACGATCTCCGTTGCCCAGGTGACCTTTGCCGCCCTGAGCAGCGGCGGCGACCACAGTTGCGGGCTCACGACCACCGGGACAGCGTTCTGCTGGGGCAACGATGACTACGGTGCGCTCGGTGCTTCAATCGCTATCGACTTCACGCGGTGTCTCTTCCTTGACGTTGCTAACGTGCCATGTAGCGCCGCGCCCATCGGTGTAACGGGGGGACTCGGGTTCGCAGCAATCAGCGCCGGAATCGACCGTGACGGCGGCTCGACCTGTGCCCTCACAGCCAGTGGAACTGCGTATTGCTGGGGACAGAATGGCCTCGGAGAGCTCGGCAACGGCACAACTGATGGTGATTTCCATGTGGTGCCAACGCTGGTTAGAGGTGGACTTACTTTCGCATCCATTAGCGTAGGCGGTCCTCACGCATGCGGTCTCACGACGACCGGTGCCGTCTCTTGCTGGGGATGGAATTCCGGCGGGCAGCTCGGCTCGGGCGATACGGTCAGTCACGCGACGCCCACGCCGGTAGTGGGCGGGCTCACTTTTGCAGCGATCAGCGCGGGGAATCTCCATACCTGCGCCTTGGCGTCCAATGGGACCGCCTATTGCTGGGGATGGAACTCCTGGCCCTCCATGGGTCACGGATGGCTTGGCACGGGCGACACAGTCAACCGCGTGGCCCCGACACCGGTCATGGGTGGCCTCACGTTCGCGGCGATCAGCGCCGGCGGTCGGCACACATGTGCACTCACAACGAACGGCGCTGCCTACTGCTGGGGTTTCAACGCGGCGGGGCAGCTTGGAACAGGGGACGACGTTACGCAGACGATACCGACGCCGGTAGCGGGTGGGCTCACGTTCAAAATGATAAGCGCTGGCAGTCTCCATACGTGCGGGCTCACAACGAGTGGCCTGGCGTATTGCTGGGGACACAACTTCGATGGCCAGCTTGGAACCGGGAACCCCGTCCCCCAGGCGATGCCGACAGCCGTCATAGGTGGGCTGAGGTTCGCAGCGATCAGCGCCAGCGACGCGCACACTTGCGGCTTGACAACAAGCGGCGCGGCATACTGTTGGGGGGATGGCTACTGGGGTCAGCTCGGGAACGGAACCTATCGTGGCAGCAGCATTCCGACGAAGGTGCTGGGCCAGCCGTGACGCACCGACAGTCCCTCTACTCGGTTGAGCTTCGGCCTGCTTGCGAGACCGATGGCCTAGGACCTCGAGCGACTGCTGGTTGTTTGCCGTAATGTTTGCCGGTCCATGGCTGCCAATGGCTACAGATGAGGTCGTATCGTGCGCGTCAGTGCCGATAAAACAGCGGCCCCGCATGGAGGCCGTTGAATTCAAATCCCGCCGTCCCGATTGATCAAGCCCGCCTCCGAGCGCCTTGCCACCCGCCTCCTGACGGGTAGGTTAGCGAAATGGGGTGAGGTCAGGGCGGGGTCTTCGGCCTGCAAGCGTTGCACGTGTCACGGCCGGCGTTAGGTTGCCGTCGGTTCTAGCTAGTAGCCCCTACGATCCATCCGGCGAGTCGGCCTGCGTTCCCATTCCTACTCAACGTGTCTCCACGGCCGGCGCTCGGCTGTCGCACTCGTGCGCCGCCGTGCCCACACGACCTCGGTCAGATGCATTCGTAGGCTCACGGTCGGCAAGGAGGCACAAATGAAATGCCAGAGATGGGACGCAACGCTCCTGGGCGTGGTCGCGATGGCCCTCGCCCTCGCGTGCGAGAGCAGCGCGCCGGTCGCAGCGCCCTCGACGTCGCGGGCTGACGCGCTTTCAGCGAGCGTCGGTGCGCCGACCGCCGCTGCCCAGATCGGGTGGCAGATCTTCAGTTCGGCGTCGGCGACAGCGGCTGACGGGCTTAAGATCATTGTTACCGGAGCCGGGACGTTCGTCGCTCCGGCGGGCGGCGGTGGAACCTCGAGCGCCGCGACCGGGGGTGGAAACTGGGAGACCCGGGATGCGAGCAACGTGGTGACAGGCAGCGGGACGTACGAAGTCACTGGCCTGGTGCGTTGGGAGCGAGCGCTTGCGTCTAATCCGAACATACCTGGGAGCACGGCGGGGCTCGCAGTCCTGCGAGTTGAGTATTCGGACGGCAGCGCCGGCACGATGACGATCAGTTGCCGGATCTCGGGAGCGCAACCCGGTCGCTTCGAGGGGGTTACTGCATCCAAGGGCTTCGTGGACTTCTGGAACCCCACGCTACCAGGCCCGAACGTCTTCCACGTTTTGAACTGAAATCGGGAGTGAGAAATGCATCCCCCGGGGGCGACGACTTGGTCGCCCCCGTGTTACAGCGGTCGTAAATCCGCCACGGCGACGCCTAGGAAAGCGTTCGGTCAAGCGGCCCGTGCCTGCTGGGCTTGTGAGTCTCGTTGTGAGTTTCCTACTACTCCCCGTCGCTTTCGCCTCTCCGGGTCACGACACCGATGCCCAGAACACCGCGTGATTGCTACGTGTTGTCCTAACTGGGTCCCCTAACGATTCGCATGGGGTTCAGGGGGTCGCGGGTTCAAATCCCGCCGTCCCGACTGACGAAGAACAAGCCCTGCAGCGACGTTCGCAGTGGGGTTGCGGAAAAGACGGCGACCCCGTGAAGGAACTTCAGGGGGTCGCACGTTGGGATCTTGTTGTGATGCTGCTACGATTCCCGGTCGATCCTCAGGGCGATTCATGCTCTAGCCCTGCGGGTTTGATCTCAACGTTATGGTTGTCCCTGAGGTTACGGCTGCCGTTTCTCGTCCTCGTGCTGCTGTGGTGTGGCCGTTTCCCCTTCACCTGGTAGTACCACCACGCTGTGACAATCCCGCAATCCAGCGCCGGATGAGGTGGAGTGATGAAACAGTCGGCCGTAGCGATGTGTGTGAGTAGGCCTTCCATAGTGTACTCCGTCCGCACGTAGGCTCTCCGGGCGAGAAGGAGGGCGAACAACCCGCCACCCTCCTCCTCCAACAGACCCGGTCAGGCGTTCAACGCCTTCTGCGGCGTGAGTTCCACCTCGATCAGATGGGGCTTGGCCGTCTCCGCCTTCGGCAGCGTGATCGTCAGCACGCCGAGGTCGTAGGTCGCCTTGATCTTCTTGGGATCGATCGAGGCCGACAGCCTGAACGTCCGCTCGAAGGCGCCATATGTCCGCTCATAGCGATGGACCTTCTCGGCCTTCTCCTCCGCCACCTGCTCTTTCCTGCCCGTGATCGTCAGCAGATTGCCCTCGACCGAGATCTTCACGTCCTCGGGCCTCACTCCGGGTACCTCCGCGACCAAGCGGATGACATCGGGCTCCTCGAAGATGTCCACCAGCGGCAGCCAGGCGGTCGTCGCGGCCTCGGGTACAGGCCACTCGGACGCGCGTAACGGCTCGCCGTTGAAGGTCCGGCCCATGCGGTGTTCCAGCTGATGCAGCAGATCCAGCATCGGGTCCCTCGTCATAATACCGACCATATGGTCCTCTTTTGCTCTTGTGAGTCGATTGCAACGAACTATCGTGCGTTCTAACCACTGCAAGATACGCCAGTTGTACTAAGTTTGTCAAGTGCATTGGCAGAATTATGGTGCACTTCACAAATATAGTTAAGCACGGACGTGGGCCGAGCGATGAACGGAAGGTCTGCAAAGGGTTGCCCGTCGCACAGTTTTCCGGGGTGCATGTGGTGTGAGTTTTGGTGTGAGTGCCGTGCTGCTTCGCGTCGTATCTGTCCTTTCGAGTTACAACATCGATGCCCAGAACATCGCGTAGTTGCTACTGTTTGTCGTGACTCCCCCGACTAATCGTGCGCATGGGGTTCAAGGTCGAATGGATCTGAGCGCTTTACCTACCCCGTAGGTACAGGACCATCGAGAGGTCCTTCGGCGGCCTGGACGCGGCCCTCGCCCTGGCCCTAAGCTCGACCACGTCCGAGATGACCCGACGCACGCAGAAGCGACCTACGTACTCCCAGGCGTTCGTATCTGCCTTCACGAAGCACGGTATGAACTCACGCTGCGTCGCGAAGACTCGCGCCCAGCGCTCGATCTTAGGACCGCGGCCGGACAGAATGACATCGGGGGCGTCGGGGTTGAGATCGGGCCTGAAGCAGCCGCATACGACGCGCCCGTCCCGGTGCGGCAGGGAGCTCGAGAGATCGCCGCCGAGCGCCTGACGGATCTCCCCCCGAGTGTAGGTCTGCCCGAAGCCAAAGTCCCTCACGGCTGCCTTCCTTGCGGCCTATGGGGTGCGAAAATGGAGCGGATCTCTGAGGTTCTGCAACTCCCGGTAATAGTAGAGGGGCGTCGGGCGCGTGTGCTTGAACCTCAGCTGCTTGAGAAACTCGACTTCCTCCGCGGTCGCGGAGCCGCTGAGAGAAGGATCCTGAAGGAATTCCTGGAGCCCCGGTTCTTCGCTGACGGGCGGTTCGGCTTCCCGCTCGACAAACTCGAATCGCTTCGCCTGCCCTGGGACGACCCGGTGGTTCAACACAATCTCCAGACCGAACGTCGCGAGATCGATATCCCAGGATTCAATCAGCGGATCTAAGAACCCGACGCAGTTCTCAGCGGACACGTGGAAGATGTCCGTATCGAGGAACTCGAGCACGACGACCCGCATCTCCTCATAGCTGCGGCCACTGAGTTGGGCCACCATGCGGAGCCAGTAGTCATTCTCGAGTTCGGCTTTCGCCACGCGCTTGACCACATCCAGCAGCGTCTGGGTAACCAGGCGTTCGAGCTCGCCGAAGGGCTGCTTTTCAAAGATCGCGCGGACGTGTTCTCGTCTCTCGGGATTACACTTGCGCAGGATCAGCTCGCGGACTTCGTCAAACAAGGGCGCGGGCTCGTCCCCCAATTCCCGCTTCAATTCTTCCTTGCGCTGGAGGTCCGCCAGTTTCGCCAGCTCCCCGCTCGGGAGCTTCAAGAACCTGTCGATCCGCGCATAGATGTCGGTGCGGCTCGATGCGGGGGGCGCCTTCTTCCGAGTCAGCAATTGAGATATGTAGGAGTCGGTCACGCGGGCGGCGCGGGCGAGATCACGCTGCTCCAACCCCAATTCCTCGAGCCGGTGCCGGATCACAAATGGGACATCCACGGGATTCCTCCTTGGGGGCCGACTTGGCTCATTAACCGCAATAGGTGAATCATTGGACAGGAAACTGTCACTGCACTTGTGTACTTGACAAGTTAAGTACATCAATATACACTCACAAATCTGCAACTTCTACTGGTTAACTGAGATTCGCCGCTAGCCACTTGGGCGGGTCCACTTCAGGTGGG
>Ga0209157_1001882_pt1 | contig 17111 bp, 19 predicted proteins | sample GraSoiAngelo_135_FD_185892 | JGI IMG/M metagenome (GOLD analysis project Ga0209157, IMG submission 185892) | Grasslands soil microbial communities from the Angelo Coastal Reserve, California, USA - 14_0929_05_40cm (SPAdes) (version 2) | ecosystem: Environmental > Terrestrial > Soil > Grasslands ...
CCGCGCAGACACGTCTTACACGGGGTACTCGGGTCCCATTCATCCTGCTCTCCTTTACACGAGGGAATACGGAGGAGGGTACGGAACGTTGGATTCCGATCACATTGGGCGAAATCCCTAAATCGCCAGAGGGGAAACTCCCAGCCGTGACTAGGATTCCCCGGGCCGGATCAAGGAGCTCGGCTGGAACCAAACCAGGGCGGCGTAAGGGATTAGCTCTGTCGCGGCTCTAGCCACCACCACGAGGTACCTTGTCTGGTTCCTTTGGCTCGCTGCCGGCGTACCTGGCGAAGACAAGCGATGCGACGAGCAGCGGGTCGGCCGCGCGGATCAGCCCCGGCGCCCCGTCGGTAAGCTGATGTATGCCGCCGTCATCCCTGCCGCCGAGCGGTGGCGCGGGATTGCCGTCGGCGAATTCGAGCAGCGCCAATTGCGGGCGATCCGCGAAGAGCTCAGAGTTCGAGCTGGGGAGACGCTCAACGATCGTTTGGGGTCCGCATCACGAGAGCCACAACGATCAATCCCTTCGCGGGATTAGGAGCCGGTAGACAGTTTCCGGACGCTGGACAACCTTCAATCGCTTCGCGGGGTTAGGAACCCCTGGACAGTCTCGGAACGCTCCTTTTTCGCTCGCGTACCCCCTTTGCTGCGAGGTTTTCAGGGGCCGGGAACGGATGTTCGGCTTGCGACTGCTCCTTCGTGAGCCCGCTGGGCACGATGACGTTGTCGCCGAAGCTGCCGAGCCGGCGCGCGTCCCAGGCGACGCCCTCAGGAAGATCGGGAAGGACAACCGCATTCGGGCGCGGGTCGTCCGGCGCGCCGTGCGGGAGCTGCCCATCGATGACAGCCTGATCGGTGAGGTCGACAGCGACATTCGGCTCGGCGACTTCATCGGTAGGTTCAGCAGAGTCGGTCGGCCTTGAACAGCTCGGGCCGGGCGGCTCGTTCGATGTCGTGAATGCTGGTCAGGGGCGGGCGCGCATCGGCGTCCTGTTGTTCGGTCGTGACTTCAACAACGTCGTTCACCGTCATCTCCTTCTTGCCCGTGTTGCGGGCGATGTGCTACTTGAGCAGCGAGGAGGTCGCGCGATGGCGCTTCTTCGGGTCGTGGCGATGGTGCTGCTCGCGCCGTTGCTCCGCCCCTGGTTCGGCGACGATTCGCGCGAGGTAGCGTTGATCGGCTTACTCGCGCTGATGTTAGTCGGGCTGTTAGTCTTCGGCATCTACGAGATCCTCACGACTCCCACAGATGCACCGGCGTTCTCTGCCGAGGCGATCAAGAACTTCCCCGGCTACCCGCGATGACCCAGACACGCCGCTCGTTCCTTGTTGCACTGCCGCTTGTCGCCGTCGCCATGCCGCGCGGCGTCGAGGCGCAGATGGCGAGGAAGATCTACCGGATCGGCATGCTGGAAGTTGTGCCGGTTGCGCCGAATGCCGCCAACCTCGGCGCATTCCGACAAGGGCTCAGAGAACTCGGGTACGTCGAGGGGCAGAACTTCGTGATCGAGTACCGCTCGGCCGACGGCGAGGCTGCACGGTTCCCCGACCTCGCGAGCGAGCTCGTTCGGCTGAAGGTCGACGTGATCGTGACCCGGGGAACGCCAGCGGCGCTAGCGGCCAAGGATGCCACGGCAACAATTCCCATCGTCATGGCGGCGAGTGGCGATCCCGTTGGCACCGGCATCGTGGCGAGCCTCGCGCATCCGGGGGGCAACGTGACCGGGCTGAGCGCTCTTGCCGCCGAGGTACATGGCAAGCAGCTTGAACTGCTCAGAGAGATGGTGCCGCACATCGTTCGGATCGCATTCCTGTTCAACATGAGTAACCCCGTGTTGCAGGCTCAATGGAAAGAGGCAGAACCGGCGGCGCGTTCGGTCGGACTTCAGCCGCAGCTCCTCGATGTGCGAAACGTTCGCGATCTCGAGCCCGCATTCGATACCGCCGTCAGACAACGAGCGGGCGCCGTGATCGTCGGCATCGACGGCCTGACCCAGACGCACCGAACACAGATCGTGAAGGCGTTGGCAACACGGCATCTGCCCGCCGTATCTCGTGAGCGCGAGTTCGTCGATGCCGGAGGACTGATGTCGTATGGGATCCGCTATGCGGACTGGTATCGCCGTGCCGCCGTGTACGTGGACAGAATCTTCAAGGGCGCGAAACCTGCCGACCTCGCCATTGAGCAGCCGACCAAATGGAGCTTGTGATCAACCTCAAGACGGCGAAGGCGCTCGGGTTGACGATCCCCCAGTCGCTGCTGTTGCGCGCCGACCAGATCATCGAGTAGCAGCGGCACGGATCAGCCTCCGAGCACGTCGAAGCTCGTCTCGGCTCGCGGGTGCTGCTGTCGCTCTTCGCGCGGCGGGCCGATCGGGCGCTCGCTCCGGGAGACGTTCAACGATCGTTGGCCTTCAGCCTAGCGCGGTTCCTAACTTCGCGAAGTCATTGATCGTTGTGGCTCGAAGAGGGTTTTCGGACGCGGCACGACGTTCAATCGTTTCGCGGGGTTAGGAACCCTGCACGCTCTCAGAACGCTCGTTTTTCGCTCGCGCACCGCTTGGCTGCGACGTTTCCAGGGGCCGGGAACGGGATGTCCGCGATGAGAGTGCTTCGGTTTGCCTCGGCGGCGCGGGCCGGCAGTGTATCGAGGCCGTCCTCCCTTTGGCGACCGACGAAGTGCGTGTGGATGTTCGGGCGCCGTCCCGGAGCGCCGTGTTCCGATACGGCCAACACGTCAGTGCCGTGGAAAGAGTCTTAACAAGACACAACCCGCTTGTATCCACGTCCGGGAGACTGTCTAGGGTCATAACCACGCGAAGTCATTGATCGTTGTGGCTCTCGTGATGCGGACCAGCAACGATCGTCGAACGTCTCCGGCTTCCCATCGAGCAACCAACGAAGTTCGAACTGGTCATCAATCTCAAAACGGCCAAGGCCCTTGGCCTCACGATCCCGCCGTCGTTGCTGCTGCGGGCAGATCAGATCATCGAGTAATGGACCGCCGAACATTCCTCGTCACGATCGTAGGAGTGCTCGCCGCGCCGCGCGCCGCCGCGGCGCAGCCGACGGGGAAGGTGTGGCGGATAGGGTGGCTCTCGGTCGGATATACGACTGGCGTTCGACGCATTCTCTGAACGTCTCCGTGAACTTGGTTACGTCCGGGGACAGAACTTCGTGATCGAGCGTCGGGACTCTGAAGGGCGAGCGGAGTCCGACTCAAGTGTGACCTCATCATCGTGACCACGACTCCAGCCGCCATCGCAGCCAAGGACGCACGATTCCGATTGTCTTTCCGTCCGCGATTGATCCCGTGGGGGCCGGAGTGGTCGCCAGCCTGGCCCGGCCAGGCGGAAACGTTACCGGACTCTCAACGCTATCGCCGGCGCTCGCCGGAAAACGGTTGGAGCTGCTCAAACAAGCCTTCCCTGCCCTGCAGGGTGGGCTGGCCGGCGCTACGCGGCGCGTGCCGTGGTCGGAACGACGGATAGACGCTCTTCGATCTGGACGTCCGAGCGAACGCGCGCAGCCTCGTCACGCACAATGCGGAGAACCGCGTCCTTCACCTCGGGAGTCGGCACTCGTCCCATCATCTCGATGGTCGCCGGCGTGCCCTTCCACATCGAGACGTGGACCGTCGGCGTCAACGGCAGGCCGGCGAGTGATGGCTCACGCAAGAGCGCGTCGGAGAGCTGGGCCTGGAGCTGTACCGCTTCCGACTCCCGCTTCTGCTTGAGATCGAACAGCTTCGCCACGATACCGATGACCACGAGCAGGCCCACGACCACCCCGACCGCGGCGATCGCGGCGCCTCCGCCTTCAGCTGCTGGCTGCGGCGTCGCCGGCGGCATGGCCGGGCTCGGCATAGTCTGGGCCCATGCGTGACCGTTCACCACCCACGATGCGATGGCGACCAGCAGCGACGACCTGAACGTCCCCGTTCGCACTGAGTTCATTCGCGCCCCCCTCGCCCTCGGCAACAAGGGTGTCGCAGTGCCGAGTGGCGCCCGGACGAAGCCGGTCAAGCTGTGCAAAATAGATACCTGACCGACGGACCGTGTCTGCGCGCACTTGCGATGCAGGATGGGCAAATCCCTACCCAAGATGGGATTTGGTCGTGATGGATGAACGTCGCCTCCCAGCCGTTCTTCTCGTGCGGGCTACTCGTCAAAGAGTGGCAGATGGTCCGCGAGCTCGCCATGCTCCACGCCTGGCTCGACTCCTGGTCCGGCCTCGGCGCGATCGTCGTCGGGATGCGCCAGCACGGCTACGAGGTGTCGCTGAGGAGGGCGCGGCGAGGGGGGTCAGTCGTCGGCAACGGCGCGACCACGCCCGAAAATTCTGGCGCGCACGGTCACGCGCGGTCGCTGACACCGCGAACAGTCGCCGATGCGGATGGTGACTTCGGCGCTCGTCCTCAGCCGGACGATGCCCTTCTGCACGGCCTCGTGCGCGATGTTCAACTCGCCAGCGAGGCAGGTATGGCAGAAGTCGGCGGCGGGATGACGCGCGAGGACAGCGACGATCTTGTCGGCAGCATCGGTCAGGATGCCGTTGTGGCAGTCGATGTGCGTGAGGTGATCGTCGTTGTAGAAGACCACGCTCCCCGACACGATCCGCGAGCCGCAGGCTGGGCAGATCGGGTCAGGCGCGATGGGCATCAAGTTCAGGCTACGGTCGATCAGCCGCTCCGTCAACATCCCCCGTCAGCCTGCGGCCCGGCGGTTACTACGGCCCTGCAGCCGACGGCTGATCGGCGGCCGGTCTTCACCCGTCCAGAGCGTCAGGAGCCGGCGCTTGCCATCTTCAATGGCGTCGTGCGCTGTCGCGAACCGTCCATCCGATCTCTTGACGACGGTGCCTGCGTGCCGGATCTCCCAGCGCCAGCGGGCTTCGGGTTCAGCGATGGCGATGACTTCCATCTTCGCTCATCCGGCTGAAGGGCACTCGTTGCGCTGTGAGCTTCGCTGCGGCCGCACCGGCATCTCGGACTTGGCCGCGCATGATGTCCGCCCGGGCTTGAGCGTCGTGACCGAACTGCTGTGCGGCGTCGAGCTTCCGCTCCGCCTCGTCAACGAGACGACGTAGATCGTGGATCAAGGTCTGGAGGACACGAAGGTCGTCCGCTGGCATAGCAGCTTCCTCCGGGTCAGAGGAACTGCCTGCCTGCGTGATGTCATGGGTCCAGCGCCCTGACTGGCGCAACACCAGACGCCCGTGAGGTAGGCCGCCCAGCATCCTACACCATGACCGCGACGACGTGGCACCTACCCGCCCACCGAACGAGAACACGTTGGCCTGCCGGCGGCATGCACGGCAGATCCCGTAGTCGACCGTCGTGCTGATACTCGCGGAGATGACGTGCATGTGCCGCATCACGTCTTCCGGCGTGACACCGGGCATCACTGGCAAGGCAACGCGCACAGATCTGGCCGGCATGTGCGAGGACGAGCGCGATGTGCTGAAGGATCGTCTTCTCGGCTGCATTCTCGTCGTCTTCGCCCGTCGATCTGCCCGTGGGAGACGTAGGCACTCATCGGCAAGGGATGCGACGTTCGAATCCTCGACCCGAGCGTCTCGCTCGCGCAACTGGTCGGGGCCAATCGTCGTTACATCGAAGAGGAGATCCCCCACATCGCGTCGTTGATGTGCGAGGACATCCAGCAACTCCTCGACCACGCGGAAGTCCTGGTGGTCGGAAGCGCCAGCCGTGAGGCGGGCTCGCCCTTGCCGCGATCGGCCCCGAGCACATCGTCGTCGATCTAACGCGGGGTGCCGTGCGCCCAGCCTCGAATCCCTGAAGACCCCGCTCAGCACCTCACCGCCAAGATCGATAATCGTCTTCATCCCTCAGGGCTCATGTGACACGTTTCCGGTGTCCCGGAAATCACGCCCGCCGTCGCGGCCTCGAGAGCATCGATGTCGGCGCCGACGTCCGTCCCATCGGTCGCCGCGTTCTTGAACGGGCTCGTCGCGGCCAGGCGATAATCGCCGCCGAGTCGGTCGACGAAGTCCACCTCATCCAGCGAGGAGGGAAAGAAGTTCGCCGCCGGATAGATCGCCGAGTCGGCCCCGGCCAGGACGTTGCCCTGGAACACCGCCACCGGAAAGAAGGCCGTCAGCGTGGGGACGCCTTCCGCCGTGTCGCTCCCGATGAAGCCGAAGCCGGCCGCCGGGCGGGGGGTGATGTTGTTGCGATAGATGAAGCCGGTGTGCGCAATCCCGTCGGCGAGGAGGATGTTCTCCTCGTGGAATGCCGTGTTGTGCTCGATCGTGACGTCCACCGACGCCCCCGCGAAGCCCAGGTAGGTGATGAAGCGTCCGAAGCCGCCCCAGCGCACGCCGGAGATGTCGTCGAATAGATTGTCGCGAATGAGGATCCGCTTCATGTTTCGGCTCACGTTGGGATCGTCAGCCGTCAGAATGTCCAGCCCGGATCCAGCGTGACGGATGATATTCTTCTGAAAGGTGACGTCCTCGATCGTCGACCACGGAGCCCTGCCGTCCTGGTCGCGTACGGTGAAGAGGATGGCGTAGCCGTCCTGGGCCGCCTGCCACGTGTTCTCGAAGACATTCCCTTCGACGAGAACGCGGCGGGCGTTCTTGATCTCGAAGAGGTTCTTCACCGCCGCCCACACGCCGCGCCACGTCGTCGGCTTGAAGAAATGATTCTCCCGGATCTCGATGTCCGAGGGCACGAGGTTGCTGATGGAGGGATCGGCGCCCCCGAAGATCACGTTCTCGCCCGCCGCCTCCAGATAGTTGTTCACGATCTTGAACGGGCCCGGGCCGTTCCAGCCCATGATGGCCTGAGTGTCCACAACTTGGTCCTTGAACTCGGCCAGATAGGAGTCGATGACAGCTAACCGCTTGCCGTTCAGCGCCACGCCGCGGATTGCGGCTTCCCCGGCCAGGCCGTGGATGTAGCAGCGGTCGATGATGATGTCATGCGGTAGCGCACGCGTGCTCCGGTCGCTGCCCGAGCCAAGTTGCACCAGGTCAAAGGTGGTTGACCCTTCCGCAGCCATGACCTCGATGCCGATGAACCGGAAATGATGCGCTCCCGATGCCGCCACGATCGCATGTCCCGAGCTCGCCCCCGCCACAATCTTCGGCATCGCCGCAGCGTGGGAGGGGGTCACCCGGGTGCCGGGTGGCGGCAGAGTGCTGTCGTGGGCGCTGGTGCGGACGATGATCCACCCGTGTCCTCTCTTTTTCGGTAGGGTAAACGGTCCGGTGAAGGTCGCTCCCGCTTGCAGCATGATGACGTCGCCGGCTTGGGCGTTGTCGATCGCAGCCTGAACATCGGCCCCGTTGGTCACGGCAATCGTCTTGCCGGTTGGTGGCACGAGCGTGGTGTCGAGGAAGAGCCGAGGGAGTTCGGGTGGATGGCCCCAGGCCGGCCCGACCTGAAGCGTCATCAGCAGCGCAAGTAACCCGGGAACGACCGCGATTCGATACCCCATGTCACCTCCTATGCAGGGTGCCGAGTCAAGAAGAGCGAGTGGGGATACACCGTTGGCGCAGGGTGACCGCACCGTGTTCTTCATCACGGTGCTGGTTGTCGCAGTCATCACGCGACCGACGTTTTAGCAGGACGGGCTCGCAGAGGGTGTCCATGTGCCACTTCGCCTGAAACACTTGACTGTTCCCGGCCAGGCGCGGAACCAGTCGTCCCTCGCCCCGGCGGGGAGGGCTGCTGGGCCCTCCCACCGGGTGAGCACTAGTTAACTTAGAGTTAAAGCCCGATCGAAATACAGATTGTGCAGCCGTGGTCGCCGTCGTCGTCGTCATCGTCGTCATCGTCACGTGCGACGGGTCCCGCATCGACGGTCAGGACGTTGACGAAGGCGCTGTCGGCCCCACTGAAACGCGCCGCTGGGGTGGGCGACGGCCACGCCAGCACGAACATCAGCAGGAGGGCGACGACAGACGCGACCCTCACGGATCCTGTTTTGATCTTCGTCCCCATCGTTTCTTCTCCTTTTTCTTCGCCCAGCTCACACACGGGGGTTTCGTTGTATCTGCGAGTCAGCGTAGATCGGACGGCCGTGTTGCGCCATTCGGAAGATCCCTCAATCTGAGGTGAGGTGTTCTCAGTACTTGGGCTAAACGATCAGGCGATCCACGACGCCCATGGTCATCGTGGCCTGCTTGCTGATCGTCATGGCCTGGGCGCTGCTGCTTCGCGTCCTGAACCTTGGATGCCGCGCTCGTCGCTCTTCTCGTCGTCGTCACCGCGTCGTCGTTTTTCCTCTGGCATAGCGAGAAGACGGTCGTGTCGACACACGTGCCGGCCGTCGATGTCGATGGTCACGCCGTCCAAAAGGCTCCGGCCGCGAGTCCGCGGAGAGCGGGCGAACACCAACCGTCTACGCAGCGGGTCGGGCCTGATCCCGCCACGATCATCGGGCTTATGATGATGGTGCTCGGAGCCCAACACGGGCGGTGACCCGACCGTCGCCACCAACTCCCGTCGCCGACCTCAGGCTCTTACCCGCGCGTGAGGAGTCGCCCGCCCGACCTTCAACCCGGGCCCCGTTGGACCGACTCGTGGGTGCGAGTCGATCATGCGATCGCCAGTCTGAGGCTGGTTCTTAGGAATGAGGAGTCGAATGAGATCGGGCAGTAGCTCGACGACGAGCTACCCACAGGAAGCTTGCAGACAACGCCTGATGGCTTTCAGGATCCAGGAACTCGAGCAGCGGTTCGCGCGCGAAGGTGTAAACCCGGGCACCCCGCAGTCCAGCAGCACAGTCCTCGACGCGCCGGCGGCCGACCTGTGACGCGGAGGCTGTATCTGAGCGCGACGTGCTCCGAGCCTCTGTCGATGTCGTCAGTGCTTCACCCCTGACGGTGGAGGCCGCCGAGACGGTGCGCCGCCTCGAGCGCGAGGACTTCTGCTTCCCTGACCTCGATCCCGCCTGGGCCAGGCCACCCGCCGACCGTTAACCGAGATGCCGGCGGCCTCGCGTCCTCGCGATGTGACGGCTCCAAGCAGGTCGTCGCCGGGGTTGCCTCGGAACCGACACTCGTGTGTTGCCCGAGCGGCTACCATCGCGCTGGCGCGGCTGAGTAGGTTCCCGATCGCCAGGCCGCCAGGCCCCGGAGGCGACACCTATGGGCACGTCGCTTGCCGCTCGACCAAGACGTGGCGATGGTGAGAACTCGATCCCGACGAGGGCGGCAGGCGAGCGCTCCGGCGCTGCGGCGCGTTGGTCGGCGACCGATGGCATGGAAGGACGGAAGGCGCCCGCCGGCTGCTCAGGGCCAGCACTCAGCCCAGCGGGTCGCTTGGTACGTGGGGCTCGCCCTTATGGCGGCGCTCGAGGTGATTGACTGGCCGGTGGCGATCGTCATCGGCATCGGGCATGAGCTCGCGCACCGAGCGCGCACTCGGGCCGTGCGCGAGTTAGGCAGTGGGATCGAAGCGGCCGGCTGAGGCCGCCATGCTGTCCGCCGGCGGTTCTTCATCAACGGGAGCAACCCAGACGCTGCTATGAGAATGCGCGGCCATACAGTCCTCGTGGTTGGCTCGGCGTTTGCTGTGGTTCTTGCGACGGCCGTAGCGATAGACGTGAGAGGGGACGTATGTCGTTTGACTCGGGTGTCTGGCTTCAAGAGGTCGCCGAAAACGTGGACCGCCTGACGATCGAGCAGTTGCTCGGCCTCCATGAGCTAGTCGTCGGGCCGCTGTGCCCAGCGACGAAGCGCCGCATCGTCGAAGCTGCCGTCTCATCGCCCGCCCTGCCGAACGCGGCCGCTGTCGCTCTCCCACCCGCAGCATAAGGGACTGGTTGAGCTCGCCTCGCGGCCCTAACCTGCGTTATTAGTGTGTGAACAACAGCACACGTAGGGTTCTGCATCACCTCGGGCGGCCGGCGATTTGGATAAGCAACAGGCCGAACTCGAAGCTCTACCGCCCGACGCCCGTTCCTGAACACTGGCCGGACACCAGGAGAGCACCGGCCGCGCTGTGTCCGCTTCGACGGTCCAATTGAGACGCGTTGGGGATCGCACCGAAATGCTCGCACGATCGGTTGCATCGCGCGATGCGTTTGTTCCGACGTTGCGCGAACGGACGTCGAAGGTCCGGAATTTGCTAGCGCTTCACAGCAGCGTCGGCCGGACGCAATCAGCCGACAAGTTCAAGGGGAGGATGTCATGAAGGACTTACTGTTCGCAATGCTCGTCGTCCTGGTTCTGGGCTTCGGCCCGGCCATTGCGGCGGCCCAGGGTACGAGTAGCGGCTCGGGCGGCACCTCAGGGAGTTCCGACAAGAGCGGCTCGACCGGGAGCTCAAGCACCATGGGCGGCTCGAGTCCCGGCTCGTCAAGCACTCCGTCTACGACGTCGCCATCTGCGAGCCCGTCGACGAGCGGCGGCAGGTCGACCGACCTCTCGCAGGTCAAGTCGAAGGCCGACTGCGACAAGGCAGGCGGTGAGTGGGAGGCGACCACGAGTACGTGCCAGAAGGCCGGTAAGTAGCGACCTCCGGCCGCGCTCCACGAGCCGCTTATCACTCCGAATGCGGTCGTGGAGCGCGAGCCACTAAATAATCACTATTCCGTCACCTCGACGATTCCGCAACCGAAGCCGTTAGCGACGTTCACATCGGGCACGCGAGCAACGATGGGCCTGGCTGGCAGGTGAGGCGCGGTACCAGAGGCGGCGAATGATCAGTTTCGTGGCACAGCCTTTGTACAGTGATTTGGTGTTTTCTGATATGGGCGGCGTCGCCGCTGAAGTTGCCGACCCGCGCCCGGTTCAGAATGAAGCGGCCAGGATCTATCTAGTCATGACGTCGCGTGTCGTGAAACAGCCGCATGGGCTTGTAGTGGAATCCCCGATACAGTTCAAGCTGATCCCCGAAGTGGGGGTCGAGGGTAAACCCACTCGGCGGCACGAACTGGATGAACCCGCTCTGGCCGAGGGTGAGGATGCTCTCGCCGTGGAGCTTGGGGCGGCTCAGGACAATGATCTGGGCGTACGTGGCGCGGTTGGAGGTCGGGATGCTGCCGACCGTGCCGAGGATGGGATGGCTGAAGACGATGTCGCCCCGGGGACCTGTCCAGGCGGCCGGCTCATCACCCTTCGCCGCTGCCAGAATTGCCAAGACTTCGTCGAACGTCACGGAGATCAGCGCGCTGGGGTCGCGACCATTGAAGTAGTCGTGGCTCGGAGTGACCCCCGACGCGCCGACGAAGGCGAAGTCGAGCACATGGATCAACATGTTCGTGCTGGCCTCGCCCACACTGTCACCCAGCGCCGGGCCGAAGGTGTTCGTGAGCATGCGGCTGAGCCAGGTGGAGAAGATGACCTCGCCCGGCTCCAACGTCGTGCTGGCGGTTGCATCGGCGAACGCGCTGCCCTCCCAGGCCTCCAGCACCTTCCTGGCTTGTGACGCAAAAGGATGGAGTGGCGGCACGTGGTCGAGCGCCTTCAGCAAGTAAGCCTTGAGGAACCGGGCCTCCCGGCCAAGAGCCTTGACGCGGGCGATGTCCTTCGGGATGTCCCGCATGTCCTCCAGGGAGATGCGGCCGCGGGCCAGTCGGTCAGTGATGTCCCACAGGCGAAATTGCTTACCCAAGATCTGGCTATCAGGGTTGTCGTAGTCGACGGAGGGTTTGTTGTTCCAGTTGGCTAAGAAGCCCTGGGCGGGGTTGATGGACTTCGGAATGGCCAGGATGCCACCGGGCCATTCCGCGCTTCCGTCGCCTGGCAAGGGCAGGCGGGAATCGAAGCCGGGGGGCCGCACGGGCACCTGCCCGGCCTGCCAATAGGCGATGTTGCCCCGCTTGTCGGCGTAGAGAAAATTGTGGGAGGTCACGACGTGCTCGACGGCAGCCTCGAACTCGTGGAGGTTACGGGCCCGGTTGAAGCCGAGGAACGCCTCCATGGTCTCGAGTTCGCGGTGCCAGTGAGCCCGCTTTTGGCTGACGGCAACTCCACCACTCCTCCCCACCACCGGACCGTGGACGCTTCGCAACACGGTGAAGGTGACCGGGGCAGCCCCGCGAACGTTGATCGTCTCGACGCGCGCCTCGAATGGGCGGCACGCGCCGTCGAACACGTGCCCGGTGTCGCGGCCAGCGCCGGCGTCGCAGAGGGGTTCGAGGTAGTGATCGAGGTTGTCACCCGTGGCGGTGGTGGAGGTCCAAGCGACGTGTTCGTTGCGGCCAATGAGCACGGCAGGAAGGCCGGCGAATGCCATGCCGGCGGCGTTAAACCCATGGCCTCCCTTGAGTTGCACCTCGTGGAGCACCTCGGGGGCGCTGAAGCCCATCTGAGGACCGCCATAGAGCAGGGCGAAGCCCTCGGCGCTCTTGGCGGCGCTGACGACCCAGGCATAGCTCCCCAGCTTGGTCGGAATGCCAATGGATTCCCACCGGGCGCGCGCCTCCGCCTCCACGTCGCTGGACCATCTGTTGGAGAGGCGATGAACCTGAGCTGAGTTGACGGCCTTGCCGGGCCTGAACTTCTGGCGTCGGCCCGTAGCCCCAGTCGACGGAACAGTGACCGGAGCATCGGGATCGTTGACCCACCGCACGTCGTTGAAGATCGCGTAGCCGTCGTCCACCCCATGCTTCTCGATGAGGGTGCGTAAGAGCGCCTGATTCTTCAGCTCGCGTCCCCCGATCTCACCGAATTGGCGCGCCATGAAGGCGCCGAAGGCGACGGAGTCCCGGACGGTCCACGGCTCGGGGGAGATCCCGAGGACGTGGAACTCGAACGGCAGTTTCGTGAGCGGATCGCGCGCCACGACCTCGGCGAGATAGCGGTTGATGCCATCTCTGTATGCCGTGAAAATCTCCCGCTCCTCGGCGGTCAGGCGGACGAACTGGGCATTCAGCTCGGCGTCCGTGTAGCCCGTCACGCGCACGACTCGGTCCGCATCCGCGAAGCTGGGACCGAGGATCTCCGCCAGCCGGCCGCGGGCAGCCCGCCGGTTGAGCTCAAGCTGCCAGAGACGGTCCTCGGCCACGGTGAAGCCGTAGGCCTCAAACAGGCCCGAGTTGGTAAGGGCAAAGATATGGGGAACGCCAAATTCGTCGCGGAATATCGTGACGGCGTCACCGTCAACCATGAGGGTGGTGAAGCCGAAGTTCGATGCCTTCGTGTCGGCCGAAAGCCAGCCGAAGAGCAGGACGATACAGGCCAGAGACGGGAGGAGCATCCGCGGCACAGGCTTCAACACAGGCCTCCGTTTTTGCCCTGGCCCCTTCGCCTTTGCCCTCACATCCCGAGGGCGTTTCTCGCCATTGGATGAAGCATGGCGGTCTTGGGGACTGCGACCCCGTCTTGGTTCCACGCGAGCATGAGCGCCACCGTCACAGCTTGGAACGCGTTCAGGTATCCCGCGCCGACCTGATATTCTTCATAGCCCGCCAGGGCGACCGTGCCCGACACATGCGGGGTCGCCATGCTGGTCCCGCTCGCCGCCGCGTAAGAGACCGCGTCGGTGCCGAGGTTGATCAGGTCAACGGCGAAGAAGGTGTCGATGACAATGCCGGTGGTGGCACGCGCCGCCACGATGTTCGCACCGGGTGCCGTGATCGTCGGGTGATAGAGGGGATCGCCCGGGGTTCCGCGGGAGGAAAAATCGGCCAGCGTCTGGCCGTCCTTGAGCCCGGCCGCAACACAGATGACCCACGGCGCCACACAGAACGGGTTCAGGGTGTTTTAATCGGGCCCGGCGTTGCCGGCGGCGAAGACGACCACCAGTCCGGCATCGTGGGCCATCTTGGTCGCCACGTTGATCGGGTCATTCGGCGAGAAAGGCCCGCTGGTCCCCCAGCTGTTGGAGATCACCCTGATCCCGTACGTGTCCCGGTTGGTCAGCACCCAGTCGAAGGACTCGAGCGCCGTCAGGACGAACAGCGCCTCCCCGGCGCCGAGGCCCACCAGGTTTGCACCGATGGCGACGCCGCGGTATTTCCCTGCGAGCGCGGCGCCGGTCCCGGCGGCAGTCGACGCCACGTGCGTTCCGTGGCCGCTCGTCGTGTCGGTGTTGGCGAGGTTCTCGACGACGATCGGGCCGGCCCCGAACAGATCGGGCCCAACCTTCACGTTCTGGATGACCTTTTGGCCAAAGAGCAGGTCTGGATGCGTCCCATCGATGCCGCTGTCGATAACGGCCACGCCGACACCTCTCCCCGTAACACCGAGCTCGGTCCAGACCCGATCGGCCCCGACGAGCGGAACACTCTGGTTGAGGAAATAGTCGAGCTGACGGTTGTGGTGGATCGACCTGACACCGGGCAGGCGGACAAGCCTAAGAATCTGAACCGCGGTACCCCGTACGCCGACCATCGGGAGCATCCGAAACGGGAGAACCTGGACGCCGGTAGTCCGAACCGTCGCGAGCGCGAGTGCGCTCGGGTACTGGTTGAAGACGATGACGGCCTCGACGAGTTGGCCCGGCGCAGCGGCACCGAGTGCGTGCCGAAGAATCGGGTCGATCTTGCCCGTCAAACTGAGCCGGGTGGGCGCAATCCCCAGTAGCTGGGCGTGCACGGGGACTCCCTGGAACCCGAGGAGCCCGATGACCACTGCGATCGCCGTGGCGGTCACATGCCATCCTCTTCTCATGCGCTGATGCCCCCCTTCCCAAGCGCCGATTCCTTCACGGGGACTGTAGGCTTTGATCCAGGCGCGATGACGATGCCCTTGTCCACGACCCGATCGAGAACATCGAGGAGACTTGTGCCGCCGGTTGTCCGTTCAACGGGTATCGCTCTTCTGTGTCTTTCATGAAGTTCGTCGGACCCGCCGCCGGAGCGCTGTCGGCGCCGCCGAGAGAAGGGCAACCTTCCGCGCGCGCGCCTTGATCTGCTTCCGGACGTCATCGGCGTCGCTGTCGCCGTGGGGTGATCGGAAAGAGATGACGATCGTACTTCCACCAGTCGAGCCCGATCTCCTGCGCCTTGGCGATGGAGCACATGATCATCCGAATGCGCATTGTGAGGAGCTCGATCTCGGCGATCGAGATGCGGATGTCGCCGGCGATGGAAAGGCCCTTGTCGAGCACGCGGTCGAGAACATCGACGGTGCAGATGGCCCGAGTACCTTCGCTTCTCTCTAAGGACATTCCCTCCCCCGGAGCCGGCCGCGAGTCAGAAATCGAAGACGGTGGTGCAACGTTGGTGCCTAACCCGGCGTCTCGAAATATCGGCCACTTGAACTCGATGGTGGCAAAACGTCTACCCATTACAGCCTTCACTGGCGGAGCACCTTCTAGGGAAAATTGTTTCCTCCTTGGCAGCGGAGAAATTCCGGTGTCACCTAGGACGCGTCGATGCGCCCTCCGCCCCTGCCCAAATTCAAGTGCCGCGTCCTGATCGTCGACGACGTCGAGGACACTCGCGAGATGTACGCGCTGTACTTCACTTACCTGGGCTGGGAAGTCCGTCTCGCTTCGGATGGCGCCGAAGGCTTGGCGATGGCCCGGGCCGAGCATCCCGATTTCCTCGTCCTCGACCTCGCGATGCCGGGCATGGACGGCTGGGAAGTCGGCCAGCACCTGAAACGCGACGGAGTGAAAACCGTGGCCGCAAATCCGCCACACCGTCTCAAGGAAGCCAGCCGATCGAGATCCGAAGAGTTCGTCCCGGCTGAGCAGATCGACTTCGCCCATTTCGAGGCACCTAAAATTAGGTGAGCACTCGTGTTGAAGTCGGGATGACAGCGCTGCCCCGCGAGGCCCGAAGCACGAACCAAGGGGGTTGATCTAGCCCTAGAATCCCCGCCCGGCCGCCAGGTTCCGGTAAATTCCACGCTTCGATTGAGGAAATCACCCGATCGATGCTTGCCTGTGGCGGGCGTACTCAAGTGGGAGCGCAGATGCCGCGAGCCGGATGGGCCGGGTACTCATACTTTCGCTGCTCCAGCAGCACAAGGGATGTCCATGACAGGCAAATCTACGTCCTGGAACAAACTACTTCGCTCTCCTTATCCATGCGACCATATCATTCAGCTCTATACGTCGCCGGAGGTGCTTGTCCGAGCCCTCGCCCGGTTCGTGGGTAGCGCGCTTGAGCAGGGTGAGGCCGCCGTTGTCATTGCCGCCGCAAAGCGCATCGCTGCCTTGACGAAACGGCTTATCGAGACCGGCTACGATGTGGCGAGCACCAACGGGCAGGGCGCGTTTGTCACTCTCGATGCTGAGCGCTGCCTCGCTAAGTTCATGGTCGACGGCGTGCCCGACCGCGCGGGGTTTCGTTCCGTTGTGACGCCGATCCTCGACCGCCTGCGCGATGCCGGCTACAAGAAGATTCGACTCTTCGGCGAGATGGTGAACGTCCTCTGGCCGCACACGAGCGGCGCCGCCACCGTTTGGCTCGAAGAGTTGTGCAACGAGCTGATCGCCGACTACGAACTGTGCCTGCTCTGCGCGTACCACGTCGATCCTGTGGATGTCGAGTTGAGGCGGGGGATTTTGCACCGGATCACCCGGTGCCACTCTTACTTTTTCCCCGATGACTGGGAACTGGCTAGCTAATCACGAGGCGGCGAGTGACGATCCGACGCGCGAAGCGACCTGACCGATCACCGCCGCGACGTTCCTGCATCGCTCGCACGTCTGCCAGCCGTGGATCGGTCAGGTCGTCACGTGGTGGCCGACACCTTGGCGGGCGGTCGGCATGGCGGCCTTGAACGCTCCGCTCTTTTTAAGGATTACTTTTTAAGGATTACTTTTTAAGGATTACTTGCTCAGTGAGGAGACGCCTCCGTAGCTGCGGAGCGCGCCGCCTTGCGCATCTTGCTTGGGAGACGTTCAACGATCGTTGGCATTCAGCCTAGCGCGGTTCCTAACTTCGCGAAGTCATTGATCGTTGTGGCTCGAAGAGGGTTTTCGGACGCTGCACGACGTTCAATCGTTTCGAGGGGTTAGGAACCCTGCCCGCTCTCAGAACGCTCGTTTTTCGCTCGCGCACCGCTTGGCTGCGACGTTTTCAGGGGCCGGGAACGGGATGTCCGCGATGAGAGTGCTTCGGTTTGCCTCGGCGGCGCGGGCCGGCCGTGGTATCGAGGCCGTCCCTTTGGCGACCGACGAAGTGCGCGTGGATGTTCGGGCGCCGTCGGGAGCGCCGTGTTCCGAAACGGCCAAC
>Ga0209157_1001886_pt1 | contig 17087 bp, 32 predicted proteins | sample GraSoiAngelo_135_FD_185892 | JGI IMG/M metagenome (GOLD analysis project Ga0209157, IMG submission 185892) | Grasslands soil microbial communities from the Angelo Coastal Reserve, California, USA - 14_0929_05_40cm (SPAdes) (version 2) | ecosystem: Environmental > Terrestrial > Soil > Grasslands ...
CAGTATGTTTAAGTAGATGAAATAACTAATGAAAACATTTGTTTGATTAGATTTTGGTAATGAGGGGGGGTCTCCACCTCCATAAAGGGAGGCTAAAATGGGCGAATTATATTCTAATAGGAATAAAATTGTTAATAGCGAGATACGAATAGAGAAGAATTGTGAGCTTTCTCTCAACTGTGGGAATGATTCTCATGGTTGGATTAGCTCCTCTCTTTGTACTGTCAATGGTGATATTGTTTCAATGGTTTGGATATATCATTGCAATATCTACATTTGTGATACCTTGGTACATAGTGAATAAGAGAAGAAATGGATATAGAAAAGAGAGTAAAGATTTCAGTAGATCAGAGAAAGCTCTTGATTGGATAATACAGGAGGTGAAAAAGAAGAATGATAATGAAAATTAGACTAATAACATATCTTCCTTTGATACTTGTAGTTGTATCTCTAAGTCTTGTTGCAATAGCTCCACTTGAACAAGGATGCTACTGGTGTAGGGATTAAGTTGGAAGTACATCATAAGTTGGAGCTATAGTAACATAAGTAAAGACACAAGTATCCAATGTGTTTAGAATTGGTGAGATCGCATCTACCTGAATGATATTGGCTATACCTCGACAGGTAAATGCGGTCATATCACCAATCGTAATCAATTCGATTTGTTCTTTATAACCATCATTGTTAGTATAAGTGAAAGGTGTAGCCCCTGCTGTTAATGGGCCTCTAATTGGTTGAGGATTGAACCCAGGATTCTCTGAAATAATCCATGATTTCAAAGGATTGACTCCAAGATTGATTGTAATACCTGAAAGTGTTCGACCAAGAGTATTACCAGTAATGGTTAGATTACTATAGTTAGTTGAGATGATATTGATTCCATAGTATTGAGTTGGAACAGCTTGAGTATCTTTTATTGCATTACTTATGATAGTGACTCCATCCCATGATGGTCTTGTACCCTTTATCATTATTCCAGGACAATGTTGATTATTACATTGTACATCTAATCCTGGTTCTCTACCATTGTTGGTTATGATATTATCATTGATAGTAAGTGGGCCTGCTGAGTTCGATCCAAAAGCTCCTGTAGTTAGAAGCATGCCACCTGCATAGTTATCATGAATTAGATTGGCTTCAATAGTAACAAACTTTCCCCATGTTGAGCTTATGCCAAATGAGTTGAAAAAGATATTATTTGATGTGATGCTAATGTAGCTTGCTCCATTTGATGTTTGAATAGCTGAAACATCTGAACCATTGAAACTTGATATTGAATTGAGAAATAATCTAACTGATGATGTTGTAGCTCCCATTACAATTCCAAAGTTTCCCCCACTTCCAACATGAAAACCATTGATTGTGCATAATGTCACAATATAGTTTGATCCTTGAATGTTTAATCCAGTGCTTGACGCATTTACAATTGTCATTGATTGAATCAATCCATTAGATGATGATGCTCCTATTGCAATAGTATCACCTGCTACATTAGCAGTATTATCACGATTATGATCATCAATTATGAAACCATTAAAAATAATGTTTGATGATGTAATACAAAATAATGGTCTAAATGATCCTCCGCATGATGGTTGTGCATTATATGTTGTTAGATTCTGTGAAATTATCTTTGAAGCAGGTGAACCATAGATACTTACTGGTTTGTTGATTGCTACACCCTGTGTCAGATTGTAGATTCCAGGACTTAGAAATACAGTACATGAAATTGAACATTGTGATGATGATATTATGTCATCATTCATTAATCTTGAGAAGTTTAATTCTGTAAATGAAAGAGATGTTGTTGAATATGCATTGTAGATATTTGATGATGTTATAGTATAAGTGAATGATGTAGGAATCTGTTGACCACCACCACCTGATGATTGAAGTAAAGAAAATGATGAAATAAGAAGGATAGCCACAATTGAAAGACCATGAATCTTTTGATTGTTATTCATTTGTGTTGATACACCGCTAAGGCTCTTGCTGATTCGATTAGAAGTGCAAGAGAGAGTAAATCAATAGATGCAAAGATAGTACCAAGAGCTATTATGTATGTTAGTGGTAGGAATGCAGTAGAGAGAGATAATGAGCCTGAGTTCTCGATAAAGAATAATTGACCTGATACCATGAAAGCATTGATGGTAAGCCAAATGAAGAAAGCAATTAAACGTTTGATGAAGATGATGATTAGTTGAGAACGGGTATCTGCTGATGAATCCTGGCTAAAGACATAGGCAATAAAGATCAGGATAAGTACAATTAGAGCAGTAGACCAGATAAAGCTCATGCTGACACCAACTGTTTGTGTATCTGTTCAATGGGGATATTGGGAGTTTGAGATTTAGGAGTTATTAATACATCAGAATTGAATAGAGAAAAGAGTCTCCAGGGTTGCATAATCCAGAAGCTTCTGTCTTTAGCTGAATATCGAGACTTGATTTTGATCTTAACTGCAACCAAAGGTTTACGGGGATCGGGTGGATATCTGATCGATTGGATGTAGAAGTGAACATTAAGACGTAAACGGTTGACAATGGATTTGTGTCTAACTGTATCAAAGTGCCAATCAACATCTCTTTTTGTAGCTTGAACACCAAAATATGTGGCTTCTTTAACATCTTTAGTAATGTGTAGAGAGTCAAGACCGGAGGTTTCTCCTTGATCTGTCATGATATAACAATTAAATAATTCAATGCCTCTATCAAAGAATTCTGATGCATCAAGATGTTTGTGTGGAAAGTTCAGGATGCAATTGTATTGATGTGTAACAGGAGAGATAGGACAGTTACAATAGACTGTCTTGCCCTGACAGTATGCAATCCATGCAAAGAGAGCATTACCACCTGTTTTGAATGATCTGTTATCTCCCCAATGTTCATATAACATCTATATCATCCAAAATTTCAATGATTAAGATAGAGAATGGAAATATTTTTGATGACTTTTCATTTGTAACTATTGATTTGAGATATGCCTTTAGTATTTGTCTTTTGTTTCTCTTTCGAGAAGTGTTTGAACCTTTCAATCATTTCAGTTTCTCCATACTTCGAGTACCAGCAGGAGATTGAGATACTGCAAAGTTAGCTTCAAGCTCTAATCTCCTGTATCTCTTTTCTATTTCATCATACTTCTTTGGGTCTCGTACCTGCAGATCGTCTAAGTCCTGATTGATTCTTCTACTAATATCTCTATGTGTCATTGTCCTCTACTCTTCCATATCCATTTCATCTTAGCTCTTTTGTTTCCTACTTTCTTAGGATGAGTCTTTCTCATAGCTTGAATCCACCTAAGAGGAATAATAATAGCATGATGAAGATACCTACTATACCAATGTTTCTAAGTAGATGAGATTCTTCTTTGATTGCTCCTCTTTCTCTTGCATGTAGATAGTCTTTGAGTTGTTTAGAATTGAATGCCTCTCTAATAGCTTCTGAATCTACAGATTGTCTATCCATTGTGACAAGAGGAAAGGGAAATCCATTTTCAAGTGCAGGGTAGAGCCATGAAGCTCTACCATTAGCTTTGATAGTGTTGAGCTTGTCAATGTAGAAGCGTCTACCTCTGAAATCGAAGTATGCAGGTGAATGTACTTTGATCTCTGTCCATCTAAGTACTGCTTTTCTTAGTTCGAGATCAGCATCAAGATATCTGAATGCAAAGTACTTAATTCTGAAGATACGATAGAATCCTTCTGGCCAACCACCAAGACGAGCAAAAGCGATAACTGGAATCATCATTAGAAATTCAAGAATCATTAGACCAATGAGTAGATCAAGAGTATCTGTCAAATTTGGCTCAACTTGGTTTCTTTCTGTACTTCAGTCTTTATCTTGAATGATTGTAATGCCTCTACTGCTTTCTCTATACTGTTAGAATCAATTGATGTACATGCTCGAAGATGAAGTATGATATCTTTCTTCAACCAGGGTAGTTCCCAATGATCCTCAGGGGTCTTAAGATGAAGAATCTGAGTAATGCCATACTTTGCAAGTGTGATAGCTTTAGGAGTTGCGGCCGCTTCAAGCTTTGTTACATTGGTTCTTTGAATTACTTTGAAATCATCTTGACTATCTCCACCTAAGATGAATGCAATATCATCAGCAATAGTCTTACCTTCTTCACCAAAGTTGAAGATATCTTCGAGAGATGTAGGTATGCCTAACTTTTGAGCATCATCAGTAGATATGACCTTAGTACCATACATGACTTGGTTCTTTACTTCATCATTAGCCATTGTTCAAATCTCCATATTGAATGTAGAGTAGGTATGCCTGTGATGAATTGCATGAATCCCCATACTGTTGATTGATATTGAAGTAGTTGAATAGTTGCAATTAGAAACATGAATAGTGTAATGAATCTGATGAAATTTCTTTGTCTCTTGTTCATCCACCATGACCACCTGGTTTGAGTACTGCAATACCATAGACTATCATCAATGTTGTAAATGCGAAGAAGATGTAAGAGAGGAAAGGTACTCCATAGTCAGTATTCATTACTGAGAAGATAGCATTCATTAGTACAAGTACCTGGAATATCTTGTTGAAGAATACAAAGGCATAGATTGGAAAGAGAGATATTCCGTAAGCTATCTCTGACATTCCATTCCATATTGCTTGACCAGTAGTACCTACTGATGTGCCTGTAACAGTAGCTATTACACATGCAGTACTGAAGATGCATTGATACCAAGGAGTTGATTTAGCAACTGCTGTAACATTTGATGGTTGTGGTGGATTCCAAACTGGAAATGAACAACTACCTGTTGGATTATTGTTGAATAGACATTGAGTTGGAGCATAAATAGCAGAATTGAATTTTGGTTGTGTTACTCCATATGCAGTAGATAATCCTATAAACACAAAAGTAAAAATGATCAGATATGCAAATGTTTGTGAATTAGCCATTACTCTCTATTACTCCTACCCATGAATCCTGATCCAAAGTATCCTGCTACTCCAAGAGCAGTTAGAATGAAGATAACAATTGTTACATATTGAGGTATAAGTCCAACTGCTGTAAATACAAATATAGAGATAATGAAGAATAGGAATAATAATGATGGTGGAAAATGCATCTGTGTATGATACTCTCTATTGACATAGGATATTGCTATGACTATTCCAACTACAAATAAGAAGAAGTAGATAGTAAAGATGATAGCTCCACCAATCTGACAGTTAGATGGTGTAAGTCCACATGCTGATGCTACCAAGAAACAAGAAAGATCATTGTTTATACATGCTTGTGGTAATGGAGGGGGTGGAGATGGTAATACTATGTTACCTGTTATCCAAGTCCATAATCCAAGTTTGTATGATGTATTAAATGAGGTTGCTCCATTAAGTGTGGCAGGTACATATCCCGTTTGTTGAAATATAGGTACATTAGTATTGGTATCATTTAGATCAAGTCCTGAAAATGATGCTGTTACTGCTATAGCTATCCATTGTCCATTAGAGACTTGTAATCCTGTTGTGAATAGTACATTTGGTCCTTTGTTGAATACAAAGTTGATCTTCTGTCCTTTCTGTGTTCCAGGGCATTGATTTGTAAATGGAGTAATGCCTGCCCCACAATCAGCAGTATAGATTGCTAATCCAGTTTGTAATCCATTAGGATAATTCTTTGCAAAGTTAACTGTTACATTGTTTACAAACCCATTCAAGTTAGATTGAAATTCATAGAATAGTGTAAGAGACTGATTGAAATTAACCGTATGTGTAGAGTTTGTGTTTACAAGTGTTACTGCTGGTGATCCACAATTACCAAAACATTGTGTGACTGTTGTTACTGTAATTGTTCCACCAAGAAGTTCTAAAGATGAATGAGATGCAAAACAACCAGGTGCCGCACAAGTACTACCTACAAAGCTCCATGTCCAAGAATTAATATTAGATAATGAATCTGATGCTCTACATCCTGCTATTTCTGCACTAAATGCTCCACATACTGTACCTGCTCCCGCAGGTGTACTTCTTATTGCTTGACCTGATGTTGCTGTCAATGTTACTGATGATCCATCACCTGCAAGTACCATTATATCATCAATAACAACAGATGATATTGCTAATCCTGCAAGTGTAACAGTTGATGTTCCAGATGTTCCCACACCTTCTTGTTGATTTGTTCCTGTATGATCAAATCCTGATACCCCTGAATAATCTAATATTGCTATTGCATATGCTCTTGATGCTCCACCTGTTGCTACTGTAACTGTAAGACTTCCTGATGAAGCAGTTGATAAAGTAGCAAATATGAATGTATTTGGACCGCCACTTGAACTTGTTACCGATTGTACTTTGTTTGTATATGAATTAGATTGAGTGTCTGTTACTATAAATCCATTGAATTGTCCTATTGCATATATATTTGCAATAATAGTATCTCCTGTTGAAACTCCTGTGATAGCACATGCTATTGATACACTGTTACTTGTAGGAGCATTATTACAACTGTTTTTGAATTGAATGCTTGTTGATGCATGTCCAGAATTGACCACCCAGGAGAACCCAAAGCTAATTACTAAGATTAGAAAAAGAGGGAGTAGGAACTTTTTGTTCAAAGAAACTACACCTTGTCGGCTTGAGTGCCAGCTAAGTGACCGAACATTGCAAGAAACACTACAACACCAAGTATGATGACAGTAACGAAGATCAATGTAATCTGTGCAGTAAGTGAATTGGCCGCACCAGTTAGGTTACCGTTCTTCAATGCTCCACCTACTGCTGTTGCAACTGGTCCGATTAGGTTTACACCTATCAATGATGCAATTAGAGCCAAGATGAAGGCTACAATTACATCTACTGCTGTTGATGCAATACTTGGTTCTGGAGACATGTTAGTGAATGTTGGCATTGGGATACCAAAGGCCATTCTGAAGTAGTTGAGTACTGCTAATCTGAATGCAATGACTAATGTTAGGTAGTGTGTATAGAGATCACTGAATGTCGCTTTGTTGGTTGTTAGGGATATTGACTCCCTCATTTTCAATGACAGAAGTATCTACATTGAGTTAACTTTCTAACTACCGAAAGACTTTTAAACCGTTTAAACCATTTACCTCATATCGACCATGACAGAGGAAAAATATGCACATATAGCAGTTTTGGAGCCAACTAAGAGTCGATTAGACAATATGACTCCAAAATCATTCACATATGATAGAATGATTAATGCTTTGCTCGATAATTGGGAATCTCTGACTAAATCAGGTGTCAAATCTGGAAAATCTCCTCAAAGTAATCAAACAAGTTGAAACTACCCATAGGGGGATAGGTGTACCATTGAGCTTTAACATCCTCTCTGTACTTGCTGGCCAATCAGTATTCAATGTTGCATCAAGTGGTAAATGTAAAACTCACATGATTTACTCTACTGTTGATGGATGTAAAGTCATACCTAACATGACTATCAACAACTGGAATGCAATGACATACTATGAGCTTGTAGAGAAGATAGGTCTACAGATCAATAAGACTTTACTTTGGACAGTTGAAGAATGGTCAATGTTATCTGATTATCATAGAGAGTTACTTATGGCAATTGCATCTAAGGTACAAACTGATCATAACTTCGAGAGGATGGTATCAGTAAGAGGATTTGCAACATCTATTAGTATTCAGAATTGCAATCTTGTACTAATGATTGCCATTCAACCATTCAAATTTGGAAAGCTCATGAGAGAATCTGATAACTGGAATTCATTAGCTAATGACAGATTCATCAAGATGATGCTAATCAATCCTTTACAGAAAGATACAAAGAAGTATCCACCACACTTTGAATTGCCATTACTCAAATTCAGAGAGCTTAGGCAACCTGCACATCCCATACTTTTGAAGATGTTAACAGATCATCTTACAGGTGGTAGAGCAGAGCTTTCAGCATTAAATTATATGAATGCCTGGTGTACTCTCAATGACAAAGATGTATTTACTGATATTGATGCTTCTGCTTTCAGTATTCTCTATGGGCCTTATCTCTCTCTTTATCCTTTGATGATTTATACCTCTGATCCAGATAGAGAGGAATCATTTCATACAGGCCCATTCAGAATAGTTGAATACTTCATGAATCACTTTGATGAACAAGAAATAACTGCTCAGCAATTAGCAGATTCATTTCATCTTGCACAATCTGATGATCTTGTCTACCTCTCATCATCATCAATGTATCGACATCTCAATTTACTGAAGCATAAGAAGATTCTAACTAACAATTCTCCTACATGGTCATTATCTCCACAGTATAGAGACTACTTTGAAAACTACAGGAAGAATTGGACATGATATCATCAGAATGTTATGAGTATAATCATCATCTCTGCTCAAGTGTAAAGTGTGAATGTCAATGTCATAATGATCCTTATCCAGATACAGGAGAATCAGGAGATACATATAACATTGAAATGGAACAGAATATTCAGGGTTAGATTAGGTTCTCGGATATTGGCCTGCAAAGTCAATATCTGGAATCAAGAACTTCATACTCATTATGGAGTTACTAATGAAACACATAATGGTATGTACATACCATTTTGGGATTTCATTGAAGATATTCCACTTCAAAGAGTTGTCGAATCTCTTAGAGAAGCTCAAAGACATTTCGATTTCTCAGATGTTTATATCTTTCAAACATATCCTAAGCTTAGCTTTAGAGCAGTAGCATTTGAACCCTATGAATGGAAAGAGTACATCAAGATACTTGCATCAACTGATTTGATTGATATGGGATATCTCAAGCATTCAGTAATGAGAGGTAGAGCAGTACTTAGATTATCAGAGAAAGATGGTACTAAGAATATCTTAGTCCATCATCTTGTATCTGAATCTGACTTACCTAAATCTATTGACCATTGGCAATTATTTAGTACTCTCTATCCTGAGATGGACAAGCCTATTGTTCAAGTTGATAAACTAAGATTGAGGTTAAGCAAATATGAGTCATTCAGATAATGATGCGGCCTACTTCTACATATTACATCAAGTAGAGATTGACTTAGAAATAGACCATGATGAATTGATATCAGCATCAAGAGGATTACTCAATTTTTGGTTAGATGAATGGTTCAATAGACGATCCAATATTACAGGTAATAGACGTAAACCATCAGAAGAATTAAAAGAGGGAGTCTTTGATTGGAAAGAACAAGAAAGAGAGCTTGAAGAAGAATGAATAGGATTCTAAAATTCTTCATAATTGCAATACCAATGTCTATCTTCTTTTCGATAACAACTGCTTTATTTATTCCATCACAATATCAACCATTTTCTGCATTTCTTGCTGGTATATGGTTATTTCTTCTTCAAAGGAGAATATTCAAATGAATAGACAAACTGTAATCAACAAGTTCATTGAGAAAGCAGGCCCATTAGACCCTAAACCAAAGTATCAATATGTACAAGGGTCTATCAAAGGATGGTATGGTCTAACTACTAACCTACAAGATGTTACCCAAATGTTCAGACGTAAGTATTGGATGGAGACTAAGAATATATCAGAAGTATCAGTTAAGAGAATGTCAGATATACTTCCTAACATTCATAGAGAGATAGATGGATGGTCATATGATTTTGATAATCATGATATACTCAACTGTGCAAGAATGTTACAGAACTCTCCATTCAAAGACATCAAGGTCATTATTCCTGGTGATGTTCTACCTATTGCTTTCAATCGTCCTAACTGTGATATTTCTGTGTTACTTGCTCCAATCATGTGTGAGATACCTAAAGAGACTGAACAGAAGAAAGAACTAAAGAAGTTCAAGTTCTACACAAGATGGGTATCCCCATTGCCTAATACTACATATTGGGTTGTTGAAGTACCTACTCGAACATCAACTGAGTTTATCATTAAATGTAAGAGATGTGGTAATGAGAAATCTATCCCTGAATGGAAATCTTTACTTCTATTTCATCATCCATCTTGTTATTGTCTTTGTGATACTTATGGTGATGAATGTGGATGTAAAGCTAAGAGAGATGGTCAAAGATATGACAGAATCAAAAGACAGTATACTCAACAAGAAGAAAAGGAATACAATGAAAGAGTTGAATATACTGAAAACATCTGGAAACCTCTTGTCAAAGCTAATCCTCAAGAATATCTCTATTGGCATGAAAGAGAAGTTAAATTTAATGGATTCCCATACTGGTTAACACAATGAGTCAAATTAAGATATTCAATAAACGTTTCAAATTGACCATGTGTTGGAAATGTGGAAAAGAATTCAAAGATGGGGAACAAGTAGTAGTTACAGGATCAAGTCACCAATGGCCTGGTAGTTCACATAGAACACATAACTATCATAAGCTATGTTATACAGATGCACATGGTGTACCAATACATGAGTAGATACAAATCATTCTGTAACAAGTGTTCGATGTACACTATTCATGATTACTCTTATGACAGAACAATAAATGAAGAAGGAATACTTGTTACTGCAGTATGTGAGAAGTGTGGTAACCAAGTAGAAGAATTCAAGAGGTATGATGAATGACTATATATGGTATCGAGGGTTACTATGATTATTGTAAGACTTGTAATCTCTTACTCAAAGATGATCATGAGTTTATAGATCATGCAGAACAACTAAGACATAATGTAGTTGTATTAACTGCTGATGGTCTTTTGGAGTTGTTAATCAAATGATTAATCCACATCCTAAAAGAATAGGATATCATATGTCAAATTGGGCATTCTCAAGTAATATAACTAACTGTTCTACTCCAGATGATTTATTCAAACTTCTTGATTCTGAATTTCATTTCACACTTGATGTATGTGCAAATGAATATAATTTCAAAGTTAAAAAATACTTTGATGAAAAAACTAATGGTATAGCTCAATCATGGAAAGATAACATTTGTTGGATGAATCCCCCTTACGGGAGACAATTACCTATTTGGATTGAGAAAGCTTGGTTAGAAAAAATGATCAATAAAGTATTAACAGTTGCATTAGTACCATGTAGACCAGATACTAATTGGTTTTGGAAATGGTGTATAAATGAAGAAATCAGATTGATCAAAGGGAGACTCAGATTCAAATATGGTTTATGGGATGGTACTCCTAAAGAACATAGTTTTGGTGCTCCCTTTCCATCAATGATAGTAGTGTTTAAACCATGAGAGAATGTCCTAAGTGTCATTATGTTGATCCCCCTTATTGGAGGAATAGACTATTCGACTATGAAGTAGATATTTGTAAACTTGAAGATTTACAATCAATTGATGTTGATCTCATGTGTCAATTACTTCTATCACCTAAAACAGTATTCAAAGATGAATATGTTTACAAACTAACTAAAACTGGATGGGTCTATCGTATTTGGAAACCTCTCTTTGATGTTAGAGGTTGGAATCCTCAAAAGTACTATGATGGTTCAGGCTCAAGAGCTTCAGCACTTAGAAAGATGAATCTTCAGGCATATACTAAAGGTAATCATCATGATAGTACAACAACTTGAGAAGATAGGATTTCTGTCCTACTTTACTCGAAGAATAGGCCCTTGTGTCAACTGTGAGAAAGTTATTCTTACTTACTACATACCTGAGATGCATTACTGGATATGTGAAGAATGTTACTACCACAATGAGGAGAACAAAGAACTTATAAGCTACCTAACAGTACTTACTAATGAAAACACTATGGCAACACCAAGTATCCAAGAGCTTATGGCTCGAGTAGACAAGCTCGAAAAGGAGAACCAAACTCTCAAGGCTAAGTCAACTGACAACATCTTTGTTGGTGGTACTGATAACCTTACTCTCAAGAATAGACAACTATCTCAGAGAGGATGGGGTATCCCAACCAAGAATCAACAGGGTCAAGGCTTTCTCAGATGTGGAGACTTTCCAATGTCTTACTTCCTTCGAGATGATGGAAAGGCAGTAGTTCTACATACTGAGATACCAGTAGCTCCACATGAAGCACAGCTATTCAAAGAACGTTTCCTAATGCAACAATTAGTTGTTGCAAAGCGGAGACAACAAGATGGTGGAGCTACTCCAAGTGCTCCATCTTCATCTACACCTGCATATACACAACCTACACCAACTGCTACTGTTTCTGCTCCTGCTCCTGCTGGCAAATCCTGGTCTACACTTCCTGAGGCTGAGAAATCAGCTATCATCAATGAAGCTAATGGCTTAATATCAGCAGGCTTGTTCAATGATCTTGCATCTGCTCTTGGTTCAGTACTACACGGCCGCAATATCTCTAAGTGATTCAAATGTCAACAGAAGCTCCAACACGGAAGAAGCGTACACCTAAAGTGTACATCTTCAACAAGAAAGAATTCCCATCAATCAATGCACTACTTACACACCTGATTGGAATTCAACTATTAACCATCAAAGATAGAATTGTAGTGTGTAAATACTGTGGAGCTACACTACATCCTACCTTTGAAGCTCAGCACTATTGGTCTAAGCACAGAGACAACATACAACTAAGGTGATGTAGTATGGATTTACAAGTGTCTAAGGCTCGAAGTTGCTACTTCCTTCTGCGCCGAAGAAGAAAGGCCCGATTGCACTTGATCCAGTATACTACATCACTACCCCCTTTTTTGTTACCAAAGCTAATCAAACTGAGTATCACTATCCTAATATCCCTGTTAACCCCTTATGTATCATGGTGAAATGAAATGAGATGTGATAGATGTGGAAGACATGTCAGAAGTTCTAAATCTCTTGAAGAAATGCCTAATGGAGATTTCGTTTGTACCTCTTGTTCAATCAAAGAAGAAAATGCTGTAAGAGATGCTTACAGAGATGCATATATTTATTCTTCTGAAATGAGGAATGACACATGATAGTACCTCAACCTGATATGAACCAAGGTAAGGAGATAGATGATTACTATGATAATCGTCATAAAGACTAAGAAAGAAGCTACTATCAGAGTACTCTTGAAACTACTCCAAGAGATACGCTATAACAATCTCTATCAAGAGCTTATAAGATTAAAGGAGTTAGAATCCAAATGAATTGGGATATCTTTGATAATGGATACTGGTTTACAGAGGATAGTGATACAGAATGAAAGATTACTTTGGAGTAGATGAATCTCAACTCAAGAGAATCTATCTTGAGCTTAGAGGTTCACTTGATCATCAAACTACTGACTCTACAATCATAGTCTCTCTTGTTGGTGATATCTATGTCTCAATTGATGGTAAGGAATTCAAACTATAGCTATGCCAATAATTATATGTTCATATTGTGAATATGTAGGTCAAGGAGCTACATATAGTCAACAATTTGAAGATGTAGAATCACATGAACAATTTTGTCCACAGAGAATCTCAGAAGAAGAAATAACAGAAAAAGTAGATTCACCATGAATATCCAAACCACAGTACATGAGCTAACCCGTATGTTGAAAGAGGTTAGAACCTACAGAGCTTCTAAACCTGAATATTATTCTGACATGATGTATCATCTAAACAACATGGCCATACGATCCTTTCTCGAATTCACAGGCTCCAAAGTACCTAAAGCTAATCTTGAGTCTATTCGTGATCTTCTCTATCTCTGTAGAGCTACCACTAAAGGAAATATGATGTAGATGATACTTCAATTAATACTTCTCATTGTATTTGCTTCAAGTGCAATACTATCAGCATATGAAGCAGGCCAAACAAAACAAGGAAAACAGATAGTAAGAGATTACAATTATCTCATCTTTAACACAATTTCAGATATAATATTTCTCATTGCAGTCTATTTTGTGTGGAATATATAGATGCAAGAAGATACTATTCTATGTCCTAAGGGATGTGGAACATCATTACCATCATCTCAGATGTTCAAACACTTTCAATCATGTCAGGGTAAAGTACCAATTCCATCTCTTGTATCTGAAATCATCCAATCAATACCTACATGGCCTACTACTACTGCTCCACCTATCAAGATTGATCAACCCAAAGTAATCAAAGAAGAAGTACTCAAACCATCTTACTGTCCCAAATGTGGTACTGAATACATTATCACATCTCTCTATCAAGCCTGTACCAAATGTAAGTCTCTCAAAGTTCGTCGCAAAGTTTGGTGGTGGCTCATGGTTAGATATGGCTTCATGATAATGTGGATATCCCTATTAGGAGGGTTTATATGGGGCATCTACTCCTATCATAGGTTGTTCCCATAATGCCAAAGATAAGCATTCAGGTTGAAAGGCGTGTAAGAATTGATTGCAACTATGACGATTACAAATGTTGGGAAAGACTTCTAAGATCAGCACTTCATAACATCTTCATAGAAGAAACAACACTTGTTGATGGAGCATACTGGAAAACAATGTTATTTCATATAGGTGAAACAGAATACAGAATAGGCGGCCCAATAATGCCAAAAGAGAAAGATAGGATCATAACAACATGAAATATCTATTCCGAATCTTACCAATCCCTGAACGAGCCTGGGTCAAGATACTGATTGGTCTACTCTGGATAGGTGAAGCATCTCTCGAAACGTTTCTATTCTACAACTTCTCTCCTATATATCTTCAACAGATCATTGGCCCTGTTGATATTGCAGTATTCATTTCAACATACTTTGCAGTATTCATTGGAGCTATTCATCTCGGCTTAGGCTTAACTCAGTTTATCGCCTGGTTCAAAAGATGGAGAGGATACCTTGAGTAGTCTTAGATGCAAAAGATGTGGTAATCCCATATCTGATGCATACTCCAAATGGTCATACTGTGCTAAGTGTGGTAAATCCAAACAAAGACTTGACAACATGGACGTATTCTTCAGAGCCTTTGCCATTATCTCCTTATCTCCCATTGTTGTAGCTCTAATCTTCTCTCTTGCAAATGTTGCATCTCAATTAACACTCTACTGGTTCATTAGTTGGCAAGCTATTCTATCTTTTGCATCTCTTTGTGGATTCTTCATCAATAAACATTACATTACCACCTTTGATAAGAGTAAAGCCTAAGTGGCTTCATCTTATCCTAACTCAGTACTTCAAAGCTCTCTTTCTTGTATTCTTCGCAGTTGATCCCGGTCTTATCACAGTAATCCAACTCGGAGTACTCCCTTATGGAATCCTATGGTATTTCATTAATCTACCAATCATCTTTAACATCCAACTATGGCAAATTTACCTTCTGTTGATTGATACACGACTTTCAATCTACTTCTTCAAACACCTAAAGCTCAGAATCTACATCCCATTTCAACTTACTTCTCTATTCTTCTTCGAGCATGGCTTAGCCAACCTCTCAGTACTATTCTTTGCAGTACTCGGATTCATCAATCCTATTTTTATCATCATCTCTCTTTGTATCAAACTTCCTATTGGTTGGAGTTTCACTTTCAATGATGTTCATGTCAATCAAGCTCTCTATGGTCATATCAATGATTTCAATCATTTCTTTACATATGGAATTATCATCTTTTGGTGGCTCTATCCTACAATTGATTGGTTTCTAAGGTCTTTGAAGAAACATTGACAATCAGCATAATAACAGTACTCTATCATACAGAAGATCATCATCTATCCAACTTCTACTTCAGCATTTCAAAGATCAGAGAACCAATACAACTCCTAATGCATGATAATACCAATTACAACATTGGACTAAGTAAAGCAGTTAACAAACTAATCCAACAAGCAACATCAGATATTATCATACTTGCAAATCCTGATACTCTCTTTGATCATGACATAGAACAAATGATTAACTATGTAAGAGCATTTCCAACAATAGGAGCAGTACCAATATTCATTGAACATGATAGCTCAAGAAGATTCCCAACAATGACCCGTATACTTGTAACATTCACTACTATAGGAAAATGGCTTGGTAAATCAATCAAAACAGAATATGACAAAGTTCAAAGTAACAGAGTAGAACAACCTGGTGGATCATTCTTAGTCCTATCAAGATATGTAGTAAACAAGCTCCTGGAAGATGGATATCTCTATGATGAACACTTTCCTGTATTCTGGAATGATGTAGATATGGCTATGAGGGCAAAGATCAAGAACATAGATTTTATTCGTTTTCCAGTAAAAATACATCATTCAAGTGGTCATTCATTCAAAACAGTTTCATATGAACGTAAGTGCATACTATTCTATAGTAAAGCAGGAATGATTGGATTCACAGAAAAGTGGGATATGCATTCATCAATCATCAAAATCATTTTCTTTGTAGATGCAATAATATCTATTATGATAGCATTATTAGGTAGACGTAAATTTGGAGACTCAATACTCAAATTCAGAGCTTGTCTACAATGATACTTGATATTGGTTGTGGAGAGAAACCTGAAGGAGATATAAACCTTGATATCAATAGATATGTTCAGATTGGCCCACATAGTCCTATGGTTAAGTCCAAATGTAATATCATAGCAAATGCATTATATCTACCCTTCAGAGACAAATCAATAGAGATCATCTATTCATCACATTGTATTGAACATACAATAAGTCCATGTAGTTTCATTAAGGAATGTGAACGTGTCGCAATTCAAAGAATAATCATCAAATGCCCTTCAAAATGGATGGTAGGAAACAGAGGTAATCATCTACACAAATATACAATATCATCATCATGGCTCAAATCATATGGTTTCAATGTAAAAGTATCATTCATTTACTACCCTGGATGGTCTCCATTCCGCATACTCAGATCAGATGAAATACAAGCAATCAAAGAGTTCTAACAAATGAAATGTTGGAGATGTCACATCAAAAAGAGAGGAATTCACAAAGTCATCCTTCTTGGCTATGATTATTGGATATGTCAACGTTGTGCAGTTAGATGTATGAATCTTCTTTCTCTACTCAAATCATCTAAATCAGATAGACAGAAGAATTGGGCTGAAAGAAGTCTATTCGATTCTCAAGCCAAATACTGACAGAATTTATTCCTATTAGAATATAATTCGCCCATTTTAGCCTCCCTTTATGGAGGTGGAGACCCCCCCTCATTACCAAAATCTAATCAAACAAATGTTTTCATTAGTTATTTCATCTACTTAAACATACTGTAACTCATCATACAAAGCATTAGTAACATTAGATATTAAAGAGAGAGAGAGA
>Ga0209157_1001888_pt1 | contig 17078 bp, 11 predicted proteins | sample GraSoiAngelo_135_FD_185892 | JGI IMG/M metagenome (GOLD analysis project Ga0209157, IMG submission 185892) | Grasslands soil microbial communities from the Angelo Coastal Reserve, California, USA - 14_0929_05_40cm (SPAdes) (version 2) | ecosystem: Environmental > Terrestrial > Soil > Grasslands ...
CGCCTGCGCGCGGGCACGCGCGCAGGTGAACCAAGTGATGGCGCGAGGGGCGCGACTTAAAAGCGCGCGCGCCAGAATGCCGCGGCGCTCGGGAACAGTTTCTCCGTGAGCGCCGCCGAGAGCGTCACGAACGCCCCATGCCCGCCCCGCACCGAGAAATCCGGGTCGCTGAGGTTGCCGAACCGGTACCCGGCCGCGATTTCCAGCGCGGCGACGGGATGCAGCACGAGGGCCGGGGCCCCGTCCCACGCCGTTGCGCCGGTCGTGCGTTCCACGAGCAGCCGGCCATCGCTGCGCAGGCTGACCCAGCGGGTCAAGTCGAGATTCACTCGGCCGCCGATGTAGTCCGCCCACGCGGTCAACGTCTGGGGCGTGCTATCAGGATAGACCCGTGCGGCCTGGGTGCGGCGGACAGCGTACCGCGTCGAGAGCTCCAAGCCGGATAGTGGCGTCCAGATCAGCTCCGCGGCACCGATCATCTTGTGCTCCTCGCCGCGGGTGACCAGCACACCGCCCCCGAGCGGATTGCGGTCGTCGGTCCACTGAAACTTGGCCAGCACGCGGCGCGACAAGGGCACCGTGGGCAGCGCGTTCTGGAAATACTCCTGGCGCGTTAGCAGCGCCAGCGATGACGCGAAGGCCACGTCGCCGGCCACGGTGGCGAGACGCGTCGACTGCAACGTGCCGTCCTTGTACTCGCCGCGCGCCGTCAAGCGGTAGGGCGCCCCCTTCGGCACCAGCTCCACTCCCGCGCCGGCGGACCAGTAATCGCCCTCCGTCTGCAAGAAGGGGAGCGCGCGCACGGGATCAGCGACAGAGGCGCGACCCACGCCCTGGCGGCGCTCGAACAGGACGTTGACCGCAAGATCCGGAGTGAGCTGCAGGCGGTTGCGGAGTCCGACGATCGCGGCACTTCCCGCGCCGCTGATGCCACCGGTCAGCTGGTAACTGCCCCACGCCTGCGTACCGTGGCCCATGTCCGCCCGCACTCCGATGCTCGAGACGGAGTACTGTTTCTGGCTGTCGGGCCGTGACACGTAGCGCTCGCTGGCCTCGAAGGACAGCGTGGGCGCGACCTGATACGTCGCGCCGACGCCCCGAGAGTTCTGGGCCGGACAGGCTGAGGTGGCGCCGCGCTTCCGTCCAGATCTGGAGTTTGGGAGAGACGCTCCACTTCGCGCGGACGTCCGCGGCCGTAACGTCGCTCGCCGGTGTGGTGGTCCCGCTGACGTGATCGTTGGCCACGCCGCCGTCCACCTGCAGCGCGCCACCGACATGCTGCACGAAGCCGACGCGCGTGTGTTCGCGATCGACGCCCTGGAGTGCGAACTCTTCGCGGGAGTGCTCCGCCCGCAGCACCGTACTGCCGAGTTTGAGACCGGTCTGGAGGCTCGCCTCCGTCAGGCCGGGTTGCAGCGCGACGTTGGACGGGTTCGAGAACTCGCGGGCGATGTGCATGTAGCTCCCGCCAATCGTCAACGCCCCGTTGAGCAGGCTGTAACTCGCCTTCGCCGATGTCGCGAGCCCCGTGGAATCGCCTCGCTGCGAGTAGGCGATTTCGCCGCCGATGTCGAGCGCGCCGAGGCGGAAGACGCGCACGTCCCCACCGATGAGCCGGTACGGATTAATGGCCTGCTCGGCGCTGACCGCGGTCACACCGATGCGCATCGAGTCGAGGTGCAGCCCGTCCCCAACGAGCTGGCGCACATCGAGTGCAGCCCGGGCGCCCGCCACGAGGCGTTGCTCCGCGGCGCTCGCCGCCTCGAAGGTAACCATGATGAATACGGGGTTGCCGTCGGCGTCGGCGGCCGGAATCGGCTGTTTGAAGAGCACGACGCCGCCGGTGTAGTCGATCTGGTAATCCACGAAGCGGACGAGGGCTTGCGTCGCCACGGCACGCTCGGGGTTTGTGCGATCGCGCGTCTCCACGCGCAGGTAATCCGTGCCCGGCACGATGTCGGTCGCCAGTTGATACGGTCCGGAGATGCCCGCGCCGCGAATCTGGAGTTGGTGTAACGCCTGCGAGGTCAAGCTGCCGAAGGCGCTCCAGGTGACTGCGCCCGTCGTCACACGCGCCGCCAAGCCCGTCACGGCGCGTCGATACTGAGCGAGGCTCAAGCCGCTGGCGAACCCGCTGGTCGATACGTCGCCGAACGTGGCCCAGTCGTAGCCGCGCTCGACCCGAGCCGAGAGCCATGTTTGCGACGCGGTCCGCTTCTGCTGCGCGCTGGCGTCCCCAAGAATCGGATATTGAGACTCGTCCAGCGGATCGGTGCTGCGGTCGAAGACGTTCCGTCCGTCGTTCAACCGGCGCGAGTCGACGCCCAGGGTGAATGACGTGCGCGAATCCAGACGGCCGCGCGCGGTGAGGGCGCCATACGCGTCGGGCGTCGCGCCGACCCCGATCAGCCCCGAGCCGGCCACGGTAAGACCGCGCACCTCGGGGAGTAGCTCGAGCGAGAGCGACGCCGTTGCGTCACCCGACTTGAGCTCGAGCTCCCCGGGACCCACGACGCGGCCCGGCCGTAACTCGATCGCGAGCCGGCCGGATGCCGTGGACAACACTTGGAATCCCACAGAGGAAGCGTCCGCATCCACGCCCTGCGGCTCCGCCCCCTTGGCGCTCACGGTCACATACGCGGGCTGCGCCACCGGCACACCCCAGCCGTCCAACACCCGCACGTGCAGCACGGTTGTGGTGCGTCCATCGGCGACGAGTGCCAACGGACCAGGCGGAATATCGAACCGGGCGGGCAACCCCGAGATGTGCACCGCAATGCTATCCCAGCGCTCCTGCCCCCAGGAATTCTTCACGGCGACGCGAAGGTGGTGTGCACCGCGCGCCAACGGCACGGCGATGAAGTCGAACACGCCGTCAATGCGCGTGCGCACACTGTCGATCACGGTCGCGCCGTCGTACAGCACGACGGGGACGTTGGGCTCGGCCTTCACGCCGACGTACACGCGGTCGGCGGCGAGCACGGCGCCGTCATTCGGCGCGAAGATCCGGACGCCGGGACCACGCACCAACGACACGAGCTGTTCGGACGCCAAACCTTCCGGACCGGGCCGGGCCCGCGCGACGAGCACCGTGTCCTCAGCAGGAGAGGGCATGCTTTCCTCGGGCGCGCGCGCGCTGGAATCCGAGAGCACAGGCGCATTCGTGGCGACGGGCGCCGTCATCTCTCCGGCGGCAGCGGGGAGTGCGACCGCCGCTACCACCGGCGTGAATGTGCTCTGCACGCCAGCGCGCACCGTTGCGACCGAACGGCCCACAAACCGTCGTTGCGTGGCGTTTTTCCCAGCGTGGGGTGGCCATGCCGTGATCCGGAGCGTGGCCGAATCGCGTCGCTGCGACGACCATGCCGCGATCCGGATCGCCGCGCCCGGGTGCGCGAAGGGGATGGCAATGGCGCCGTTCAGCCAACTGTATCTCGAGACTTCCTGATCATCGACGAACACGACGGCCGAGTCGGCGCGCGGCCTGAAGCTCACCACGGCATCAAATGCGATTCCGCGCGATTGCCGCGCTTTCACCTCATACCGCACCTGCGGACGGTGGTCCGCGGGCAGCGCATGCTCGAATGCCAAGCTGTCGCCTCGCGGCGGCTCGGGAAGACGGACAGCGGCAAATGAGAACTCCACCACCGGATGGGTCCCGTCGGCGAGTGAGCTGTCGGCTGCGCCGCGGCGGTCGCTCCGCGACGCGACAGTCGTCACTGGCGTGGCAGCATCGGCGTGCCCGCTGGTCGGAATGAGACGGAAGTCGACGCGCGGCGTGGTCCAGCCGCTCGCGTCCACGAGCTGGATATCTTCGCTCGCAAGGCGGTACCCGTCGGGAATCGAGCGCGGGTCGAGACGGAACGCGTGGCGGCCCGGGCGGACGTTGGAGAAGGAAAACTTTCCTGTGGAGTCGGTCGTCGCGACCATCCCGTCTTCGGTCCAGATGTCGACGTTGGCAAGTCCGGCCTCACCCGATCCCTGCACGCCGTCGCCGTTCGCATCCACCCAGACCTTGCCGATCGCGGCTCGCGTTTCCATGGGCCACGCGCGGCGGATCTGCACCCACGCGATCGCCTCTGGCGAACCGGCCAGCCCACCGGTCACCTGGCCGCTCGCGACGGCGCGAGCCTCAGCGACAGTGCCGGGGGCGGAAACCAGGACGGCCACGAAGCGCAACGTGTGACTCGCGCCGGGCGCGAGGACTGCGGCGCTATAAAGGATCAACCGGCCGCCCGTGATGACGGCCGAATCGGCGCCAATCGCGCTACGCTGAACGTAGCGCGCGCCAATCGGAAGCTGCACCGCGACTTGAAGACGTGTGACATCGAGCGTGCCAGGATTCCGCGCGCTCACCGTGTATGGAATCGCCTCGCCGACCGAGATCTCGAGCACATCCGCGGTCAAATCCAGCCCCAGTGCTGCCGTGGGCGGTCCGACGAGGGCCACTTGCGCCGCCGCGGCCGAGGTCGCGGCCGTTCCCTGGCCCTGGATGTACGCCACGTTTCGGACCAGCACTGTGTCGCGCACGGTCGGCGCGACGACAAGCACCAGGTCGATCACGCCGCTGTCGCCCGCCACGAGCGTCCCGAGCGGCCAGGTCAGGACCTGACCTGACACGGCCGGCGCCGTCGTCGCGCTGACGAACTGCAAGCCTGAGGGCAGCGTGTCCGTCAGCACGACGCTTTGAGCCGAGCCCGCGCCAGGGGCGTTGCCGTACCGAAGGCGATACTGAACCTGTTGCCCGACCAGTGCCACGGCCGGGCTCGTGAGCTGCTTCGCCAGCGAGAGGGCGGGTGACAGGATCGCGGTCTGGACGGAATTGGACGTTATGGTGTCCGTGCCCCCGGTCCACGCAAACACGAGCGCACCACGATTCGTGACGGTCGGCGGTGGCGGCGCAACGTTCACCCGCGCCTGGAACGTCACGGATCCCGTCGTCCCGGCGTTGATGGATCCCAGGCTCACCTCCACGACGCCATTGCCGAGCGCGACCAAACGGCCGGCATCACCATCGGCGGCGTCAGTGAGCGACGCGCCGTTCCAGCGCATCGTGCCCGCCACGTAGGACGCGCCGTTCGGGATCGTGTCCGCGAGTTGAGCCGCGGTGGCGCTGTCGGTCCCCGAGACGGTGTAGTTCAGTGTATACGTGAGGACATCCCCACCGGACGCCGTCACGCGGTCCACCTGCTTCGACAAGCTGAACGTCAGCGCAGCGGACGATACGGTCAGCAGGTCGCGCACGACACTCGTGACGGTGGAGTTGAAGCGGCTCGTGGCGGTTGCGGTGACCGTATCGGTCACGCCGCCACTCCCCGAGCCGGGGATGGCAATTTGGACCAGCAGCGACGCGGTGGCGCCCGGCGCCAACGCGACCGGCGCGGTGAGGACGGAGTCGCCGCTATCGAGGATGCCGTTGCCATTCCAATCGCGGTAGAGCGTGACGGGCCAACCGTGACGCGAGACCCCCGCGACGCTGAACGAATCGGCGCCGTTCCCGAGGTTGGTGAGTGTATGCGCGAATACCGCGGAGGCGCCCGGACTCCCGCCCGCTGATTGTGCAGGCTGCAGCAGTGCGCCGGCCACCTGCGCGACGACGAGATCGACGGTATCAGAAGGAACGACGTATCCGAAACCGCTCGACGTGTACGCCAGGGTGGCCCAGTTGCGAATGTGCGAACCAGCCGGCGTGCCCTGCGCTGAGAGCGTCGCTAGCCTCGATGCCACGAGCAGGAAAGCACAGAGGGAGGCGGTCCCAAACCGGAACCGCCTCGCCTCACCCGCTCGAGTGCCCAGCCACATGGGCGTCGGGCCTTCAGTTGATGCTGACGCGCAGCTCGAACGTGGCACTGGCGCTCGCCGCCAACACGCCACCCGTGCCCGTGTAGTTCGCGGTCACGTTCTGCCCGACCACCGCAACTGTCCAACCGGTGCTCGAGCTGGTCGAGACGTACGTCATCTGGGCCGGTAACGCGTCGGTTACCTGCACGTTGGAAGCCGACGAGGCCCCACCGTTGGTGACGGTGAACCGGAATCGGATGATCTGCCCCGGAACCACGCCGCTGGCGACGGGCGTAACGCCGTCGTCGAGATACGCGGCCTTGGTCAGGGTCAGATTGGGCTTGATGACGGTCAGGTCCATGAAGCCCTGGTCAGTCGTCGCCGGCTGACCAACCGATCGGCCGAGCAGCGACAGCGTGTCGGTCGAACCGCCCGCCACGTTCGCCACGTTGTACACGACGACGATGTTCGTGGAGGTCGCGGGCGCCAAGCTGATGCGGATGCTATCGCCCGCAACGCCGTTCACGGAGACGACGGTGATCACCGGTGAGCCGGGGCTCGTCGCGATCATGTCGAAGTTGTCGTTTCCGTTGCCGTTGTTTTGCACGGAGAACGTGAACGAATAGCCGTTCCCCGGGAGGCGCTGCACGTTCTGTCCGCCGTCGGGGGTGACGGCAACGCCGTACACCGTGATCGGCGTGATGGTGCTGGACGCATTGGCCGACGTCGCCGGCGTCCGCCGCGAGTTGGCGGTCAGCGTGTACACCGTCGTCACGCCGCCCTGTCCGCTCGCCACGTTGAACACCACTTTGAGGACGATCGACCCGCCCTGCGCGATGCCGGCGCTCGACAACGCCGTGTTCAGGGCCGCCAGCGTGCCATACGTCGTGGCGCCGTAGCGATACCCCGTGACCGTAATCACGCCGGGGACGGAGATCGCATCGGAAATCGTCACACTGTCGGTGCCGTTGCCGATGTTCGCGACCGTGAACGTCATCGTGTCCGCGGTACTGGGTGAAGCGGCTGCGGGACTCGGCGTGTTGGCGGTGACCGTCACACCGGCCTTGAAGCCGACGGTCACGGAGACTGAGCCCGTGACCGGTGCGTACGGATTACCGTTCGCGTCGGTGTACGTCGCCGTCGCGATATTCGTGATCACCGTACCTTCCGGTGTCTGGGCCCGTGCCTCTGTGGCGATGGACAGCAGCGCCATCGCGATGAGGGTGAGGCAACGGGTCCACTGCACGTGCCTGAGCATCTCGAGCTCCTTCCAAGGGCTGCGCGTTTATGGCGCGGGCGCTTCCTTCACCCGGCCGCGAAACTCCACTGACACCTGTGCTCCCCGCGCCAGCGATCCCACGACCGTCCATCGGACGTGCGTGTACTGCTCCGCCGGCGCATGCTTCTGCACCTGTTTGCCATCCTCGACCACGCCGATCATCGGCTGCGCTGCGTAGGTCCGGCCGCCGTCAATCGAGTACTCGGCGTGCACCCGCGGATCCGAGGTGGCTGAGCCGAGCACGTAAACCATTCCGCTGGGAATCGGATCGACGAACTGGATGTTCTTGACCGGACCGGCCGTGACATTCGTGAAGACGAGCCGATAGCGGATCTCATCACCGGGCTGCGCGACGCTCTTGTCCGCGCGCCCACTCGTCGCCGCCGTGACGTTTTGCGCGGTCACGACCAGCGATGAGGATCCACGCCCTTGCGCGGCCAGCGGCAGTGTTGCGCACAGCCCGGCAAGGGTCAGTAACAGCGATCGCAGTTGTTTCATTGTTCTCCCTTTCATCGTTTCGCTCGTTTCGACTTCTCATCGTCGCTCTTGGCCGGACGGCGCTTGCCCGGGCGTGTCCCTTCGGCCTCGCGCCAGGGGAACACGACGCCGCACTTCGGGCACACCACGAGCTCGCCGAGCACTTGCGTCCGACCGAAGAACTTCAGCGCCGAACAACGGGGGCATCGAAGAACCATTGGCTTGATCTGATCTCCTTTCGGGCGCGCGCAGGGGCACGTCCTGTGCCCATTGACGTGATTGTCGTAATTCATTGTGGTGAAATGCTTTACTTGACTACGGCTGGTCTTGGCGGAGGGTCGGTGGGCCGGACTTAGTTACGAAACGGTAACCTGACCGGTAACCTCCGGGCAGGCCGGATGTCAGCGGATCTGGGCCGTGAACTGCAGCGTCGCGCTGTTATTGGGAGCCGTGGCGCTGAACGGGTTCTGGAACGTCCAGCGGACGCGATTCACGCAGCGGTCGTAGCTCGCCGGCGCGCTGCACGCGCCGCTCGCCGGCACGTACGTCCATGTCGAGCCACCATTGTTGGAATACGCGACGACGACGGTGACGCCGGCGGGTAGGGTGTTCGCGACACTTCCTACCTTGAACTGGACTGTCGGGGCGAGCGTGTCCACGACGACTACGCTCGTCGCGTTGTCGCCGCCATTATTGGTCACGCTGAGCGTGTAGGTCAGATCGGTCCCCGGCGGTGAGGTGCCGGGCGGCACGACGGAGTTGCCCATCGTCAGATTCGGCTTCGCGACGCTCAAGACGACGTCGTTGCCGGTGCCACCGACGTAACTGATCTTGAACGCCTGGCCACTCAACACCACCGTAGATCCTTCCGCCAGGCCGGCAAACGTTCCCACGACCGCGTCGCTTCCGTCGTTATTGACGATTGTGAACGTGGAGCCGGTGGGTGGCGTAAATCCCATCGTGCCGCTCAACGTTGCGCCGCTCAAGCTCACCGTTCCCGTCACATTCAGCTGATCGTAGCCGGTGCCGGCGGTCGTGCCGTTCAGCTGGACCACGAAGCTTGGAGCGCCGCTGCTCCAATTCACGTTGCCGCTACTCAAGATTCCCGGCCCGGCTTGTCCGGGGCTCACGCTGCCACCGGCTGCGGTGGTGGTGATTGCGCCAACGGTACCGGCCCCGCCCAACGTCCCGCCATTTACGCTGACGGGACTCGCCGCCTGGGTGCCGTTCACGAACAGCGTGCCCGCACTCACCGTGGTCGCCCCGGAGTACGTGTTCACGCCCGAGAGCGTTAGGGTGCCCGTTCCGGTCTTCGTCAGTCCGACCGTGCCGCTGCCGTTCTGGATGACACCCGTGAACGCCGTGCTGCTGTTGTTCCCGCCCGCCGACAGCGTGACGGTCCCCGGTGCGCTACTCGTGACCGTGCCGGCGCCCGCGAGCGATCCGACGACGTCGCTGAATCCGCCGAGATCGAATGTCGCGCCGGCAGTGACCGTGACGGCGCTGGTTGAGCCGATCGCGTTGGTCGCGCTGAGCCGCAGCGTGCCTGCGCTGATCGCTGTTGCTCCCGTGTAGGTGCTGAGGCCTGAGACCAACAGCGTTCCGGTTCCTGCTTTCGTGAGCCCGCCGGGCCCCGCGATGATGCCTCCGTAGGTCAGCGTGGTAGCAGGGTCCGTCGAAATCGTACCGGCTCCCGACAACGAAATCCCACGGTTTGCCGCCAACGCAAAAGTTGCCGTGGATCGCAGCGTGCCGCCGGCGAAAACGATTCTCCCTGGCGTCGCCGCGCCCGGTGGAGTTCCCAGAGCAGCATCGGTCGGGATGGAGATCGTACCGGCATTGATCGTCGTCACGCCGGTATACGTGTTGGCGGCGCTCAAGACGAGCGTGCCGGCTCCGCTCTTGGTCAGCCCGCCGGCGCCCGTGATGACCCCACTGATGGTGAGCGTCGTCGCCGCATTACTTACCGTCACGGTGCGTGTCGCCGCGAATGTGATGCCGAGACTGATCGTGTTCGACCCAGCGGCGCTGCTGTCAGCGAGGCCTCCTGCGCCAAGCGTGATCGCCTTATTGCCCAGCGTATAGCCGGTGCCTTTGATGGTGACGGAATTGAAGCTGCCGTTGTTCGTAGTGTTGTTCGTCAGCAGGTTCGCCGCTCCGGCCGGAAAGACGAGGTTCTCCGCTCCCGTGCCTGCGGGAGCGACACCCCCAGCCCAGTTATTGCCAACGCTCCAATTGGCGTTCTGCGTGCCGGTCCACGTGAACGTCTGCGCGAGGCCAGGCGAGACGAATCCGCCGAGCGCGAGCAGAATCAGAAGGACCTGCCGGCGAGTACCCATCGTGGCACTGGTGCCCGCAAGCCACGTACCGATTGGGGCGTCGCGCGATCTCGTTCTGCGGGATTGAGTTACGCGCCAGCGCATGACAAGGATGGTGCCGCGATGTTACCGAACGGTAACCGATCAGGTATCACGAGCTCGATTCGATGTCGGAGGGGCTGGGGAGCAATCCGTGCTTCTTCCGCTTCTCCCACAGATTCTTTCGCGAGATCCCCAGCAGCTCGGCGGCGCGCTGGATGTCGCCATCGGTTTCCTCGAGCGTCAGGCGAATGTATTCGCGCTCGGCGTCCGCGAGCGACAGGCGCTTCGGGAGCGCGAACGTGTTCGTGTCCCGCGCACGGCCGGCGCTCGCATTCGCGCCGGCCAGCGGCGGCAGATCCGAGCTGCGCAGGGTGGGACCGGCGGTGAACATCATGGCGCGCTCGATCACGTTGCGCAGCTCACGGACGTTGCCAGGCCAACGCCATGCCACGAGCGTTTCGAGCGCGGGGGCGTCGATGCGATCCACCTTCTTCTTGAACTCCTGCGCGCACAGCCGGCGGAAGTGGTCGGCAAGCAGGGGGACGTCGCTCTTGATTTCGCGGAGCGGCGGCAGCGTGATCGCGGCGACGCCCACGCGATAGTAGAGATCTGGGCGGAAGCGACCCTCCTGCACCAGCTCCTCCAGATTGCGGTTCGTGGCCGTGACGAGACGCACCGCGACCTCCATCTCCTCGGTCCCACCCAGCCGCCGAAAGCGGCGACTCTCGAGCACGTTGAGAAGCTTCGCCTGAAGCTCCGGCGTCAGCTCGGCAATTTCGTCGAGGAAGAGTGTTCCACCATCCGCGGTTTCGATCAGACCGCGCTTTGCTTCGCGCGCGTCGGTGAACGCTCCTCGCTTGTATCCGAACAGCTCCGCTTCGAGCAGGCTCGCGGGGAGCGCGGCGCAATTGATCTCGACGAATCGCCCGGCCGAGTGACTGCTCGAGTAGTGAATCGCGCGCGCCACCAGATTCTTCCCCGTGCCGCTTTCACCCAGCAGCAGCACGGTCGGTCGCGGAATGGCGGCCATGTTGCGAACGAAGGCGCGCACCGCCTCGACCTTGGGATGCTCGCCGAGAATCGCCTTGATGGAGAACTGCTCGCCGCGGGCCTGCTCGAGCGAGGCGCCCGCTTCGACGAGCGGACGGGCGGCGAGTGCTCGGGTGAGCAGGGTCATGAGCTCGTCGATGTTGACGGGCTTGGTGAGGTATTCCGTCGCGCCGGCTTTCAACGCGTCGATCGCCGTCGCGAGGTCGCTGTGTCCCGTCAGGACGAAGATGGGAAGATGCGGATCGGTGCGGCGCAGCCGCCGCGTCACCTCCACGCCGTTTAAATCCGGCATCACCAGATCGGTGATCACGGCGTCAGCCGGCTCCTCGGCGTGGTGGGCCAGCAGCTCATCAGGCCGCTCGAAGACCCGGGTGCGCACGCGTCCGGGTGATCCCAGATTGGCGGCCAGCAGCTTGGCGTACACCAGGTCGTCGTCGAGCACGAAGATCGTGGGGACCATGGGCCCTGTCTTTGTCGCGCGGCGCAGTCAATATTGGCCACGGTGCCGGACAAGGACAGGCCCCATGGCCGAACCGTTTCGGGCGCTGGTCATCGACGATGACCCCGATCTCCTCATGCTGGTGCGGCGCACGCTCGAGTTCACCGCCGGATGGCAGGTGGCGACGGCACGGTCGGGCGCGGCGGGCGTCGAATTGGCGCGCACACCCCCCGTTCCACACGTGATTCTCGTCGATATCATGATGCCGGAGATGGACGGCTACGACGTGTGTCGCCGTCTGAAAGCCGACCCAGCCACCGCGCCCGTGCCGCTCGTTCTTCTGACAGCCCGGCGCGATCTCAACGCGCGTAAGGTTGCCGAGTCGGGTGCGGCCGGCGTCGTGTTCAAGCCCTTCCAGCCCACCGAGCTTGCGCGCCAAGTCCGCGAGCTCTGTCCATGACCGCGCCCGATCCGTTTGCCGAGGTCCGCGCCGAATTCGTTGCGGGGCTGGCGCGCCGCGTCGAGACGATGCGGAGCGCGCTGGCGGCACTCGATGGCGCATTCCATGCCGAGCAGGCGGAGGCGCTGTACCGGGCGGCGCACTCGCTGAGCGGAACGGCCGCGAGCTTCGGCGTCGAGGACCTCGCGGATGCCGCGGGCGACCTCGAGCAGTTGGCGCGCGTGTGGCTGGAGCGGGGCGTCGCCCCGGCGGACGAACGGCGCGCCGCTGACGCCGCACTCAAGGAGCTCGACGGCGCGGCGCGCGCCTACCGCGCGACGGCAGTGGCGGGGAGCGCCCGATCGTCGGCGGCGCGACTGGCGGTGGTAGGAGAGCTCACGTCGTTGATCAGCACCGCCGTCGACATGCGCGAAATTTTCCGCGGCGCCATCGAGAAGGTGCAACGCGTGCTCGATTTTCGGCGCGCCAGCGTGGTGCTGGTAGACGAGCCGGCGACGCACTACTACATCCAGACGCTGTTCGACAAGGCCCGCGGCGGATTCGTCGCGGGCGAGGCGGCGTTCCCCATCGCGCAGGGCATGACGGGCGAAGCGATCCGCACAGGCCGACCGCTGCGCGTGGACGCGCTGGCGGGCACCGAAGGCATTCTGCTGCAGGAGGGCAGGCGCATCTCGGCGATGATCGTGCCGCTGCATGTGGGCGACCGCGTGATCGGGGCGCTGAATTTCGGCCACGAGGACGAGGGCCATTACACGGAAGACGATCTGGACTGGGCGGTCGTGTTGGGCCGGCAGATCGAGAGTTCGCTCTACTATTCGACGCTCCTCAACACGATCGCCCAGCAGCGGGAGGCCCTGTCGCGCGAGCATGCGACCGTGCAGGGGCAGCGCAACCAGCTCGAAGCGCTGATTGACGCCAGCGATGCGGCGATCATGCTCGTCGGCCCCGACCGCAAGATCGCGTACGCCAACGCCGAGATGGCCCGGCTCGTCGGAATTCCGCAGGAGGCGGTGTTGGGAGCGAGCGTGCAAACCATCCACCGGTTTCTGCGCGGCTCGTTCGTGGATCCCGCGGCGCTGGTCAGCCAGGAGAACGTGCTGTCGCTCGATGCGTCGCTGCGAGACCGGGTCGAGCTCACGTTCCCGCGGCAGGCCAGCTACCAGCGTGTTGTCGCGCCGGCGCGGGACAGCAGCGGCTCACTCCTCGGTCACATTGTGCTCTACCGCGATGTGACTCACGAGGTCGAGGTCGAGAAAGCCAAAACAGAGTTCGTGTCCATGGTGAGTCACGAGCTGCGCACGCCGATGACGTCCGTGAAAACGTCGCTGGCGCTCCTGCTCGGGGGCGCGGCTGGGACGCTCGAGCCGGCCGCGCACGAGCTGCTCGAGGTCGCTCTTCGCAACGCGGACCGGCTGATCCGTCTCGTGAATGATCTGCTCGATCTGTCGCGGCTGGAAGCCGGGCGCATGGACTTCCGGTTCGAACCGGTCGCGGTGGCGGACGCAGTCGCCGCCGGCGTCGAAATGGTCGCGGCCTTCGCGAAGGCGCGCGGAGTGACACTCCGAACGCAGTCGCCGGCCGAACCGCAGGTCGTGCGCGCCGAGCGCGATCGGGTCGTCCAAGTGCTCGTGAATCTGCTGTCGAACGCCATCAAGTTCTCGCCCAAGGGCGGCCATGTGGATGTGCGGTGGTGGCAGCAGGACGGGTTCGTCGTGACCGCGGTCCAGGATCAGGGGCGGGGTATTCCCGAGGACCAGCTCAAGCTCGTGTTTGATCCCTTCAAGCAGCTCGACAGCTCCACCACCCGCGAACACGGTGGGGCCGGACTCGGCCTGACGATTGCGCAGCGGATCACTCAAGCGCTGGGCGGTGAGCTGAGCGCCGAGAGCGAGCTGGGAAAGGGGTCACGGTTCTTCGTCAAACTGCCCTTGGCACCCGCCGAAGACTAAACTCGTCGTCACGCAGACAATGCGTTCGGTGTCCAAGTAACGTTCTAACTTGCCGTCAGGCGGTAACCGGGTGCGCGTGCAAGCCGCAGCTGCAGCGCATACCATGAGCCTCGAGAGCGTTCGGGTAAACGTGGTAGTACATGGCCACGACCATCGGTATGAAGACTACCGTATTGTAGAACAGATGCAGCTCGAGACGCGGGAACCACAGCTGCAAGATGCTCGTCGGCACGGCAGCGCCGAACAACGCGCGGCCGGCGATGACCTGCGCCTGCAGTAGCCCGTGCTCGATGTGATGCCAGAACTGGATCACGAGCGCGGCCAGCCACCACGTTCGCGAGCGGCCCACGAAACCGGGGAGCAACATCCAGATGCCGGCCAGCATGATCAGCGCGTAGCCGTAGTGGAGCACCTCGGAGTGCACGAGCCACGGAAACGCCTGTCCCAGCACGCCACGCGCCTGGTGGAGCGGCCACCTCAGCACGTACACCTGATACGCCTGCACCAAATGCTCGGCCCAGTGGGCGATCACGATGATCATGAACGCCTGCAGGGACTGCTTGTGCCACGGTCCATTGAGCCGGTCCAACACGCTTCTCACTTCGCGAGAAGCCACTGTTGGTTCGCACGCCTCGCTGCCGCCATTTGTCCGCTCCTCCTTGAAGGTCCGATAGGTTATATCTGGCTTCGGAAGTTGGCAACGGTCTTGAACCACGGATTTGTATGAGACGCCTGAGCATTCTCTTTTTATTCGTCGTCACCGCCGGTGCACAGCGCGGGCCTGCCGAGCTCGCTCGCTGGCAGCATGAAGCGCGCGCGGTCACGATTATCCGTGACGACTGGGGCATTCCCCACATCTACGGCAAGACCGACGCTGACGCCGTCTTCGGCATGATCTACGCGCAGGCCGAGGACGATTTCAATCGCGTCGAGACGAACTACATCAACGCGATGGGGCGGCTGGCGGAGGCCGAAGGCGAGTCGGCGATCTATCAGGACCTCCGCATGAAGCTGTTCATCAATCCCGACTCGCTGCGGGCGCAGTACGCGCGCAGTCCGGCGTGGCTCAAATCCCTGATGAATGCGTGGGCGGACGGGCTGAACTTCTTCCTTTATAAGCATCCGGAGGTGAAGCCGCGCCTCATCACGCGGTTCGAGCCGTGGATGGCGCTGTCCTTCACGGAGGGCAGCATTGGCGGCGACATCGAACGGATCGACCTACGCCAGCTTCAGGCCTTCTACGACAGCACGACTGGTCCGACGACGTCATCTGACGATGACGACCCCGGCGGCTCGAACGGGTTCGCCATCGCACCGTCGAACACCCTGAACCACCATGCCTTGCTGCTGATCAATCCCCACACATCGTTTTTCTTCCGCGCCGAGCTGCAAGTGGTGAGCGAGCAGGGGCTAGACGCCTACGGTGCGGTGACGTGGGGACAGATCTTCGTCTATCAGGGTTTCAACGATCGCGTCGGTTGGATGCACACCTCGAGCGGTGTCGATGCGATCGATGAGTATCTCGAGACGGTGGCAAAGAAGGGGAACCGCTATTTCTATCGCTACGGGTCGGCCGAGCGGCCCATGACGGTCGTATAACACCCCAGGCGGGATGGCGCGCAAGACGTTCACCGTCTATCGCACGCATCACGGGCCGATCGTGCGTCACATCGGAGATAGGTGGGTCAGCATTCGCTTGATGCAGGATCCGATCCACGCACTGATGCAGTCCTACTCCCGCACCAAGGCCAAGAGCTACCAGGCCTTTCGGAAGACGATGGAGCTGCACACGAACTCGTCCAACAACACGGTCTATGCGGACGCGGCTGGCAACATCGCCTACTTCCACGGCAACTTCATTCCGCGGCGCGACACGAGCTTCGACTGGACCCGGCCCGTGGACGGCAGCAATCCCGCGACTGAATGGCAGGGTCTGTTGTCCGTGGACGAGACTCCACACCTGCTGAATCCCGCGAGTGGCTGGCTCTACAACTCGAACGACGCGCCCTGGTGGGCGGCAGCAGGGGGGGGTGCGTCGAGCCCGCGCAAAGAGGATTATCCGGCGTATGTCCAGACGGGTGGTGGCACGGCGCGCGGCCGTCATGCCGTTCGGGTCTTGCAGAACACAAAAGACTTCACGCTCGAGTCGCTGCGCGCGGGCGCGTACGACAGCTACCTCACGTGGTTCGCGGAACAGCTGCCGGCGTTGATCCAGGCCTGGGACAGTTTCCCGGCGGGCGATTCGCTCAAGACGAAAGTCGCGGAGCCTATCGAGCAGTTACGGAGCTGGGACCTGCGCTGGTCTGCGGCGTCGATTCCGACGTCAGTTGCGGTCTTCTGGGGCGAGCGGCTCGACGACCGATCGGGGCGCGGCGCCGTGAAGGCACTCGCCGAAGCCGTCGACCGGCTCACCGCCGACTTCGGCACCTGGAAAACGCCGTGGGGAGAGATCAATCGCTTTCAACGGCTCACCGACGACATCGTCCATCCATTCACCGACTCAGGGCCGAGCATCCCGGTGCCGTTCACGTCCGCGCGCTGGGGATCGCTGGCCGCATTCGGCGCCCGCCCATATCCGGGAACGAAGCAATGGTATGGGACCTACGGCAACAGCTTCGTCGCGGTCGTGGAGTTCGGCGACAGCGTGCGGGCGAAAGCGGTGACCGCGGGTGGGGAGAGTGGTCATCCCGGTACGCCGCACTTCAATGATGAGGCCGTCCGCTACGCGGCGGGCGATCTAAGGGACGTCTATTTCTATCGGTCGCAGCTCAAAGGGCACACCGAGCGCGAATACCATCCGGGGAACTAGAAGGGGCGTAGCCGAAGCCGGGTGGAGTTGAGGCCCGACCGAGTTTCCGTATCTTCTTGCCCCCATGAGCAAAGGCACAATCGCGATCTTGACCGGCGGCGGTGACGTCCCCGGTCTCAATCCAGCGATCCGCGCGATCACGATTCGCGCGTTGCGCGACGGGTACCGCGTCGTCGGCATTCGGCATGGCTGGGGCGGGCTGGTCGACTACATCCGCGATGCCAAGGCGGACAACAGCGACAACGTCCTCGAATTATCCGAGCCGATCGTCAATCGCGCCGGCCGCACGGGCGGCACCTTCCTTCATACGTCGCGCGTGCGGCCGAGTCATCTGCCGGACTCCCGGCTGCCGCCCCACCTCACCGGCTATAAGGAGAAGGTCAACGACGTCACGAAGGACGTGCTGAAGAATCTCGAGCACATCGGCGTCGACATCCTGATTCCCATCGGGGGCGACGACACGCTCAGCTACGG
>Ga0209157_1001890_pt1 | contig 17063 bp, 13 predicted proteins | sample GraSoiAngelo_135_FD_185892 | JGI IMG/M metagenome (GOLD analysis project Ga0209157, IMG submission 185892) | Grasslands soil microbial communities from the Angelo Coastal Reserve, California, USA - 14_0929_05_40cm (SPAdes) (version 2) | ecosystem: Environmental > Terrestrial > Soil > Grasslands ...
CGCGGCCGTTTCAGGCTCGCGATGGGAGCCAGGGTCAGGCGTTCATGAACTTCTCCTGGTATGACTGCCGGCAGCCGCCTGCCGTGACTTTGACCATCGGTCTGCCGGACGGCGCAGGCGCATTCCGGATTCCTTACGCGACCGAGGCAGCCGAGAACCCGATGTGCCCCTCGACTTACAGGTCGATCTCGCGGGGACCCCTTAGCCCAGCGGGAAACCAATGGCCATATGTCGAGGTCGAGGCCACCCTCAACGCGCCGGCCGAGGCCAGACCGGGCACGCGGATCACGTACTACGTGACGCTCAGAAATGCTGGCAACCGCGACTACGACATGAAGCCGTGCGCGGACTACAACGAAGGCTTCAACGGCAAGCAGTTTCTGGCCGAGTACCAGCTCAATTGCGTCTCAGTGAGCACGCTCAAGCCCGGCGCCCAGGTGACGTTCGAGATGCAGTACGACGTGCCGGCAGCGATCGGTCCCGCCACGCGCGACCTGAGCTGGTTCCTCTTGGACGGAAGGCTCGCCGGCGGCTCAGGGGCTTGGGCGCCCTTGCGGATCACCTGACGGTGGGGAGCCACTCCACACGCGTCTTCTCGTAGGCGTCGATGTCGCTGCCGTGCCGCTCGACGAGCGCGATCTCGTCCAGACCCTGGAGCAGCATCTCGCGCGCGAACAAGTCGATGACGAACGGGTACTCGAACCCCTCGCCGCGCACGACCTGACGCTCCAGGTCGGCGGTGACCTCGACGGACGGGTCCTCGTTGACCAGGTCGATCAGGTGGCGCACCTGCGAGTCGGGGAGCGTCACCGCCAGCAGCCCCGTCTTGTAGCAGTTGGCGCGAAAGATGTCGGCAAACGACGGCGCGATGATGGCCTGGAAGCCGAAGTCGCGCAGCGCCCAGGGCGCGTGCTCACGCGACGAGCCGCAGCCGAAGTTCGCGCCGGCCACGAGCACTGTCGCGCCCGCGTACTCCGGGCGATCCAGCACGAAACCGCCCCGCGCGCGCCAGTCATAGAAAAGGTAAGGGCCGTAGCCCGTGCGCTCGACGCGCTTCAGGAACTGCTTGGGGATGATCTGGTCGGTGTCGACGTCGGCGAGGTCCAGCGGCGCCATCCTGCCCGTGACGAGCCGTACCGGTGCGGGCATCTAGATCAGCTCCCGGACGTCGACCAGGTGGCCGGTTAGGGCCGCCGCGGCGGCCATCGGCGGCGACATCAGGTGCGTCCGCCCGCCGGAACCCTGGCGGCCCTCGAAGTTGCGGTTCGACGTCGACGCGCAGCGTTCGCCGGGGGCCAGGATGTCGGGGTTCATGCCCAGGCACATCGAGCAGCCGGCGTTGCGCCACTCGAAGCCGGCGGCCTTGAAGACCATGTCGAGCCCTTCCTTCTCGGCGGCGAGCTTCACGGAGGTCGAGCCGGGCACGACCATCGCCCTGACCTTGGGGTGGACGTGGCGGCCCTGGATCACCGATGCGGCCGCGCGCAGGTCTTCCAGGCGCGCGTTCGTGCACGAGCCGATGAACACACGGTCGATGGCGATGTCGGCCAGAGCGACCCCCGGCCGCAGGTCCATGTAGCGGAGCGCACGCTCGTCGGTCTCCGAGTGGGGATTGGGCACGCGCCCGGTGACCGGCACCACCTGCGCCGGCGTCGTGCCCCAGGTGACGTGCGGCTCGAGCGTCGAGGCGTCGACCTCGATCACCCCGTCGAACGCCGCGTGGTCGTCGGTGCGCAGCGTCCGCCAGTGGTCCAGCGCCTTTTCCCAGGCGGCGCCCTTCGGCGCGTGAGGCCGCCCCTCCACGTAGGCGAAGGTGGTGTCGTCGGGGGCTACCATCCCCGCCTTGGCGCCCCACTCGATGGACATGTTGCAGACCGTCATCCGGCCTTCCATGGACAGGCCACGGACCGTCGGTCCGCCGTACTCGACCAGGTGGCCCTGGCCGGCGGAGGTGCCCATGCGGCCGATCAGGCCGAGGACGATGTCCTTGGCCGTCACACCCAGCGGCAGCTGGCCCGTCACGTTCACCGCCAGGTCGCCCTGCCTCTTCTGGGGCAGGCACTGGGTGGCCAGAACCAGCTCCACCTCAGAGGTGCCGATCCCGAACGCAAGCGCCCCGAACGCGCCGTGGGTGGAGGTGTGGGAGTCGCCGCAGACGATCAGCATCCCGGGCTGCGTCAGGCCTAGCTCGGGGCCGATGACGTGGACGATGCCCTGGCGCCGGCTGCCCATCTGGTGGAGCGGGATGCCCTCGGCCCGGCAGTTCTCGGCCAGGACCTCCATCTGCTTCCGCGACAGCTCGTCCGCCGACCGGAGGCCGCCCCGGGTGGGGACGTTGTGGTCGGTCGTCGCCACGGTCAGGTCGGGCCGGCGGACGTGCCGGCCGGCCATGCGCAGGCCCTCGAAGGCCTGGGGCGAGGTCACCTCGTGGACCAGGTGGAGGTCGACGAACAGCAGGTCCGGCTCGCCCTGTGCAGAACGAATGACGTGCGCCTCCCAGAGCTTCTGGGCCAGAGTGCGGGGCATGGCGGACGACAACTCTACGTACGCCCCGGCCCGGAATTTTGTGCCTTGCCCACAACCCAACCGGCCGCTCGCTCGTTAACATGCTCATCCACATGTCCCAGCCTCGCGTGCTCGGCCTCGTACTTGTTGGCCTTCTGGGCCTTATTGGCATTCGCACGGGGGCACGCGCGACCTAGTCAGAACCGCCGGATAGATCGCAAAAGCCCCCGACCGAGAGGCGGGGGCTTCCTCATTTCATGGACAAAAGGAGCCCGCCAGACAAGTGACCGGAGCCGACATGATCCTCGAGGCGCTGGAGCGCGAAGGAGTCGAGTACATCTTCGGCTACCCCGGCGGCGCGAACCTGCCGCTCTACCAGCACCTGCCCGAGCACCCGAAGCTCAAGCACATCCTGGTCCGGCACGAGCAAGGGGCGGCGCACATGGCGGATGGGTACGCCCGCGCGAGCGGCCGGCCCGGCGTGGTGTTCGCCACCTCCGGGCCCGGCGCCCTGAACCTGGTCACCGGGCTGTGCACCGCCTACATGGACTCGGTGCCCATGGTCGCCATCACCGGCCAGGTGCCCAGCACGGTGGTCGGTCGCGACGCCTTCCAGGAGTCGGACGTGATCGGGGCCACGAGCTCGGTGACCAAGCACAGCTACCTGGTGACCCGTATCGACCAGCTGCCGCGGGTGATCCACGAGGCGTTCCACATCGCCACCACGGGCCGGCCGGGTCCGGTGCTGGTCGACATCTGCCGCGACGTGCAGCAGGCGGACGCCGAGCGCGTCACGCCCGAGCGGCTCGCGATCCCGGGCTACAGGCTGAACGGTCACGTCGACCTCGAGGGGGCCCGCCAGGCGGCGGAGGCGCTCGCCGGCGCCGAACGCCCGGTGATCCTGGCCGGCCACGGCGTGATCCTCAGCCACGCCGAGCACCAGCTCCAGGAGCTCGCCGAGGCCGCGGCGGCGCCGACCGGCACGACGCTCCTCGGGATCGGCGCGTTCCCGGTCAAGCACCCGCTCTCTCTGCACATGACCGGCTTCATGGGCACGGGCTGGAACCTGAAGGCGGTGCAGAACGCTGACGTTTTGATGATGGTCGGCATGCGCGTCGACGACCGCGTGACCGCCAAGCTCGCGGGCTTCGCGCCAAAGGTCAAGACCTTCATCCACGTCGACATCGACGGCTCGGAGATGGGCAAGAACGTGCGCCCGCAGATCGAGCTCGTCGCCGACGCCAAGCAGGCAATGGCTGCGATGCTGCCGCACATCGGCGAGCTGAACCCCGGTCGCGCCGCCTGGCTGACCCAGATCGACGCCTGGCGCGAGGAGCACCCGCTTCGCTTCAAGCGCTCGAACGGACGGCTGCAGCCGCAGGACGTGCTCATCGACATGTACCGCCGGGCCAGAAGCGAGGCGATCGTGGTCGCCGACGTCGGCCAGAACCAGATCTGGGCGGCGCTCTGGTGGAACTACGACCGCCCCGGGCTTTTCATCAACTCCGGCGGCGCCGGCACGATGGGCTACGCCCTGCCGGCCGCGCTTGGGGCAAAGTTCGCGCGCCCCGATGTGCCGGTCTGGTGCGTGGCGGGCGAGGGCGGGTTCGTGATGACGGCGCAGGAGCTCTCGGTCGCGGTCGAGCACCAGCTCGACGTCAAGATCGTGCTCCTCAACAACTTCTCGCTCGGCATGGTCCGCCAGTTCCAGGACGACTTCTACGGCGGGGTTCGCTCGCAGGTCGAGCTAACCCACATGCCCGACTTCGTGAAGCTGTCGGAGGCGTACGGCATGCCCGCGACGCGCGTCGAGAGGTTCGAGGACATCGCGCCGGCGTTCGACGCCGCGGAGCGGACCAAGGGCCCCTTCCTGATCGACTTCCGGATCGACCCGGAGGCCAACGTGTACCCGATCGTCCCAATCGGCAAGACGCTCAATGAGTTCTGGGAGGCGCCTGAATCATGAGCGGCCAGATCCGCATCCTGTCGGTCGAGGTCGAGGACGCTCCCAACACGCTGACCAAGATCTCCGGCGCGATCCGCCGGCGCGGCTTTCACGTCCGCGGCATCTCGGTCGGACCGAGCCGCGAGCCCGGCCGCTTCCGGCTCACCCTACAGGTCGACCACGGCCACGCCGAGGCCGACCAGGTGCGCAAGCAGCTGGAGCGGCTGGTCGAGGTCCTGGAGGTCACTGACCTGACCGGCGACGAGGTGCACAGTCGCGAGCTCGTCGTCGCCAAGGTGTCAGCGTCCGAGCTGGAGGCGCTTCTGCGCCGCGGCGCCAAGGTGATCTCCACCGCCGCCGACGGCACGACCGTCGAGTTTTCCGGGGAGCGCGACGAGGTCGGGGCCTTTGTCGACGAGCTGGCCCTGCATGGAATCGTCGACGTGGCCCGCTCCGGCCCCGTCGTGATGAGGAGAACGCAATGAAGATCCACTACGAGGCCGACTGCCCGCCGGAGCTGGGCGAGCCGGTCGCCGTGATCGGGTACGGCAGCCAGGGCCGCGCCCACGCGCTCAACCTGCGCGACTCGGGCGAAGACGTCCGCGTCGGCCTGTACCCCGGCAGCAAATCGATCGAGCGCGTGGAGGCCGACGGCCTGCGCGCGGTGCCGGTGCCGGAGGCTGTCTCCGAGGCGTCCGTGGTCATGGTGCTGACGCCCGACGCCGGCCAGGGCAAGCTCTTCCGAGAGTCGATCGAGGCGCACCTGCAGCCGCGATCGATGCTGATGTTCGCCCACGGCTTCGCCATCCATTTCGCCCAGATCAAGCCCAACCAGGACGTGGACGTGGCGATGATCGCGCCCAAGGGCCCGGGTCACCTGGTGCGCAGCACCTACGTCAACGGCCAGGGCGTGCCGGCCTTGATCGCGGTCTACCAGGACGCCACCGGCAAGGCGTGGCAGCGCGCGCTCGCCTACGCCCGCTCGCTCGGCGCCGGTCGGGCGGGCGTCCTCGAGACGACCTTCAAGGAGGAGACGGAGACCGACCTCTTCGGCGAGCAGGCGGTGCTGTGCGGGGGCGTCGCCAACCTGGTCAAGACGGGTTTCGAGACGCTGGTCGAGGCGGGCTATCAGCCCGAGCTCGCCTACTTCGAGGTCCTGCACGAGCTGAAGCTCATCGTCGACCTCATGTACCGCGGCGGCCTGGGCTTCATGCGCTACTCGGTCTCGGACACGGCGGAGTTCGGCGACTACGTCTCCGGCCCGCGCGTGATCGACGACCACGTGCGCCAGTCGATGCGCAGCGTCCTAGCCGAGATCCAGGACGGCAGCTTCGCCGAGCGGTGGCTCGACGAGAACTCGAACGGCCGGGAGCAGTTCATGGCCATGCGACGCAAGGACGCGGATCACCAGATCGAGCAGATCGGGCGCGAGCTGCGCTCGATGATGACGTGGTTGGAGCCAGTGGAGAAATGAGAGACACGAACCCGGATCGCGTATTCATCTTCGACACGACGCTGCGCGATGGCGAGCAGTCGCCAGGCTTTCACCTCGACGCCAACTCCAAGCTCCGCATCGCCCGCCAGCTCGAGAGGCTCGGCGTGGATGTCATCGAGGCGGGCTTCCCGATCTCCTCTCCGGGCGACTTCGAAGCCTGCCGCCGCATCGCGCGCGAGATCCGCGGCGCCACCGTGACGGCGCTGGCACGCGCCGTGCGTGAGGACATCGACGCGGTGTGGGGCGCGATCAAGGACGCCGAGGACCCTCAGATCCACATCGTGCTCTCGGTCTCCGACGTGCACATCCAGCGCAAGCTCGGCATGACCCGCGAGCAGGTGCTGAAGCGTGGCGCCGAGATGGTCGAGTACGCGCGTTTCCTCTGCGACAAGATCGAGTACTCGCCCGAGGACGCCGGGCGGGCCGACCCCGACTACCTGATCGAGACCGTGGAGACGATGATCGCCGCCGGCGCCAACGTCATCAACATCCCCGACACCACCGGCTACTGCCTGCCGCACGAGTTCGGCGGGCTGGTGCGCCGCGTGATCACCGAGGCGCGGGGCAGCGACAGCGCGCTCTTCTCCGTCCACTGTCACAACGACCTGGGCCTCGCGGTCGCCAACACGCTGGCGGCGATCGAGGCGGGTGCGCGCCGTGTCGAGTGCACGATCAACGGCATCGGCGAGCGGGCCGGCAACACCTCCCTCGAAGAGGTCGTGATGCTGCTCAAGGTCCGGCAGGCGAAGCTGGGCCTCGAGTGCGGAGTGGAGACCACCGAGATCACGCGCGCGTCGCGCCTCGTCTCCGAGCTGACCGGGACGCCTGTGCAGCCGAACAAGGCAGTCGTCGGCGCGAACGCGTTCGCGCATGCCTCGGGCATCCATCAGGACGGCGTGCTGAAGGACCGCCTGAACTACGAGATCATGAAGCCCGAGGACGTCGGCCTCGCCGACTCCAGGATCGTCCTCACCGCGCGGTCCGGGAGACACGCGTTCCACCACCGGCTGAGCCGCCTCGGCATCACGCTCGCCGAGGGCAAGGACGACGCCGCCTGGCAGCGCTTCCTCCAGCTCGCGGACACGAAGAAAGAGGTCACCGACGAGGACCTGCGCAAGATCGCCGCGATGGCGGAGACCAACGGGCATGAGGGCAACGGCCACCCGCCGGTCACCGACCAGCTACACGACCACAACCACGTCGCGGACGCGATGCGGCACCTCATCTTCGGGTGAAGGTTGCGTATCAGGGAGAGCCCGGCGCCTACTCCGACGAGGCGGTCTCGGCGGTCTTTCCGGACGCACAGGCCGTCGGCTTCGCCACGTTCCGGCTGACGTTCGACGCCCTCGCGATGGGCGCGGTCGACGCGGCCGTGCTGCCGGTGGAGAACTCGAGCGCGGGCGTGGTCCAGGAGGTGTCCGACTTGCTGTGGGAGAAGCCGGGGCTGCGCGTCGTGCGCGAGCACGTGCAGCCGGTGCGCCACTGCCTGCTCGGCTGGCCGGGACCGGTGGAGCGCGCGCTGTCCCACCCGCAAGCTCTGGCCCAGTGCGACCGCTACCTGCACGCTCGACAGATCCGGCCCGTCGCGTTTCACGACACCGCCGGCGCCGCCCGCGCGGTCGCGGAGCAGCGCCAGCCCGGCACGGCGGCGATCGCGAGCAAGGCCGCGGCCGCGCGCTACTCCCTGTACGTCCTCGCCGAGTCGATCCAGGACGACTCCGAGAACCGCACCCGGTTCGTCGTGGTCGAGAAGGGAGAGCCGATCCGCCCGCGCAACGCGGCTTCGGGGTGGAAGGGATCGATCGCCTTCGTCACTGCACACCGGCCGGGAAGCCTCGCCCACGCGCTCGACTGCTTCGCCCGGCGGGGGGTGAACCTGACGCGCCTCGACAGCCGGCCCATGATGGGGCGGCCGTTCGAGTACCGCTTTTACGTCGACTTCACGATCAACGGCGATGGCTCGTCGCCCGCCGCCGCCGAGGCCGCGCTCAGCGACCTGGAAGAGGCGAGCGCGGAGATCAAGCTCTTCGGCACCTACCCGGCGGCATGAAAAAGCCCCCTCTCTGGAAGGGGTGTCTCAGAGAGGGGGCAGCGTAGGTTACGAAGCAGGCCGCGGCGGGAAGCACGTAACCGCGACCTGCACAGGAAGCTTAACTTAACAGCGTTAAGCATAAGCGTGCTTAAGCGAACAGGCGACCTGGGAACTTGAAACGCGCGTTACAACAACCAGTGACGCCAAACCTTCCGGGTTTCGTATAAAGTGACGAGCCGTGGCCAACGGGCGCTCTGACGCACCAGTTGCGGCAGACGCGCTCGGTAAGCGCCGGCGCCTTCCCGGCGTAAACCTCCGACCTGGAGCGGTCAAGCAGGCGCGGGCGGAAGCCGGCCTTAGCCTCGCCCAGCTCGGCAAGGGCCACGTCACCGCGCCGGCGATCTACCTCATCGAGACCGGCCGCACGCGTCCCTCGCTGCCGACGCTCGAGCACATCGCCCGCCGCACTGGCAAGCCCCTGGAGTTCTTCCTCGCCGAGCCGGGCGGAGCCGCGGACGACAACACGGTGAGGCTGTTCGAGCTCGAGGCGATGGTCGCCGACGGCCGCAACGCAGAGGCGATCGCATTCGGCCAGGCGCTGCTGGACGGGGGCTCCTCGGCCTTCCGGCTGGGGCGCATCCGCTTCCTGCTCGCGCAGGCCTACCTCGGCTCCTCGGAGCCTGAACGCGCGGCAAGCCTGCTGGAAGAGGCGCGCGCGCACTTCGAGGCCGTGAACGACGGCGTGATGCTCGCCGAGTGCATGGGCGCCCTGGCGTCGCTCGCCGCCGCGACGCAGTCCCGGGACGCGGTCACCCTCGCGGAGAAGGCGCTCGGCGTCTGCCGCAAGCTGAAGCCGGTGCCACCGCCGCTCGAGGCGCGACTGCTGGGCGTGCTCGCCAACGCCCTGGTGGGCGAGCGGGACTGGAACCGAGCCGTGTCGACATACGAAGCCGCGATCAACGCCGGTTCGGTCGGCTTTGACCTTCGCGGCGCGGCGCGCCTCTATGGCGAGCTCGGGATGGCCTACCGCAGGGCGGGCGAGGCCGAGGCCGCGACAAGGTACCTGACGCGCTCGATCGCACTGCTCGAGGTGCTTCGGGACCGGGCTTCGCTCGCCCGCTCCGAAAGCAACCTCGCGCTCGTCCTCATGGAGAGGAAGGACTACGCGGCGGCGCGCGTCCACCTGGAGCGGTCACTCCAGCTGGCGGAAGAGCCGGACCTCGAGTCGGGCCGCGGGAGGGTGCTGCTCGGCCAGGCCGAGCTGGCGACGCACGAGGGCGAAGTCGACCGGGCGCACGAGCTCGCGAGCGAGGCCCTCGAGCTCGCCGCCGAGATGGAGGATCGGGCCACCATGGCCGAGGCGCACGTGTGGCTCGGCCAGATCGCCGACAAGCGCGGCGATCACGCCGCGGCCGACCGCGAGTTCGAGGATGCTATTCGCGGTTTCGAGGCCCTGGGCAAGCGCGAGCGCCTGCTGCACAGCCACGGGGCCTACGCCGAGATCCTGGAGCGCCGCGGCGAGCTCGCGCGGGCGTACGCGCACATGAAGGAGGCCCTCCAGGCGAGCCACCCGGGCCTGCTGCGAGAGGCGGCGTCAGGGGAGCGCGTCAGCTCGGCCTGAGGGTCCTGAACCTCTGATAACGTAGATTTCGGCCGCTTGGCGGTCGACTATGGCGAAAGCGCTTCGCAGCTCAAAATTCACCCTCTCCGCCGAAGCCGTGATCGCCGATTACCGGCTGGCCTACAGCAGCCGCCGCGCAAGCGTCATCGGCCGGGCCGAGGTGCTGCGCGGCAACGCCACCTTCGGCATCTTCGGCGACGGCAAGGAGATCGCCAACATCGCCATGGCCAAAGCGTTCCGCCCTGGCGACTGGCGCGCCGGCTACTACCGCGACCAGACGTTCATGTGGGCGACGCGGATGTCGAACGTCCGCGAGTTCTTCGCCCAGCTCTACGGCAACGCCGACCCCGAGGCGGAGCCTGCGTCGGGCGGGCGGCAGATGGGCAACCACTTCGCGACCCGCTTTCTAGACGACAGCGGCGCGTTCCTGCGCAGCGTCGACATGCCGAACTCGAGCGCGGACGTGTCCAACGTGGCCGGCTGGATGCCGAGGCTGGTCGGCCTGGCCTACGCCTCCAAGCTATACCGGGAGAACCCCCAGCTCAAGGCCGCCGCGGACGGCTTTTCGGTGAACGGCGACGAGGTCGCGTTCGGCACGATCGGCGATGCCGCGACGTCAGAAGGACTCTTCTGGGAGGCGATGAACGCCGCCGGCGTGATGCAGATCCCGATGGCGATGTCGGTGTGGGACGACGGCTACGGGATCTCGGTGCCGATCTCCGCGGAGACGACGAAGGCATCCATCTCGGACGTCCTGCGAGGCCTGAGCCCCGACGACAGGCCCGGCGTCGACATCTATGTCGCTCGCGGTTGGGATTACGCCGCGCTGGTGGAGACGTACGCGACGGCGATCGACAAGGTTCGGCGCGAGCACAAGCCGGCGTTGATCCACGTCACGGAGCTGACGCAGCCGCAGGGACACTCGACCAGCGGCAGCCACGAGCGCTACAAGTCGAAGGAGCGGCTGCGCTTCGAGAACGAGTACGACTGTGTGGCGCGGATGCGCGACTGGATCATCGAGTCGGGCGTGGCGAGCGAGTCGCAGCTCGAGGGGTGGGAGGCGGCGGACAAGGAGGCGGTCGAGGCCGCGCGCGACCTGGCGTGGGAGGCGTTCCAGGCGCCGATCCGGGTCGAGCGCGACAAGGCGGTGGCGATCCTCCGCCGGATCGACATGCCCGAGGTGGCCGAGATCACGAACTCGCTCGACGAGGCGCACAAGGTGACGCGTTCGCTGGTGATGTCCAGCGCGTCGCGCGCCCTGCACCGGCTGCGCGGGCTCGAGTCCCCCGCGCGCACAGAGCTCGCGAAGTTCGTGGCCGCATACCGGCGCGAGAACGACGACAGGTACAACTCGTTCCTGTACAGCAGCTCCGCCGAGTCGCCGCTGCACGTGCCGGTGGCGCCGCCGGTGTACTCCGAGAAGTCACCGACGGTCGACGGCCGCCAGGTGCTGGTGCGCAACTTCGACGCCAACTTCGCGCGCGACCCGCGGATCTTCGTCATCGGCGAGGATGTGGGCAGGCTGGGCGACGTCAACCTCGTGTTCGAGGGCCTGCAGGCGAAGCACGGAGAGCTGCGCCTGACCGACACGGGCATCCGCGAGGCGACGATCCTCGGCCAGGCGATCGGCTCCGCGATGCGCGGGCTGCGGCCGATCTGCGACATCCAGTACCTCGACTACTTCTACTACGCGTTGGAGACGGCCACCGACGACCTGGCGACGCTGCACTGGCGCACGGTGGGCGGGCAGAAGGCGCCGGTCGTGATCCGGACCAAGGGCCACCGCCTGGTCGGGATCTGGCACTCGGGATCGCCGATGTCGGTGCTGCTGAACGCGCTGCAGGGCATCTACGTCTGCGTGCCCCGGAACATGACCCAGGCCGCGGGCTTCTACAACACGCTGTTCCGCGGCGACAACCCGGGGCTGGTGGTCGAGGTGCTTAACGGATATCGGCTCAAGGAGCGCGTGCCCGACAACGTGGGCGAGTTCACGGTTCCTCTGGGAGTGCCGGAGGTCTTGCGTGAGGGCACGGACGCGACGGTGGTCACGTACGGGGCGTGCTGCGCGATCGCGCTGGATGCGGCGCTTGCGCTGGACGAGCTCGGCGTCTCGTGCGAGGTGATCGATGTCCAGACGCTGAACCCGTTCGATACCGGTCAGATGCTGGTGCGGTCCCTGGAGAAGACGCACGCGCTGGTGTGCGTGGACGAGGACGTGCCGGGAGGCGCGTCGGCGTTCATGCTCCAGCAGGTCCTCGAGAAGCAGGGCGGGTGGTGGCACCTGGACGCGGCGCCGCGGACGCTGGCGGCGTCACCGAACCGGCCGGCGTACGGGCCAGACGGGGACTACTTCTCCAAGCCGAACCGGGAGAGCATCGTCGAGGCGGTGTACGAGGTGGTGCGCGAGCGCCAGCCGTGGAGGTTCCCGGCGCTCGACTCGTGAATGCGTCCGCGATAGGCGCGATTGCCGGCAGACGCGTGCTTCAATTCGATTTCAAAACCGCAATTGCCGGCAAAGGTGTGTATCGCGCCAGGCCCTCGCGCCCCTGGGCCGGACGCACACCCCTGGCGGGGCCCTCCCTTCTTTTTGGCTTCCTCCCCCAAGCCTTCCGATCCTGGTTCGAAGCTAGCTCGATTCCCGGGTCGAGTCAACCCAGGCTGTTAAGACCGAGCGTTCAGGTCAGCTCGCCCGGCAGGTACTCCATCACCGCCAGCGCCGGCGCCCGGTTCATCAGCCTCACGCCTTCGAGAAGGTAGCCCAGCCAACCCCCGGCCGCGGCCGGCGCGGCTTCGCCCAGCGGAGGCATCCACCTCCGCGGCCCCCGCGCCTCGCGTGCCGGCGCGCTTGCCGCCAGACCCGCCAGCTCCCTCGCCTTCCGGATCCCTGCGTCGAGCCCTCCGAGCTCGTCGACCAGCTTTCGCTCCAGCGCCTGGCGGCCCGTCCAGACCTTGCCCTGCGCGACCGGCTCGATCTCTTCGCGCGGCACCTTCCGCGCCGCGGCCACCACGTCGACGAAGCCGCGGTACAGGCGATCGATCTCCCCGGTGACGAGATCGCGTTCCTCGTCGGTGTAGCGGCGTGAGTCGTCGTTCATCGTCACGTGCCGGCCGAACGCGACCGTCTCGCGATTCACGAGCAGCTTTTCGAAGAGGCCGCCGGTGACGATCTTGCCGCCGAGCACGCCGATCGAGCCCGTCAGCGTGCCCGGCCGCGCGACGATCCAGGAGCCTGGCGTCGCCACGTCGTAACCACCCGAGCCAGCGACCGGCCCCATGACCACCACCAGGGGCTTGCGCGACGCCACGACGCGCAGGGCGTGGCGCATCGCCTCGCTCGCCGTCGACGACCCGCCGCGGGAGTTGACGTAGAGCACCACCGCGGCCGCGCGCTTGTCCGCCGCGACCTGCCGTGCGAGCTGCACGACGCTCAGGTCGCCGGCTCGTGCCTCCCCGACCAGGGGCACGTCCACCGGCGGCTGCACCGGCAGCCGTCCGGAGCGACCGTCGATGATGATGCCTTCGATCCGCATCAGCGCCACGTACCTGCCGAATCGCAGCTTCGGTGCCGGCGGACGCATCTTTCGCTCCGCCCGCTCCCACGCACCGATGCTCACCTGGCTCCCGCCTTCGCGACCAAGGTGCACCGGGAGCTCCTCCTCGGTGAGCACCCGATCGACGACGTGCTTCTCAACCGCCACATCGTCGCCGTAAGGCGAGCAGTCGATCAGCTCGCGCGCTCCCGCCGCGTCGAGCAGCCGCGCTTCGGCGACGGCTTTCACGACCTCGTCGTGCTGCGACTCGAGCAGCCAGGTGACCTGCTCGCGGTACTCGTCCGTCATGCGCGACTTCGTCAGCGGGTCGGCGGCGGACTTGTAGGGCGAGACCTGGATGAAGTCCGCGCTCAGCCCAAAGCGGGCGAGGCCGTCGGCGAGGAACACGCCGCCGCCCGCGAATCCCAGCGGCTGGACCATGCCCGCGGGCATGAGCAGGATCTCATCGCATGCGCACGCGAGGTAGTACGTGCCGGTGGTGTACGACGGTGCCCAGGCGACCACGCGCTTGCCGGACTTGCGCAGCCCGAACACGAGCTCGCGGAGGTCCTGCAGGGTGGCCATGGGCAGCCCGACCGACCGCAGATGGAGGACGACCCCCTTGATCCGCGTGTCGCGTCCGATCGCCTCGAACCTCTCGCCCAGCTCGCGCATGCTGAGCCGCTGCCTGCCGGCGAACCGCTGCCAGAACGGTCGCGGCGGATCTGGCAGCGCGGGCAGGTCTTCCTCGACGACGAACAGGACGAACTCGGGCGGCCTGCCGACCGAGCGCCGCACGCTCGAGATGAGCCACCACAGCCAGCGGAAGGGATACAGCAGCACGCCCTTTTCGGGCGAAGTCTACGTGCCTTCGCTAGACGACCTTCGAGATCTCCAGGCCCTCGTCGATGTCCTCGCTGAGCCGAGCCGCTCCGTAAACGTTGCCCACGTGCTGGTGGTACGGAACCCCGGTGAAGAGGTGATGCGAGCGGGTCGGGATGTCGGCGCCGTCCGCCCACTCGCTGCGCTGCAGGTCCATGTAACCCTCTTCCTTCTTTGCCTTGAGGCCTCGCAGCAGCGTCGACATGCCGTACCCCGCCGCGTGCTGCATGGCGAGCGTGATGAAGATGAACCCGACGCCGAGCAGACCCAGCTCGTCCCACGTGATGGGGTCCTTCTCGTTGAACCACTTGAACGAGGACGAGTAGTTGAACGCGAAGCGCGCCTTCGGAAAGCGCTTGCGGATCTCGGTGCAGAACGTCTCCGTCGGCCCGCGCTCGGCCGTCGGAAACTCGCACCAGAGGAGGTCGGGAACGCCGCTGTCGAGGTAGCGCAGGCCGCGGTCGATGGCGAGCTCGAGGCCGCGCTTCGACTCGGGCGCCGCAGTCGCGGACACTCCGTCGGTGCGGGCGATGATCACGAAGTCCTCGCGACCGAGGTCGTCGGCCGCGCTGCGCATCATCCGCAGCTTGCCGATGAACTCGGAGGCCGAGATCAGGGCTTTGCCGGCGATGTGCCCGCAGCGCTTCGGCATCACCTGGTCCTCGAGGTGGGCCGCGGCGACCCCCGCGTTGACGTAGAGCTCGGTGGTGCGCTGGACGTTGAAAAGGTTGCCGTAACCGGCGTCCATGTCGACGACGACCGGCGGGATCTCGAGGTGGACCGGCGGCGCCTTCTTCTCCGGGTCGCCCATGGCCATCGTGAGCTGGAACTTGCGCAGCGCGCTCACGGCGCGGCGCGCGCCGTCCGCGATCTCCACCGACGAGTACAGGTCCATGTCGGTGGTGCCCAGGTGCCCGATTGCGAACGAGTAGCCGCTGAAGTAGACGGCGTCGAAACCGTGGTACATGAGCAGCTGGGCGCCCATCGGGTCGTAGACGCCCGGCGCGAAGACATACGGTTTCTCGGCCAGCAGGCGGCGCAGGCGCTTGCTCGGCTCCTCTCGGCGCGACACCGGCACCTTGTAGCCGTCAGGGAGCAGGGGCGTGGCAACGAGATCCATCAAGGCCTCCTCGCGGTCAGCTATTCGTTGTCGTGGTCGCAGTTGCAGGGCTCGGGGCACTCGCACTCGTGCGCGGTAACCTCGCCTGGCTCCTGATCCTGCGATCGGATTTCTTGATCCATGTCCAAGAAACTATCAAGAGAGCCGATATACGTCCAATCGATTCTTATGATGAGCCCGATCGGCAGATTCGATGTAGAGACGCGCCCGCTCGCGCGTTTTATCTTGCTTCGAGCAGCTCCAGGAAGGCCGCGACGATGCCCTCGGGCTTGCCCGCGTCCCGGCGTCGGTAGGCGACGATCACGTTCTGCATCGGCGGCGCGTCCTTCATCTTCACCGCGCGCAGCGTCTTGCCGGCGATCTCGCGCGCCACGGCGGTGCCTGGCAGCAGCGCCACGCCCAGGTCGCGCTCCACCATCTTCTTGGCCGCCTCGATGGAGTCCAGCTCCATCAGGCCGTGGAGTCTCACGCCGGCGGAGAGAAACGCGCCTTGCGTGATCTCGTAGTAGCTGGACGTGCGGTCGAACATGATCAGCTTCTCGGCCGCGACCTGCGCCATCGTCACGGACGAAAGCTGGGTGAACGGGTGCTCGGGCGCGCAGACGAGGACCAGGTCCTCGGTGTGAAAAGGCCGGAGCTCGAGGTCGGGATGGCGGATCGCGCGACCGAGGCCGAGCTGGACCTCGTCGCGCAGCACGAGTTCCACCACGTCCTCGGAGTGCCCCGTTCGCACCGACACCTCGACCCGCGGGTGCGCCTGGACGAAGCGCTCCAGCAGCTCGGGCAGGACGTAGGTGCTGACCGCCGGCGCGGCCGCGATCATCAGGTGGCCCGCGGACGCCGTCATCACCTGCTCGAGCGCGTCGCGTCCGTCGACGAGCGCTCGTAGCGCGCGTTCGGCGAACGGGATCCAGGCCCGGCCGGCGTCGGTCAGGCGCATGCCGTGCGACGTGCGCAGGAACAGCGCCGCGCCGAGCTCGCGCTCGAGCCCCTGCAGGCGCGCCGTGAGGGTCGGCTGGGTGATGAAGAGCGCCTCCGCGGCCCGGCTCACGCTGCCCCGGCGAGCCACCTCGAGGAAGCCCTCGACCTGGACGAGCTGAATTCCGCTGGGCTTTCCGTTACGCGATTCGTCTATCGACACGGCCAACCCTACAAATTCTATCTATAGGACAGCCGGACTCAGCTCCTCTTCAGCACGACCCTCGCGGCCGCGATGGCGACGATCCAGACGGGCGCCATGGTGATCACAAACGGGCGAATGGTGTCGCTCGCGGAATGCGAGTCACGGTCGAAAGCGAGGAAGACGAGCACCGTCCCGTACGACAGCAGCACGAAGCCGATGCCGAGCAGCGGCGCGATCCTCCAGTTCATCTCCACGGAATGGTAGCCGCGCCGCGCCGTTTCTTCTAAATATGGCTGCATTCTTCGGCTTCCACATGCCGAACTACACATTCCCAGGCGTCCCGGAGGACAAGCTCTTCGACCACGTGGTCGAGCAGGCGAAGGCCGCCGAAGCCGCGGGGTTCGACCTCGTGACGGTGATGGACCACTTCTATCAGATCCGCGGCGTCGGTCCCGAGACCGCGCCGATGCTGGAGGCGTACTCGGCGCTCGCCGCGCTGGCGACCCAGACGAGGAAGGTCAAGCTCGGCACGCTGGTCACGGGCGTCACCTATCGCAACCCTGCGCTGGTCGCCAAGGAGGTCACCACCCTCGACGTCATCTCCAAGGGTCGCGCCATCCTCGGCATCGGCGCGGCGTGGAACGAGGACGAGCATGTCGGCTACGGCTTCGATTACCCCCCGATCGCCCGGCGCATGGACCGGCTCGCGGAGGCGGTGACCATCGCCAAGCTGCTGTTTACCGAGGAGCGGCCTTCGTTCGAGGGCAAGTTCTACCGCATCGACCGCGCGCTCAACGTGCCGCGACCGAT
>Ga0209157_1001893_pt1 | contig 17053 bp, 15 predicted proteins | sample GraSoiAngelo_135_FD_185892 | JGI IMG/M metagenome (GOLD analysis project Ga0209157, IMG submission 185892) | Grasslands soil microbial communities from the Angelo Coastal Reserve, California, USA - 14_0929_05_40cm (SPAdes) (version 2) | ecosystem: Environmental > Terrestrial > Soil > Grasslands ...
CTCGCTGGGTCGTTGTCTCCGCCTGGGTCATTCACCGCGCGATCTATCGGCTCAGTCGCGGCCGGAAGGGCCTCTGGCCCCCGAAGCCGAACCGCTGGGGGACGATGCGCCTCACCACGGTCGGCCGCCGCTCCGGCAAGGAGCGCAGCGTGATCCTCGGCTATTACGAGGATGGTCCGAACCTGGTCACGATGGCGATGAACGGTTGGAAAGACGCCGAGCCCGCCTGGTGGCTCAACCTGCAGGCGCGCCCCGACGCCACGGTCGAGCTTACCGATGGCACGCGCGCCATCCATGGGCGGCGGGCGGCGCAGGGCGAGGAGCACGAGCGCCTCTGGGCCCGATGGCGCGAGATGGGGGACAACGTCGATGGCTACGCGACTCGCCGCCCGTCGGGGACCGCGGTCATCGTCCTCGAGCCTCGGCCCAGCTCCGGGTGACCCGCTAGCACTTCGGCCGTCGAGGAGGTCCGAGCGTGAGGCGGCCAGGTGCTCTTCTGATCCGGAGGATTGCCCTGAAGCCAGAGCTAAGTGCGCGTCGACTCCTATGATTTCTGCGTGCGACGCGTCGTGAGCGTCGAGCCGATCTTTGTGGTCTCGGACGTAGATCGGGCGGTTGCCCACTACGAGCGGTTGGGCTTCAGTACGTCGCATCATGACGCGGGGTATGCGTTCGCCCATCGCAACGATCTGACGATCCATCTCGCGGGCTCTGGGGTCGATCCCGAGCGTGTGGGCCGCGGATCAATCTATATGCACGTGGATGACGCAGACGCGCTCGCCGAGGAGTGGAGAGGCGCCGGTATCGACTTTGTCGGGCCCAAGGACTTTGAGTACGGCAAGCGTGAGGGCTCGCACGAAGATCCCGACGGGAACCTCATTCGCTTCGGATCACCACTTCGGCGTTAAAGCCGTCTGGTCTGTTAGCCCGGCGGGATCGGCGAGCTCGCCCGGCAAAGGGATGGCGACCGTTCCTGAAGAAAACCGTGACTAAGCCCCTGACGGTAGTCGCTGAGCGGAAGACGGGGGTCAAACGCGCGGAAGTAATAACAGCTCACCTCGTTCAGGACGAGCGCGGGTGGCTCAAGCTGGCGGGCTGAATCCAAAGGGCGGCGACCTCGCAACCAACAGAGTCGAGAGGCGTTCGTCAAATCTAGAGTCCGGCCAGACGTGACCTGCATGCGTGCTCCGCGATGGATGAACGGGGATAGAGTCTGGCGCACGTGGACACACGGGATGGTCGGCTGGGGATCGAACGTGTCAGGATGAATCAGCTCTGCTTGATCCGGGGGTTCCCGTCGCCGTGAGTTCGGCTGTGAATCGGTCGACTGCCCAGGCCGTCGTGGGGTACTTGGCGCTGACCCACGAGCGAGTCCTACACGTTATCGAGGGCCTGGATGACAAAGCTCTTCGCGAACGCAGCGGCCGCTCTAATTCGGTCGGTTTCAACTTGTGGCACATCGCTCGCTGGGCGGACTGGCTGCAGGCACAGATCGGCGGGACACGTGGCCTGGACGAGCGCTCGATATGGGAGCGCGAAGGTTTACCTAGTCGCTGGGGCTGGGACTCGGCGAAGCTTGGCGCCTGGGAGACCGGGATGGGCATGGACGAGGGTGTCTCCGCGCAGCTTTCGCTGCCGCCGAAGAGCGAGATCGAGCGCTATGCCCGGGCGAGCTTCAGTGCCCTAGACACATCCGTCGCAGACTTAGGTCAAGAAATGTTCGACACGCCTCTGAAGAGTGGAAAGACGAATGAAATGAAGGATGCGACGATCGGATCGTGGGTCGTGAGCATTCTCGTCCACGCCAATCGCCACCTGGGCATGATCGAATCCGCCAAGGGCGCATCAGGACAGCGAGGAACCGCGTCCGTCTAGAGAGTCGGCGGGAGAGGCACTGTTCATCGGAGGACCGTCTCGGGTGCGACCAAGGATCGGGCTCGGAGCGGAAGACGGGGGTCAAGCACGCGGAAGTGGTAACAGCTCGGCTCCTTCAGGACGAGCGTGGGTGGCTCCGGCTGGCGGGCTAAACGCCGTCGTCTAGTCGCGCATGTCGCGAGTGAGCGCCGATCAGGGAAACCTTTCGCGATATGTCGTGAAGTCGCTCGTCGTGTCAGCACTACCTTGATGCCCACCTTCCGAAGGTCCGACGCGATGAGCTCCGCCGCCCCGCGGCCGATGGTCCCGGTGTGAGCGCCGGTCTCCGGTGGGAAGCGGGGTCCCAGATGCCGGCCTGGGAGATGGTCGACGGAACTGGAGTGAGGACGCACTGGCTGTTGCCTTCGAGAAGCGGTTTGCCCAAAGCGTGGATGTTCGCCGCAAACAGCGCGCCGACGGGTCCTGGCAATTCGTGATCCGGCCACGCCTCGCCTTTCGCCTAGAGCTCATGCCCCGCGGTCCAAATGAATTCTTGGCCAGAGTCCGTCACGGCTGAAAACACCCGAAACTAGAAGGGGGCGATCACCAGACGGCCGTACACGACGGCGGCTGGGAAGAGCCCCAGCACGAAGTTAAGCAGGATGTTCGGCCACTCGCGCCGGAACAAATGGAAGACGATCGCGAGCACCATGATGATCACCAGCCCGCCGGCCGCGAGAACCGAGAGCCAGGGAAGGATACCCGTCGCCGCCGGAAGGAGGACTCCGACCGCGCCGAGGATCTCTGCGACGCCGATGAAGCGCAGAATGCCGGTCTCGACGTCACGCGTCCACGCCAGTCGCTTGCGCGCGCGTTCGAGGCCGAACAGGAGCGAGTAGCCGTGCTGGCCGAACGCGAGCGCGGTCAGTAGCTGCACGACCCAGAGTGCGACGTTCAAGATTCCTTGGCCCGGCGCCGAAGGCCGTCAGCGTCCACGTATTCGCCGCCCTGCGTCGCGTGGTCTTCGATGATTAGCAGTCGGTGTAGTGGCACGGAGAGCGTCACGTCGGGCCTCTCGGAATCGGGCCCTCGAATGACGCCGCCCTCGATCCGGAAACGCGAGTCGCCTTGACGAACGACGACCTCGTGTCGCTTGTCTTGCTCGTCCATGTACCAAATGCGCTGCGCGATCGGCTTAGCCATCGACTACCTCCCCGAGCTTAGGGAAGGACGGTAGCGCGGCAGAGCGTGGTCGATGCCGGGCGGACCTCACACGGGATCGTCGCGCCGCGCAGTAACGCCCGCGGCAGTTGGGATTTGAGGCCTAGTGAGCTCGCAGCGATTTGCTCGACGGTGAGGAGGTGTGTTTTCCGCAGCGGCCAGTCCTGGAGAGGGGAGATAACTACATCCACGCACGAGTTAGAGGTTTCCGAGCGAGCCAACGCACATCGATGAAGGCATCAGCGGCATCAAGGAGAACGTGATCCCGAACCTCGCGAGGATCGACACCGACGACGTGGATTGCGCCGCTGCTCAGATCGCGGAAGCGCTCGATCTCGGCTGTGCCGGTAGCCACTCAGCACTCTCGCGCTCGCGGTTCCGCGGCGATGCGCGCCGCTTCGCCGGAGCCATCCACGGGTCATGGTCACTGGCATCGATCCAGGCGTGGAGTCCGGCGAGAGCGTCGCCAGGACAGTAACCGCACGTGCCGTGATGCCAAACCAGGGACCCCCGGCCGCGCGGCGAGCGGTGCGCGGCGTTGGCGCAGACGAACTGAACCGCCACGGTAAACGCGGAGTCGACCGTGGTGGGCGTATCCAACCCGCTGACGCGCTTAGCCATCAATATGCCTATTCAACCTCCGGGTCGCAGAGCGCTCGTCGCCGACACGTTGTCGGTCCAGTGCGCGCCTCGACGCCCGGCGAGTACCGCCAGGCGTCGCTCCTCTCGTGGACGCGAAAGTTAGCGAGCCGCTCCGACGAGTTCGGGCTTCTTCGCGGTCTCGGGCATCGGGACGACGCCGATCTGCTGCATCAGTGTGAGCTGGTCCCAGAGCGACCAGGTCTCGACGACCTTGCCGTCCTGGAGCTTGCTGGTGATGACACCGGTGACGTTGGTCTTCTTGCCGGTGGCGGGAATGTTTGCGAGTGGGCCGCTGTGCGTGCCACTCGCGCGCAAAAGCTGCACGACGTAGTCGCCCTCGGCGATCTCGCGCTCGATGACGATCTTGGAGTCCGGGAAGGCCGTCGTGTAGACCTGCATGGAATCCCGCGCGCCCTCAGGACCGCGGCCGAGGCTCGGCTGTGACGGGTCGTGGCTGATGGCGTCCTTGCTGAAGATCTCGTCCAGGAGCTTCAGGTTGTGCTTGTTGAAGCCCTCCTCGACGAGACGACGTACGGTGGATTTGTTCTGGTCTGTGCTCATGTTGCCCCCAAACTATTTCGCGGTGAACGAGGAGCGAGTGGTTCGCAGTCCTGCGTGTCAGCGACCGCTCGCGCGATTCGCTCCTGGTGATCGCGCGCACGTAGCGTGTTCGGCTCGCGCGCTAGGTGCAGCAGCCTCTCGCTAGCGGGTAAGGCCCCATCGCGTGCCACCACTCTCGGATGTCGAGACCCGACGACGCTCGGCGACGTATTGCCGAGGGTTGTAGGGCGGTGCGCCAACACTCGGATGCTGCGCGCGGACGTAGTTCTCGTCGACTGACTTCAGGTTGTGCGTTGTTCAAGACCTCGACGAGGGCGTGGGACAAGCCCGGTTCTGCTCGCAAAACATGACACATCCCCCTTGCCGGAGGCGAGACTGTTCGCGGGGGGCCTGTGGAACACCTCGCCGGCACTAGGGCACGGACGGTGCTGCGGGTCCGGAGGAACGTTCTAGGTGTACTCCCGATTCTCGGGAACACAAGGGCCTATTGCGTACAGTCGCTCCATCGGCAGATCCGCTCCGTGCAGACCGCTCATCATCCGCGCACCGGCGCACGCAAGAGGTGTTTGACCTCGCGCGGTCTGAAGGATCCGCCGCTCCGCGAATGGCCCGGCGCTCCGCGCTAGGATCACCATCAGTGACCCAATGGGTCCGTCTGCTCAGCCGAGTCACCAGCGCATCGGCGGAGTGGCATGTCCCGCGGACCAAGAGTTTCACCACGACCACCTATTGCGGTACGAAACTCGAGGGATCGCTCGAGGTCACGAGCGATGAGAAGGCCGAGCGCGAGGGACGCTGCTCCACGTGCGTGACTATTCTGGCGACGACGCTAGAGCTCGCGCCGCAACGACCGTCCCGGCCGATGGCGCAGGCGCCTACAACTTCTGTAGCAAGGGCTGCGGCAAGGAAGACCGCGGCGAAGAAGACAATCAGGAAGCCGGCGCCCAAAGGCCAGTCCGGCAGGGCTCCGGTCGCGAAGCGCCCGGTCCGCCGGTCGCGGCGTGGAAGGGCGTAGCCCGGGACTCGAGTTCTGAGTGCGGCGCGGCCAGGAGATGGGATTCGCTCTTCGCGACTACCACGAACAGACGAAACACTCGGCGTCGAGCCTCGCCCAGAGTGCGCACCGCCTCGACTGGTCGAACAAGCCGCTCCCATACAAGATCTACAGCTCGCTCGAGAGCATCCCTTTGCCTGACGACCTCGCGCGCCTCTGCCGCTACTCGAACGGCGTGCTCCGCTGGCGCCTTGGTCCATCCGGCGAGCGCTATGGCTTCCGAGCGGCGCCCTGCACCGGCGCGCTCTACCACGTGGAGATCTATCTCGCGACCGCGGAGCGCAGCGACCTCGCGGCGGGCCTTTACCACTACGGCGCACACGATGACCGGCTGCGAGCGCTCCGTTGGGGCGACCTGCGGGGCGCACTGCTCAAGGCCGGCGGCGGCTTCGCGTCGCTCGCCTCGGCGCCGCTCATCCTTGTACTCACGAGTACGTTCTGGCGCAACGCCTGGAAGTACCGCGAGCGCGCCTACCGCCACGCGTTCTGGGATAGCGGCGTGATCCTTGCCAACCTCCTCGCGCTCCGCAGCGAGACAGCAGGATCCGCATCGATTGTCATGGGCTTCGTGGACGATGATGTGAACCGGCTCGTCGGCGCGGACGGGACGCGTGAGGCGGCCGTCGCCCTCGTGGCGATCGGCTCGGGCGCCCCGTCTTCGCGCGAGACGCCTGCGTTCGACGAGCTCGCGCTCCCGACCGAGCCGCTCTCGCCACGCGAGGTGCGCTACCGCGCCATCGAGGAGGCGCACCGGGCGTCGTCGCTCACCTCGGCGGACGAGGTGGTCGCGTGGCGCGCCCGAGCCGGCGCGATCTCTGACACGCCGGCCGCGCCGCTCGCCAGCCTGCCGATCGAGGAAGTCATTAGCAGGCGGCGCTCGGCGCGGCGCTTCTCGTATGGGAACATCGCGCGCGAGCAGCTCGAGCGAGCGATCGCGGTCGCCAGTGCACGGTGCCCCGGCGACGCGTTCGGCGCGGACCTCGTCGAGCCGTTCGTGATCGTGAACGCCGTCGAACGACTGGCGCGCGGGACGTATGGCCCTGGCCTGACGCCGATCCGGCAGGGCGACTTCCGACGCGCGGCGGGCGAGCTCGCGCTCGGGCAAGAGCTCGGCGCGAGCGCGGCGGCGGACGTGTACTTCCTCTCCGATCTCGACGCGGTCCTCGAGCGCTTCGGCGACCGCGGGTACCGCGTTGCGCAGATCGCCGGTGGCATCGCCGGCGGTCGACTCGAGCTCGCCGCTACCGCGATGGGTCTCGGCACCACGGGCCTCACGTTCTTCGACAATGAGGTCACGCGCTTCTTCGAGCCCGCGGCCGCTGGCCGCCAGGTCATGTATCTCGCCGCGATCGGCGAGCGCGCGGGGCGCGGAGTGCAGGGCGGATAGCCCGGAGGGGATTCGAACCGTGACCTCTTCCTTGAAAGGTATCGCCGTCAGCGCTGTGCTAGGTCGGCGAACGCCAGCGTATAAGCCAGTTCTTGGGAAGCGCCGCGGCCTTGATTAAGTGGTGAGATTCGCAGTCCGTTGGGCTCGCAGTCCAAAAGGGCCGCAGCGGGGCCGAACGGTGGTGCCTCGCCCGATATCGGTGTTGTGACTTTGCGATTTGCGTTTGACGGGTCATCAGGCCTTGATTCTTTTGGTCTTGGTTTCCGCCCCACCTGGCTTGATTGCGACCTTCACCGCATCTTCCATCGGGTCTTTGAAAGGCACTTCGATTCGGAGCAATCCGTTCTCGTAGGTAGCTTCGGCCTTGTCAGGTTTCACCGGCCAACCTAGGGCCAATGCCGAAACGTAATCGATGTCCCTTGCTGGCGCCAATAGATGGACGCTATCTTCGAGGATCTTTACGTCGATGGTCTCCGTTGGCGCTCCTGGGATGGCGAACTCCACTATTAGCCTGTCCCGTTCCCCGTCGGCATACGCCACGGTATGTGGCGCAACCTTCATCCGGACCACTTGCATCTTGACACCCTCTTCACTTATTGACGATGTACAGATTCGTCGTGATTGTTCATTCCGATGATGCTGAACGGGGATTCTAGGCCGCACCCGATCTCCTGACACCTGACTGCGAGAGGGCATGATCCCGCGCAGCAGGGGAGCCGAGGAGGTACGGCGTCTCCGAACGTCGAGCGAAGTCCAGGCTCTCAGCGCGACGCGAACTCCCGATGCAGGCACGAAGTGACCGACGGAGCACGCGGCTCGCAAGACTCGCGCAGGAGATCAAGGCAGACATCCCTGATGCCTGGCTGTACGAGGACGGGAATCTATCGGACCGGGGCCGTCCTCGGCTCACGCTCTACGAAACTTCGTCGACGACGCGACGATTAGGCTCATCTCATCGCCCGGCCGCGTCGTCGCGCTGGTCCACCGCTTGCTCTGAAAAAAGCGTTCTGAGCGGAAGACGGGACTCGAACCCGCGACCCTCACCTTGGCAAGGTGATGCTCTACCAACTGAGCCACTTCCGCGCGCGTCCGGAGGATTTCCGAACGAACGAATTATAGCTTCGGCTTTGAAGAATTCCGGAACAGCAGGATGGATGCGGTGAACCCATGCACGAAATTGCGTCCGCCGACCGGGCCAAGCTCGCCCGCGGCGAAGAAACCGGCCACCGGAATGTCTCCGAACGCACCCCGCATCGCGTTGATGTCGTGATCGGGCTGACCGAAAAGGCCCATCCCTCGCCCGTTGCACGAGAAGAGGAGCGCCCCGGCCACAGGTGAGTCACGCTGGGTGTCCAGTGTCGCGCGCAGGTCCTCTCGAGCCGATTCGGCATCACGTACCTGGAATTGGATCGTCTGCCCCACCTCGGCCATATCGCTGATCGCGATCGCGCCTTTGTCACGATCGATGCCCACGAGGTTCCGAATCACGAAGTCACCGCGTCCGAGCTCCGCCTTCAGCTCGTTCGTCGCCTGGCCGACATGGAGACCGCGCCGCATCAGCAGCTGATCGCGCTCGGTCGCGGTCGCATAAAGCTCCTCGATCCGCGTGACCGCGGGCTGTCCGCCGAGCTCGAACACGACGTTGCGCTCCGCGCGAGTGATCGCGAACGTCTCTCCGACGGGGCGACAGCCCTGAGACACGACCGCGGTCGCGCCCTCCGCGCCTTCGAGTATCGCGCCGACGGCGCCTTCGGTGAGAATCTCGTCATCGGCGATGAGCCGCGTCCGGCCCGCGACGATGCCGCCGGATGCCATCCCGCCGACGACCGGCAGCCCAGGCGCGTGCTCGTTCAGGTGATCGAGGAGCAGATGCGCCGGGAAGGTGTACGGGTCGGCGAGCATCACCAGGACGCTGTCGGGAGCGCGAGTGGGTACTTCCTCGAGCCCGTCGAAGACGCCGTGCTCCTCTTCTTCCGAGTAGGTGAGCGTGAATGGTCGGACCGTGACGCCCGGGAGCATCGCCGCCCACGCGGAGATGGCTGGCGCGTCCTCGACCTCGCGCGCCCCGCCGATGACGCCGCCCGCGACGCACCCGAGGAGCGTCCCGCCACCAAGGCTCGCGTTCGCGCTCTGGAGGATGCTCTCGAGCTCGTCCTCGAACTGGGGCGCGACGAAAAGGAACGCGAGGTCGGGGATCGCTCCCTCGAGCGGACCGAGCGCGGCGTCGAGGGCGTCTTGGGTCGCCGCGAGACCGGACTTGCGTGTGGAGAGCCCGGCGCCCACGCGTATCGGGCTCAGTCGGATAGTCACCTTCGTCATTCTGTGCCGGGGGCCAGAATCGAACTGGCGACAAATGGTTCTTCAGGTGATGCGTTTAGGAAATCGCGCATTTGCTCACGTTCTTCATCGATCGCTCGATTTTAGGTCCCAACAACGCATGGTTTGGTCAGTCATGTGGTGATCAGGTCGCCCGCGCACCATCGGCTCGGGGAGCTGTGAGATGGGTGACTCGTCCATTCGCGAAATCGCCGCGACCTCGCCTCAGAGAATCTTGAAAGCTCGAGACTGTCTAGGCAGGCGGGATAGGCCCGCACGTTGGCGGTGTTCCGCCGCCCCTCACACCGGTCCTGTGGCTCGCGCCGAAGTTCCGATTCTTTGCCAGGTTCGCGTGAGCGCATGCCTTACCCGGTGAGAATGCATCTGTGGCCGGCGGTGGCGACGGCACCTGGCCAGGATCGGCCGACGCCGTTCCGCCGCTAGCAAGCGTGAGCGCGAGGATCACCATGCCGCACGAGAAGAGTCGCTTCAAAGACGAGTACCTCCCGAAGTCAGAACGGTCCAGCCGAATGAGCATTAGGAGCGGACTCACATCGAATCCGCGCGGATACAAGGTCTGCAACGCGATGGCGCCGTGCAGTAGTGCTGGCCAGGATGCCAAGGACGTACCTCTCGAGACGGAGACGCTACCCTCGCGACGTTGCGGGGGATCGAACGATGGAGACGATGGGAGGGGCACCGCCGCAATAGGAAGAGATGCCCTCCACGACCACCCGCAGCATTTTGCGAGTGCTCGTGCCGGAGCGCGCACGGAATCGCACCTTCGGCACGCCTCTCAGGAAACGAGATTGGTGAAGTTTCTAGGAACTCGCGCGGTGCCGAGGGCCAGAATCGAACTGGCGACACATGGTTCTTCAGGTCATGTTCCGAGCGATTCGCGAATTCGGGCCTGAACGCAAGCACGACGACACATGGTTACGAGCAACGACAAATGGTTCAACGAGATCGACGGCGAGCAGGCCTTTCCGTCTCCACGAGATCGGCCACGCGTTGGGACGTCGTTCTGCGCCGGTTCGCGAAGCGTCGGCATGATGGCGAAAGTACCGGGCTACCGCTGGTTCCCCGGAACATGCAGGACCCTCTGAAGGAGGCGAGCTCATCCTCCGGGCATGGGCAGAGCGTCAAGCTCCGGGCGAATCGTGTGCGGAGGCGTTCAGCGTCCCGATGGTCGGCGAGGGGCGCGAGACGACCTCCCTGCGGCGTCACGCCGGCGAAGTTAGAGCTCGAGCGGCGGGTAGTAGGTCTCCGCGCCCAGCCGCTTGACCTCGGTAAGCCAATCCGTCGCGTAAAAGCGCTCGCGATCCGCTCCGGCCAACGTCCAGGCCTGCCGCCGGTAGGTCCAGTTGTCCGGCTGCAGCCTCATGGCCTCCCCGAACCAGTACGCCGCGCGCTCGCTCTGGCCGCGCCGGTGCAGCGCGAGGCCAAGTGCGAACGAGGCGGCGGCGGACGAGACCTCCGGGGGAATGGGCCGGCTCCGACGCACGACCTCGTCACCGGGCAGCGCGAAGCGGCTGCCCGCGCCGCGCTCCACCCAGTCGCGTAGGGCGGCGATGTAGCGCTCCGCTTCGTAGCGGAGTCCGCGGACGACTCGGATCGACTCGGCGCGGAGTGGCGGATCGTCGGGCCGCGGCTCGCGGTCCGCGAACGCCGGCCGCCGAGGCCACGCAGGCTCCGGCGGGCGCACGATCGTCCCGGTCTCGTCGATCCACACGCCGCTCGGCACGTTCACGATACCGAGGAGCTCGTCGCACAGATGTCGTTCGTCGATGAGGGACGGATGATCGGCCTTGGCCGCTTCGATCCATGGGCGCGCTGCGATCGCCCCTCCGCTGTCAAGGGCGACGGTCACGATCTCGAGGCCCTTCGGCCGCAGGACCGCTCGCAGCTCCTGCCACACGGGCAGGCTGAGTCGGCACCCTCACCACGACGCCCACGCGACCAGCAGGACCTTAATGCCGCGCAGCGACGACAGCCGGAAGGGAGTCCCATCGACGAGCGGCAGCTCGAGTTCCGGCACGCTCGCGGACGCGAGCGCGCGGCCACCCGACTCCGGTCCGAGCGCCCACAGCCCGTTCTCCGCGTCATGCACGAGCGCGCTCGAGGTCCGCTCCGCGAAGACACGGACATCCACACGCCCGTTCCCCACCGCGAGGGGGACGCAGCGCTCGCCGCGGCAGAGCCCCTCGGGTCTCATCGACCACCCCGTTAGACGCTCAAAGGTGGCCGGGTCGACAGAGAGCGATTCGAAAACGGCGGTAGCCATGCGCGGAGGCTTAGGCTATCGCGTTCGTGATCATGACCCCGAGTGCGACGGCGTAGCGTGGCACGCAATCTCGAGATCCTTCTGGACGGCGGCAGATTCTTCGAAGCACCGCGTTGGCACGACGGTCGTTGGTACGTGAGCGACTTCCATCGTCATGTGGTCCAGACCGTGGACGAACACGGCTCGGCTGAGGTCATCCTCGAGGTGCCGGAGCAGCCGTCGGGTCTGGGATGGCTTCCCGACGGATCGCTTCTCGTCGTCTCGATGAGAGACCACCGCCTCGTCCGGCGCTGGCCCGGTGGACGCGTGACGCAACACACCGACGTGTCGCGCTTTTGTGGCGGTTTCCTCAATGACATGGTCGTCGACCTGTCCGGCCGCGCCTACGTCGGGAACTTCGGTTTCCCTCTGGATCGCAAGTCGCGACCGACCCCGACCGTGTTGGTCCGAGTCGACCTCGACGGCTCGTCATCGGTCGTCGCCAATGATCTGCTCTTCCCAAATGGCACGGTCATCAGCGCAGACGGACGAACGCTCGTCGTCGGTGAGACGTTCAGGAGTCGCTACATCGCGTTCACGATCGCGACGGATGGCTCATTGACCGATCGCAGGGTCTGGGCCGATCTCGCGTCCGCCAGTGACCCGCCGCACCTCCGTCCGGATGGGTGCGCTCTCGATGCGGAAGGCCACATCTGGTCAGCGGATGCGGGGTCGGGTCGTTGCTACAGGATCGCGCCAGGTGGCGCGATCGTCGGTCGCATCGACCCGCCCGCCGGCCTTCGCTTTTTCGCGTGCATGCTCGGTGGCTCCGATGGCCGCACACTGCTCGGCTGCGCCGCCCGCGGGTACTACGAGGCGATCGAGTCCGAGAGCCGCGACGCGGTGCTCACCCTGACGAGAGTCGATGTGCCGCACACAGGACTGCCGTAGGACCGCTGGAGCGCAGGCATTCGTCCACCACCGCATACGGGTGCTACGGTAGCGAGGGGGCGGTTGAGGTTGAGCATCGGGATCGCGATCGAGCGCCCGTGGTGGAAGCACTACGACCCTGGCGTGCCGCGCACGCTCACCTATCCCGCCGTTCCCCTTCAACAGTTCCTCAGCGACACCGCCGCGCGTCATCCGCGGTCGATCGCGACGATCTTCGGCGCGGTCGTCGGGCATCGACTCATCGAAGGGTCGCTGACCTACGCCGAGCTCGACCGGCTCGCCGACCGCTTTGCCGCAGGGCTGCAGTCGCTCGGTGTTCGCAAGGGCGATCGCCTCGCGCTGCTTCTCCCCAACTGCCCGCAGTTCGTCATCGGCTTCTACGGCGCGCTGCGCGCGGGCGCGGTCGTGGTCCCGTGCAACCCGCTCTACACAGCGCCCGAGCTGCGCCGACAACTCGCGGACTCCGAGGCCGAGACGCTCGTCGCGCTCTCGCGGCTCCACGCCGTCGCGCGCGCGGCGCGCGACGGGACCTCGGTCCGGACCGTGATCCTCACGAACATCAAGGAGCACTTCCCGCCGCTCCTCCGCCTGCTGTTCACCCTCACGCGTGAGCGCCGCGAGGGGCACCGAGCGACCGTCGACGCCGCCGCGGGCGAGCATCAGTTCCGAGAGCTCCTGCGCTTCGGCGGCGCCCTTCGGCCGGTGGACGTCCGCCCCGAGGACACCGCGGTCCTCCAGTACACGGGCGGCACGACTGGAGTGCCCAAAGGCGCCGTGCTGTCTCATCGCGCGCTCGTCGCGAACGTGCTCCAGACGCGCGCGTGGAACCCGACCCTCGTCGAGGGGCGCGAACGCGGTGTGGCAGTGATGCCGCTCTTCCACGTGTACGGCCTCACCGTCCTCATGGGCCTCTCGGTCGCCACCGGCAGCGCGATGGTGCTCATCCCACGATTCGATCTCGAGCACGTGCTGCGCGCGATCCAGGCTCACCGGCCGCGGTCGTTCGCCGGCGCGCCGCGCATCTACGTCGCCGCCGCGAGCGCGCCCGATCTCGGACGTTACGACCTCCGCTCGGTGGAGGTCTTCGCGTCGGGATCGGCTCCCCTTCCGATCGAGGTGCAGACGCGGTTCGAGCAGCAGGCCGGAGGCGGGCGAGTGCTCGACGGCTACGGACTCACCGAGGCGGCGCCGGTCACCCATACCACTCCGCGACGAGGGCAGCGCAAGCTCGGCTCGATCGGCGTGCCCATCCCCGACGTCGACGCGAAGATCGTGGATCTCCTTGAGGGAACACGCGATCTCCCGATCGGCGAGACGGGTGAGCTCGTCGTAGGCGGCCCGAACCTGATGGACGGCTATTACGGGAGGCCCGACGAGACCGCGCTGGCGCTACGCGACGGATGGCTTTATACCGGCGACATCGCGCGCATGGACGAGGACGGCTACTTCTACATCGTCGACCGCAAGAAGGAGCTGATCATCGTCTCGGGGTACAACGTCTACCCACGCGAGGTCGAGGAAGCGCTCTACGCGCACCCCGCGGTGCTCGAGGCCGCCGCGATCGGCGTCCCCCATCCCGAGCGCGGCGAGGTCGTCAAGGCATTCGTGGTGCTGCGCCCCGGCTTCTCGGCGACACCGGACGAGCTACGCGCACGCTGTGCGTCGTCGCTCGCGCGCTTCAAGATCCCGGCTGAGATCGAATTCCGCTCCGACCTGCCGAAGAGCATCGTGGGCAAAGTGCTGCGGCGCGCGCTTGCGGATGAGGAGCGGGCGTCGCGCGTCGCCAGAGAAACGGCAGGGAGGCAGCGTTGACGATCGACGAGTTGCGACGGGTCTGCGTGGTCGGAGCTGGCCTGATGGGACGCCAGATCGCACTGAACGCGGCGCACCACGGATTCACCGTTCGGATCTGGGATGCGAACGCTGGACAGCTTCAGGCGGCGGAGCGCTGGACTGACGAGTACATCGCCGGGCGGATCGAGAAGGGCCGTTGGACACGCGACGAAGCCGCCGCGGCGCGCGCGAAGCTCAGCTTCGCGGCGGACCTCGCGGAGGCCGCGGCGGACGCCGACCTGGCCATCGAGGCGGTCGTCGAGGACCTGGCCGTGAAACGCAGGGTCTTCGCCGAGCTCGATCGGCTCTGCCCGCCGCGCGCGATCCTCGTGACTAACTCCTCGACCTTCGTTTCGAGCCTGCTCGCGGACGCGACGAGGCGTCCCGCGCAGGTCGCGAACCTCCATTACTTCAACCCGGCGATGGTGATGGAGGTCGTCGAGGTCGTGCAGGGTCCGCACACCTCGGACGAAACTGCGGCGCTGTTGGTCGAGTTCGCGAAGCGCGTCGGGAAGCGGCCGATCCTGATGAAGAAGGAGATCGAGGGGTTCATCGCGAATCGGCTGCTCCGTGCCCTCGGCCGCGAGGCGACTTTCCTCGTCGACGAGGGCTACGCCACCTTCGAGGAGGTCGACCTGGCCGCGGAGAAGGCGCTCGGCCATCCGCTCGGACCGTTCCGTCTCATGGATCTCACCGGCATCGACCTCGCGTTCATGATCCGTTCGGCGATCTATCAGGCCTCGGGGCGCGAGGAGGACCGGCCACCGCGCTGCATCGAGGAGCGCTACCGCGCCGGTCATTACGGCCGCAAGACCGGCCGCGGCTTCTACACGTACGAGTGAGCGCCCCTCAGCGGTAGCGTTCGAGGTAGCGCGGGCTCGCGACCCGTAGCTTGTCGGCGACCGTCGCGAGGAGATGCACCAGCGTGCCCTCGGGAGCGTCGCCCGCGCGGATGCGCCTTGAGAGCTCGCGGTTGAGGTCGCTCGCGCGACGACGCAGCTCGTCGAGGTCGTCGGGGACCGAGTCGGCGGAGCCCAGCAGGCGCATGAGCGCACCGACCTCTCGCCGCACGAGGGGTGCTCCGACGGCGATCTCGCGCTCGAGGATGCCGAGCCCGTTCGCGGCGACGAGCGCGCGGAACCGGAGTCGCGGATCGTCGATGGTCGGGAGGACTTCGGTCTCGATGAACTCGCGCACAGCCTCGGCGAGCTCATCGGCACGCGGCCGGTCCTGCATCAGCCGGCCCGCTCGAGAAGATGGAGCAGCTCGAACTCCATCTCGGCCGCAAGGCGCCCGATGACGGCGAGCTCGACGCTGCGCTGCTGTCCCGAAAGGTGGCGGCGCGCCTGAGTGAGCGCGCCGATCGCCCACTTCAGGTTCCCGACGATCTCCCAGTAGTCGAGCGAGGCGAGCGAGATGTGCCGCCCACTCAGCGCGTTGTAGCGCTCGAGGTACGGCTCGACCTCGCCGATGCCGCCGAGCCGCATCTGATCGACGCCGAAGCGCCACGCCCGTACGAGCGGCCAGGCCACGTCCTCGGTCGGATCGCCGAGGTGCGCGAACTCCCAATCGAGCACGTGACCGAGACCCGCCTCGGTGACCGCGAGGTTGCCGACGCGCAGGTCACCGTGGAGCACGACCACGTCGCCTCGGTCCGGCGCCCGACTCTTCGCCCAGGCGAGGCCGAGCTCGATCGCCGGGTGCGGCTCCTCGACGCTGTCGAGCTCGCGCTCGAGCCGCGTGAGCACGTCGCGAGGTCCGCCGGCCTCAAGAAAGGGCACGCGGTCGGCCGGGATGGCATGGATCTTCGCGAGCTCCTCGGCCATCTGCGCCGGCAGCACGGCGCGCGCACCGGCGAGTTCCGGCCGCTGCGCGATGCGCCGCCCGATCGTCTCGCCCGACACGCGCTCGCTGACGAACGCGGGCCGGCCCGCGATCTCCCCGAGGTAGCCGTACGGCTTCGGGACGCGCACGCCGGCCGCGAACGCGACCTCGAGCAGACGGTGCTCGTCCTCGAGCGAGAGCGTCTCCTTGTGGATGACGCCGCCGCCGGCGCGCCGGACCAGGAGCTCGCGCTTCCCCTGCGGCGTGCGCAGGTCCAGCGCCCATGCCTCCTTCGACGCTCCGCCCGCGAGGAGGGAGAGTCGCTCGATCGCGATGTCCGCGCCGAAGAGCGGGGTGAGGCGCTCGCGCAGCTCGACCCAGAGAGCCGGGTCGGCATTCATGACGCCGTATGCCCGCCGTCCACCGCGAGGATCTGTCCAGTGATGTAGTCGGAGGCACGCGATGCGAGGTAGACGACCGTTCCCTTGAGGTCCTCGTCGCCGCCGACGCGGCCGAGCGGGATGGTGCGCGCGAGCCGGTCGCCCCAGCGCTCGACGATCGCGCTCGACATACGGCTCGGGAACCATCCCGGCGCGATCGCGTTCACGTTGATCTTGTGTCGGCCCCATTTGACCGCGAGGTCGCGGGTGAAGTTGATGAGTCCGCCCTTGCTCGCGTTGTACGCGATCGAGTCGAGCACCTCCGGCATCGCGCCGCCGAGGCCGGCGACGGAGGCGATGTTGATGATCTTGCCGCCACCCTGCGCGATCATGACGTTCCCCGCGGCCTGCGCGCACAGGAAGGCGCCGGTCAGGTTGACGTCGAGCACCCGCCGCCAATCCTCCACCGCCATGGTCGCCACGGGCGCGACCCAGGCGCGGCCGGCGTTGTTCACGAGGATGTCGATCCGGCCGAGCTCGGCTTTCGCGCGCTCGACCATCGCGCGCACGTCTTCGGCGCTGGTGACATCACAGCGGAGGCCGAGCGTGCGGACCCCGAGCGCCGAGAGCTCCGCGGCGGTCTGGGCGCAACGCTCGGCGTTGCGCGCGCAGAGCACCACGTCCGCGCCCATCTCGGCGAGCGCTGTCGCCATCTGCCGCCCCAGTCCGCTGCCCCCGCCCGTGACGATGGCGACCCTGCCGCTGAG
>Ga0209157_1001895_pt1 | contig 17048 bp, 16 predicted proteins | sample GraSoiAngelo_135_FD_185892 | JGI IMG/M metagenome (GOLD analysis project Ga0209157, IMG submission 185892) | Grasslands soil microbial communities from the Angelo Coastal Reserve, California, USA - 14_0929_05_40cm (SPAdes) (version 2) | ecosystem: Environmental > Terrestrial > Soil > Grasslands ...
GCGGCGACGCCACGCACGCGCAAGGTGGCGCTGCGCGCGGCCGTCGTGATGAGCCCCGACCGGGGCGGCGTGTTCGACCTGCTGCTGCGCCTGGTGCGCTTCGGCCTCGGCGGGCAGGCCGGCCACGGCCGGCAGTACGTCTCGTGGATCCATGACGGCGACTTCGTGCGCGCCGTCTATTGGCTGATCGAGCACGACAAGGTCGACGGCGCCGTCAACCTCGCCGCGCCCCATCCCCTGCCCAACGCCGACTTCATGCGCGCGCTGCGCGAGGCGTGGGGGATGCGGCTGGGCCTGCCCGCGTCAGCCTGGATGCTGGAGGTCGGCACGTGGCTGCTCCGGAGCGAGACCGAGCTGGTGCTCAAGAGCCGCCGCGTCGTGCCCGGCCGGCTCGTGCAGCAGGGCTTCGCGTTCGAGTTCCCGACCTGGGCGGAGGCCGCGCGCGATTTGTGCCGCCGCTGGCGGGCGTGAGCCGGCTGATACAATTCCGCACGTCAGGAGGAGCCGTGGCGAACCCCTCTCCGCCCTGGAAAGCGCGCTTCCGCGTGCCGCTCATCCGCGGCATGCAGGTCGCCGCCGGCGCTTCCGCGCGTGGTCTCGTCGCCAGCAACGTGTCCGGCGCGTTCCAGCTGCACGCGTGGGACCTGGCGTCCAGGCGGCTCCGGGCGCTGACGAGCCGTCCCACCGGGGTGATGGCCGGCGTCCTGGGCCCCGACGGCCGCTTCGTCTACTATCACGACGACGCCGGCGGCAACGAGCTCGGCCATTTCGTGCGGATCCCATTCGAGGGCGGCACCGCTGTGAGCATCACGCCGGGCGTGCCGCCGTATCCGACCTTCGGCCTGGCCGCCAGCGGCGCCGGGAACCGGCTCGGCTTCGTCACCGCCGATGAGGGCGCCTACCACGTCCACGTCATCGACGTCGCCGCCGATGGCACGCTCGGGCCGCCGCGCCGGATTCATAGCCGCCCGCGGCTGTTGATCGGTCCGGTGTTCTCGCACGACGGCGCGCTTGCGGTGGTGGCCGCCAGCCCGGAGGCTCGGAGCCTGCGCTACGAGCTGGTCGCGCTGGACACGGCGACCGAGCGCATCCTCGGCGAGGCCGCGGACGCCGACAGCCGCCTCGGGGCCGTCGCCTTCGCGCCGCTCTCCGGCGACGGGCGTCTCCTGGGCCTCAGCAATAGGAGCGGCGTCGACCGGCCACTGATCTGGGACGTCACTCGGGGCTCGCGCGTGGACATCGCCCTCGACGACCTCGAAGGCGACGTCCAGCCCGCCGACTGGTCCCCGGACGGCGACCGCTTGCTCCTCGTCCAGCTCGCGCGGGCCGTCCAGCGGCTCTACGTGTATGACCTGCGTGAGGCGACGCTGACGCCGCTGCGGCACCCCAGCGGCACGTACGGCCACGTGTACTGGGCGCCCGACGGCGCGATCCACGCTCTGTGGGAGGATTCGACGCATCCTCCTCAGGTGATCGCGCTCGATAGCGTGACAGGCGGGCCAGCGCGGATACTGCTGCCCGCGCCCGACGTCCCACCCGGCCGTCCGTGGCGGTCGGTCGCCTTTCAGTCCGCGGGCGGACAGCAGATCCAGGGCTGGCTCGCCGTGCCCGACGCGATCGGCCCGTTCCCGACGATCCTGCACGTCCACGGCGGTCCCGAGGCCGCGATGACCGAGATGTTCGTTCCCTCGAGCCAGTCATGGATCGACCACGGGTTCGCGTTCCTGAGCATCAACTATCGCGGCTCGACGACGTTCGGGCGGGCGTTCCTCGAGCAGATCTGGGGCAACATCGGGCGCTGGGAGGTCGAAGACATGGTCGCGGCCCGCGAGTGGCTCGTCAAGGAAGGGATCGCCCACCCCTCGCGAGTCTTCGTGACCGGCTGGTCCTACGGCGGGTACCTCACGTTGCAGGCACTCGGGACGAGACCCGCGCTGTGGGCGGGGGGCATGGCGGGGATCGCCGTCGCCGACTGGGCCATCGCCCACGAGGACACGACCGACACGCTGCGTAACCTGCGTGCCGCGCGCTTCGGCGGCACGCCGGACGAGCAGCCCGAACGTTACGCGGCCAGCTCCCCGATGACTTACGTGCAACACGTCAAGGCCCCCGTGATGATCATCCAAGGTCGTAACGACACGCGTGCGCCGGCACGCTCGGTAGAGGCATACGAAGCGAAGATGAAGGCGCTCGGCAAGGCCATCGAGGTGCACTGGTTCGACGCCGGGCACGGCTCGCTGGTGGTGGACCAGGCCATGGACCACCATGCGCTGATGCTCGACTTCGCCCGCCGCGTGCTCGAAGGCAACTGAGCCGCGCCCGCCTTGCCGCCCCGCTTCGCCGCGTGGTACGTTACCGGGCAATTTCCCGACGTCAGCGCCGACGGAGGTGCGCCATGCCGTTCGTCAACATCACCCTCTACGAAGGCCATCCCAAGGAGCGCAAGGACGAGATCGCGCGCCGCGTGACGGAGACGATCACGGAGGTCTGCAAGCTCCCGCCGCAGGCCGTCTGGGTGGTCTTCAACGAGGTCACGCCGCCCGACTGGTACGTGGCGGGCAATCCCGGCAAGAAGTGAGCGCGGCGTTCGAGAAGCTCGGCGGCGGCTTCCTCTTCACCGAGGGGCCGGTGTGGCATCCGGCGGGCAAGTTCCTGCTCTGGAGCGACATGCCCGGCGACCACATGCGGCGCTGGTCGGCGAAGGACGGCGTCACGACCTTCCGCAAGCCGTGCAACATGTCCAACGGGCTCACCTACGATCGCCAGGGGCGCCTGCTCGCGTGCGAGCACGCCAGCAGCCAGGTGACGCGGACGGAGACCGACGGGCGCATCGTGCCGATCGCCACCCATTACCAGGGCAAGCAGCTCAACAGCCCCAACGACATCGTGTGCAAGTCGGACGGCGGCATCTACTTCAGCGACCCGCCATACGGCCGCGCGAAGTTTTACGGCGTCGAGCGCCCACAAGAATTGTCGTTCCAGGGCGTGTTCCGCGTGGGCCCCGACCCGAAGACGACCGAGCTGCTCGTGGACGACTTCGATCGTCCCAACGGCCTCTGCTTCTCACTGGACGAGCGGCGCCTCTTCATCAACGACACCGCGCGCAAGCACATCCGCGTGTTCGACGTGACGCCCAAGGGCACGCTCACCAATGGCCGCCTGTGGGCCGAGACCAGGGGCGACAAGCCCGGCGCCCCCGACGGCATGAAGCTCGACTCCGCCGGCAACGTCTACTGCTGCGGGCCCGGCGGCATCCACGTGTTCGATCCCGACGCCCGGCTGCTCGAGATCCTCGAGACGCCGGAGCGCACCGCCAACTTCGCCTGGGGCGACGACGACTACCGCTCGCTGTTCGTCACCGCGTCGACGTCGCTCTATCGCATCCGCCGGACGACTCCGGGTCTTCCGGTCTTCTGATCATCAAGGAGGCTTCCATGCACCGACGCACGCTGCTCGTCGTCCTGCTCGCCGCGGCCCTGCTCGTGCCGCCGGCGGCGGACGCTCAGAAGCCCATCAAGGTGGGCATGCCGATGCCACTCTCGGGGCCGCCCGCGCTGTTCGGCGAGCCCGCGACCAAGGGCGCCATGATGTTCGTCGAGGAGATCAACGCCAGGGGCGGCGTGCTCGGCCGCAAGCTCGAGCTGATCACCCGCGACTCCAAGGCCGACGCCAACGAAGCGGTCCGCCAGGCGCGCGAGCTGATCCTGAAAGACAACGTGGACTTCCTGGTCGGCACGCTGACCTCCGCCGAGGGGCCGGCGGTCTCCGTGGTGGCCAAGGAGAACAAGATCGTCTTCATCGCGCCGATTCCGAAGACCGACCAGCTCACGGCGCCCGACAAGCTGCACCCCTACGTCTTCCGCGTGGCCTCCACCACCACCATCGAGGGCCGCAGCGCGGCCGAGATCGTCGCCAAGTGGCCGGTGAAGAGGGTCGCGACGATGTCGTTCGACTACGCGTACGGCCAGGACGTGACCAAGGCGTTCGTCGAGCATCTGAAGAAGATCAAGCCGAGCGTCGAGATCGTGGATCAGCAGTGGCCGAAGCTCGGCGAGCAGGACTACAACCCGTTCATCAACGCCCAGATGGCCAAGAAGCCCGAGGCCGTCTTCTCGTCGATCTGGGGCGGCTTCTTCGTGACCTACTCCAAGCAGGCCAGAGCCGTCGGCATGTTCGACGCGCTCAAGTACCACTTCATCGGCGTCGGCGAGGCGGCCACGCCGGAGACGGCGAAGTCGATGGGCGCCGACTATCCCGTCGGCATCTGGGGCAACTCGTACGACGCGTTCTACTGGGGCGAGACGCAGGCGCACCGCTCCTACGTCGCCCGGCTGTCCAGGTACCTGAAGGACGAATACCCGTCGTCGTGGGCGATCCAGGGCTACATCGGCATGCAGTTCCTGGCCGAGGCCATCAAGAAGGCCGAAAGCACGGATTCCGACAAGGTCGCCAAGGCGCTGCTCGGGCTGACGGTGGAGACGCCGGTGGGGCCGCTGACGATCCGCGAGAAGGACCACCAGGCCAACCGCGGCCAGCTCTACGGCAAGACGGTGATGGATCCGAAGTACCCGTTCGCGATCATGAAGCCGGTGACCTACGTGGATCCGACCAAGTTCATGGATTAGGGTCTGCCGGATCCGTCGTTCGTCTTCGCCCAGAGCGTCAGCGGCCTCACGGCCGCGATGTTCCTGTTCCTGATCGCGGCCGGGCTGTCGCTGATCTTCGGCGTACTGCGCGTGCTGAACTTCGCGCACGGCACCTTCTACATGCTCGGCGCGTACGCGACCTACCAGCTCGTGCAGTGGATGGGCGTGAGCGGCGGCCGCTTCTGGCTGACCGCGCTCGGCGGCGCGCTGGTCGTGGCCGCGCTCGGCGGTCTGATCGAGCGGTTCCTGTTCCGTCGGCTCTACGGCAAGGACGAGCTCTACCAGCTCCTGTTCACGTACGCGCTCGCACTGATCCTGAGCGACGCCGCCAAGATGCTCTGGGGCACCCAGCAGAAGTCGGTGAGCCGGCCGCCCGAGCTGACCGGCGCCATCCACGTCTTCGGCGCCATCATCCCGCACTACAACCTGTTCATCATCCTGCTCGGCCCGGCCATCGCGCTCGCGTTCTGGGTGGTGCTGCAGCGCACGCGCGTCGGCCGCTACATCCGCGCGGCCGCGCTGGACCGTGAGACGCTGGGCGCGCTGGGCGTCAACGTGGACGCGCTCTACACGTGGGTCTTCGTGCTCGCCTCGTTCCTGGGCGGCCTGGGCGGCGCCCTCATCAGCCCGATGCGCGCGACCACGCCGGGCATGGACACGGAGGTCATCGTCGAGGCGTTCGTGGTCGTCGTGATCGGCGGCCTCGGCTCGTTCTGGGGGACGTTCCTCGGCGCGCTGATCTACGGCCAGGTGCTGTCCTTCGGCATCCTCTTCTTCCCGCGCTTCTCGATCTTCGCGGTCTTCGCTCTCATGGCGGCGGTGCTGATCGTCCGGCCCTGGGGCCTGCTCGGACGGCCGCTGCGATGAGGCGCGTGCCGTGGGCGCCGCTCGTCGTGGTGGCGGCGCTCCTCGTGCCGGCGGTCGGCTCGCGCTTCTACACGTTCCTCGCCAACGACGTGATCATCTGGGCGCTCTTCGCGACGAGCCTCAACCTCCTGGTGGGCTATACGGGCCTCGTGTCCTTCGGCCACGCCGCGTACTTCGGCATCGGCGCCTACACGACCGGCATCCTCATGAAGAAGCTCGGCGTGCCGTTCCTCCTCGCCTTCCCCGCCGCCGGCGTGCTGGCCGGCGCCTTCGCGCTGCTGTTCGGGCTCTTCTGTGTGCGGCTCACCCGCATCTACTTCGCGATGCTCACGCTGGCCTTCGCGCAGATCGTGTGGGCGATCTGCTTCAAGTGGAACGAGGTCACCGGCGGCGAGCAGGGCATGCCCGAGGTCCCCTACCCCGACCTCGCCTGGATGGGGACGCTGCCGCTCGTGCGGGATCTGCGGACCAGCGACCACTTCTACCTGGTCACGGTCGTGCTGGTGGCGCTGTGCCTCTGGATCCTGCACCGCGTGGTGCGCTCGCCGTTCGGGCGGATGCTGACGACGATCCGCGAGAACGCCGAGCGCGCGGAGTTCATCGGCGTCCACGTGCGGCGCTACGAGCTGGCCGCGTTCGTGCTGGCGGGCGCCTTCGCCGGGCTCGCCGGCGGCCTCTTCGGCATCTTCAACCGCGGCGTGTTCCCCGACTTCGCGTACTGGACCAAGTCTTCCGAGGTCCTCATCATGACGCTGCTGGGCGGGATGGGGACGTTCTACGGGCCGAGCGTGGGCGCGCTGGCCCTGATCTTGTTGAACCAGCAGATCGTCTCCTACACCGAGTACTGGCCGTTCGTGCTCGGCACCATCCTCGTCGTGCTGCTGTTCGGCTTTCCCGGCGGGCTGGGCGGCGCCCTCGAGCTGCTCGGGCGCCGGCTCTGGAGGCCGCGGCGTGCTTGAGGTGCGCGACCTCACCAAGTCGTTCGACGGCTTCGTCGCCGTCTCGCGCGTCTCGTTCGACGTGCCGAAGCACAGCGTGAGCGCGATCATCGGGCCCAACGGCGCCGGCAAGACGACGCTGTTCAACCTGATCACCGGCCACCTGCGCTGCGACGCTGGGCGGGTCGTGCTCAACGGGCGCGACGTCACCGGCGTGCCGCCGCACGACCTCTGCCGCATGGGCGTGGGCCGCTCGTTCCAGCGGACCAACATCTTCGCGAAGCTGACCGTCTACGAGAACGTCCAGGCCGCGTTCGTGTCGCACCGCGGGCGCGGCTGGAACGCGTTCACGCCGGTCCGCGACCTCTACCGCGACGAGACGCTGCGCCTGCTGGAGTCGCTGCGGCTCGCCGACCGCGCCGGCGAGGTCGCCGGCTTCCTGTCGCACGGCGCGCAGAAGCAGCTCGAGCTGGGGCTGGCCCTGGCCCTCGAGCCCGACATCCTGCTGCTCGACGAGCCGACGGCCGGCATGTCGGCGAGCGAGACGCGCGAGACGATCCAGCTGATCGACCGCCTCGCGCGCGAGCGCGGGCTGACGCTGCTGTTCACCGAGCACGACATGGAGGTCGTCTTCTCCATCGCGCAGAAGATCACCGTGCTGCACCAGGGCCGCGTGATCGCCGACGGCTCCCCGGCGGCCGTGCGCGCCGACCCGGAGGTGCGCCGCGTCTACCTCGGAGAGCGCCGGTGAGACAGCCGCTGCTCGAGGTCAGCGAGATCCACACGGCGTACGGGCTGTCGCGCGTGCTGTTCGGCGTCTCGATCGAGGTCGGCGCCGGCGAGTGCGTCTGCCTGCTCGGCCGCAACGGCGTCGGCAAGTCCACCACCATGCGCTCGATCATGGGGCTCACCCCGCCCCAGGCGGGGCGCGTGGCCTTCAAGGGCGTCGACATCACCGGCTGGGAGTCGTACCGGGTCGCGCGCGCCGGCATCGGCTTCGTCCCCGAGGACCGGCGCATCTTCGCCGATCTCACCGTCTGGGAGAACCTCGACGTGGCCCAGCGCGGCGGCGGCTGGACGACCGAGCGCGTCTTCGATCTGTTCCCCACGCTGCGCCAGCTGACCGGCCGTAACGGCGGCTATCTCTCGGGCGGCGAGCAGCAGATGCTGACGATCGCGCGCACGCTGATGGGCAATCCCGAGCTGCTGCTGCTCGACGAGCCGTCGGAGGGCCTGGCGCCGCTGGTCGTCGACCACCTCGACGAGCAGATCGCGCGCCTCAAGGCCGAGGGGCTGACGATCCTGCTCGCCGAGCAGAACACGGAGTTCTCGCTGCGCCTCGCCGACCGCGTCTACGTGCTGGAAAAAGGCGCCATCCGCTTCAGCGGCGCCGCCGCCGCGCTGCGCGACAACGAGGCCCTTCGCCACGAGCTGCTGGCGCTCTAACCGATGACCGCGCGGCGGCGGGCGCGGCGTCACTGGGTTCGCCGCCTTCTCGGGCTGATCGTGATGGTCCTGCTCGGGTGGCTGGTATGGGTAGCCGCCACGTGGCCGGACGTCCGCGCCCTCGCCACGCAGCCGCCGACGACCACGGCCTTCATCGAGCGCTACCAGGAGCGCGAGCGCGCGGCCGGCCGCACGCCGCGCGCAGAGTGGCGGTGGGTACCCTACGGCACCATCTCGCTGCACCTCAAGCGCGCGGTGCTCGTGGCCGAGGACATCGGCTTCTTCCACCACCAGGGCTTCGCCCCCGGCAACATGCGCGTGGCCATGACGGAGGCGCTCGAGGAGCGCAAGATCCCGCGCGGCGCCTCGACGATCACCCAGCAGCTCGCGAAGAACCTCTGGCTCACGCCCTCGCGCAGCCCGCTGCGCAAGGCGCGCGAGGGCGTGCTGACCTGGCAGCTCGAGCGCGCGCTGTCCAAGCGGCGGATCCTCGAGCTCTACCTGAATGTCGTAGAATTCGGGCCCGGCGTGTACGGCGCGGAGGCAGCGGGCCGGCGCTACTTCGGCAAGCCGGCGGCCGAGCTGGACGAGGACGAGGCGGCGCAGCTGGCGGCGGCTCTGCCGAAGCCGCGCGCGTGGCACCCGGGGGTGAAGACGCCGTCCTATCGCCGCTACGTCGAGAACATCCGGCGCCGCATGGACCGCGCCGAGCTGCCGGGAAAGCTCCTGCAATAGGGAGAGCGCGTGGACACGATTCTCCAGCTGCTGCTCAACGGGCTCGCCGTCGGCTGCATCTACGGCCTGGTCGCCCTCGGCTTCGTCCTCATCTACAAGGCCACCGAGCTCGTGAACTTCGCCCAGGGCGACCTCCTCATGCTCGGCGCGTTCACGTGCTACATGTTCGTCGTCTGGTACGGCCTCGGCTACTGGGCCGCGTTCGCGCTCGCCATCGCCATCGTGGCGCTCTTCGGCGCCGCGCTCGACGCGACCGTCCTGAGACGCGTGATCGGCCAGCCACAGTTCGCCGTGGTCATGCTGACCATCGGCCTCGGCGCGATCTTCCGCAGCTTCGCCTCGATCACGTGGGGCTCGGAGATCTACACGCTGCCGACGCCCTTCAGCGCGCGGGCCACGCGGCTCGGCGGCGTCACCGTGAGCCACGAGTACGTCTCGATCATCGTGGGCACGGTGGTGCTGTGCGCGGCGCTGTACGCGTTCTTCACCTACACCAGAGTCGGCGTGGCCATGCAGGCGGCCTCGCAGAACCAGCTCGCCGCCTACTACATGGGCATCCCCGTCAAGCGGATGTTCTCGCTCATCTGGGCGATCTCCGCCGGCGTGGCCGCCATCGCCGGTGTGCTGCTGGCCCCCGTCTCGCTGATCGACATCAACCTCGGCTTCATCGGCCTCAAGGCGTTCGCGGCCGCCGTCCTCGGCGGCTTCGGCTCCATTCCGGGCGCGCTCGTCGGCGGCCTCACCATCGGGCTCATCGAGCTGTTCGCGGGCGCCTACCTCCCGCACGGGGTCAAGGACGTCGCGGCGTACGTGGTGCTGCTCGTCGTGCTCGCGGTGCGGCCGCAGGGCATCTTCGGCGCCGTGGGTCGCAAGAAGGTCTGACGCCGTGCGCTTTCTCTTCAAGACCTCCTACGCGCAAGAGCTGGGGCTCTTTCGCGACAACGTCCAGCGCAACTGGTACGTCGCCCTCTTCGCCGCACTGCTGGTGCTGCCGCGCGTCGTGCCCGACTACGTCGGCGACATCAGCCTCGTCTTCATCTACGGGCTCTGCGGGCTGTCGCTCATGGTCCTCGCCGGCTACACCGGGCTCATCAGCCTCGGCCACGCCGCCTTCCTGGGCATCGGCGCCTACGCGCACGTCTTCTTCGCGCACGATCTGCAGCTGCCGTGGATCGTCTCCGTCGCGCTCGCCTGCGTGATCACGGCCGCGGCCGGCGTGCTGGTCGGCCTGCCCGCGCTCCGCATGACGGGGGTGTACCTCACCATCGCGACGCTCGCGTTCGCGCTGATCATCCAGGAAATCTTCTCGCGCTGGGATCGCGTCACCGGCGGCCTCAAGGGCAAGCCCGTGGACAAGCCGGTGCTGTTCGGATTCTCGTTCGCGAGCGAGCTGGCCTTTTACTTCCTGTGTCTCGCCGTGCTCATCGGCGCCCTGTGGCTGACCGCGAATCTGCTGCGGGCCCCGACGGGACGCGCCTGGGTCGCCATCCGCGACAGCGAGATCGCCGCGCAGTCGATGGGCGTGAACGTGGCCGTGTACAAGACCATGGCCTTCGCCTACTCCGCGGCCCTCATGGGTGTCGCCGGCGCGCTCTTCGCCCACAAGATCAGCTTCCTCGCGCCCGACATCTTCAGCGTGCTGCTGTCCATCCAGCTGCTGCTGATGGTCGTGGTGGGCGGCCTCGGCAGCCTGCACGGGGCGCTCTACGGCGCCGTCTTCGTGGCGATTCTCCCCGTGCTGATCTCGCAGGCGCGGGACGCCGTCCCGGCGTGGCACGGCCTGGACCGGTTCGTGAAGCAGCCCGGCCTCGAGCCCGGCCTGTTCGGGCTGATCCTCGTGCTCTTCATCCTCTTCGAGCCCCTCGGGATCTACGGACGCTGGATGAAGGTCAAGCTGTACTTCGCGATGTTCCCGCTCTACAAGCGCGCCACGTTCAAGCGGCAGAAGGCCTACATGCGATCGGAGCGGCTGCGATGACGCTGCTCGAGGCGGACAACCTCGCCATCAACTTCGGGGGCATCACCGCGCTGGCCGGCGTGAGCTTCGAGGTCCGGGCGGGCGAGGTGCTCACGATCATCGGGCCGAACGGCGCCGGCAAGACGACGATCTTCAACCTCGTGTCCCGCATCTACGACCCCACCCGCGGGCGTCTGAGCTTCTGCGGCGAGGACATCACCCGGGTGCCCCCGCACGAGATCGCCCGGCGCGGCATCGCGCGGACGTTTCAGAACATCGAGCTCTTCGAGCACGCCACCGTGCTGCAGAATCTCCTGCTCGGCCGGCACGCCCACAAGCGCTCGCGCTTCGTGGAAGAGCTGCTCTTCCTGCCCCGCGTGCGCGCGCTCGAGCTCGAGCATCGCGGGGCCGTGGAGAAGGTCATCGACTTCCTGGACCTCCAGCCCTACCGCGACAGCCTGATCGTCAACCTGCCGTATGGCGTCCGCAAGGTCGTCGAGATGGCGCGCGCGCTCTGCACGCAGCCGAAGCTCCTCCTCCTCGACGAGCCCTCGTCCGGGTTGAGCGTCGAGGAGACGGAGGAGATGGCGTTCTGGATCCAGGACATCCGGACGCTGCTCGGCATCACGGTGCTCATGGTCGAGCACGACATGAGTCTCGTCAGCGCCGTGTCCGACCGCGTGGTGGCGCTCAACTACGGCCTCGTCATCGCCGCCGGCACCCCGCGCGACGTGCAGGCGCATCCCGACGTCGTGAAGGCGTACCTGGGAGGCTGACGCGTGAGCGGAGCCCTCCTCCAGGTGAGCAACCTCGAGACGTACTACGGTCCGATCATGGCCATTCGCGGCGTCAGCTTCGAGGTGAAGCGGGGCGCCATCGTCACCATCCTGGGCGCCAACGGCGCCGGCAAAACCACCGTGCTCAAGACCGTCTCCGGCGTCATGGACCCCCAGAAGGGCACGGTGACCTTCGACGGCCGCGAGATCCAGGGCATGGATCCCGATCGCGTGACGCGCCTGGGCCTGAGCCACGTGCCCGAGGGCCGCGAGATCTTTCCGCTGCTCACCGTCGCCGAGAATCTGAAGATGGGCGCCTATACACGCACCGACACCGTCGGCGTCGCGCGCGATCTCGCGATGGTGTACGAGTATTTCCCGGTCTTGCAGGCGCGGACCCACCAGCGCGCCGGCCAGCTGTCGGGCGGCGAGCAGCAGATGCTCGCGATCAGCCGCGCCCTCATGACGCGGCCGGCGATGATGCTCCTGGACGAGCCCTCGCTGGGGCTGGCCCCCAAGCTCGTGAAGGAGATCTTCGACATCATCGTGCGCATCAACCGCGAGCGGGGGGTGACGGTGCTCCTGGTCGAGCAGAACGCCAACATGGCCCTGCACGTGGCGGACTACGGGTACGTCCTGGAAGTCGGGCGCATCGTGATGGAAGATACCTGCGCGCGGCTGCTCGAAAAGGACGACATCAAGGAGTTCTATCTCGGCATGAAGGAGACCAGCGTACGCGGCACCCGCCGGTGGAAGCGGAAGAAGACGTGGCGATGACCGGCGCCCCCACCGTCCACGGCCAGGACACCCTGCCCCGCCTCTTCCGCCACGTCGTCGGGCAGCGCGGCGACGCCGTCGCCATGCGCGAGAAGGACCTGGGCGTCTGGCGCTCCGTCACGTGGCGGCAGTACGGCGAGCGCGCGCGGCGCGTCGGCCTCGGCCTGGTGGCCCTCGGCCTGCGGCCGCGCGACGTGGTGTCGATCATCGCCGAGAACGGCCCCGAGTGGCTGTACACGGATCTCGGGACGATGTCGGTGGGCGGCGTGACGAACGGCATCTACACCACGGACTCGCCGCGCCAGGTCGAGTACATCGTCAACGACAGCGGCACGCGATTCTTCTTCGCGGGCGACGAGGAGCAGCTCGACAAGATCCTCGAAGGACGCGCGCGCTGCCCGGGGCTGGTGAAGATCGTCGTGTTCGACGTCGAGGGACTGCACGGCTTCGCGGACGCGCAGGTCATGTCCTTCGACGCGCTGCTGGAGCTGGGAGCCCGCTACGAGCGCGAGCATCCCGGCGCCTGGGACTCGCTGGTCGAGATCGCGAAGCCCGAGGACCTCGCGATCCTCGTCTACACCTCGGGCACCACGGGCCCGCCCAAGGGCGCCATGCTGAGCCATCGCAACATCATCTTCCAGCTGGGCTTCACCGACTACCTCACCGAGCCGCGCGCGGGCGACCAGCAGCTGTCGTTCCTGCCGCTCTCTCACGTCGCCGAGCGCTCCTTCACCATCTTCTATCCGCTGAGCACGGGCAGCACCGTGAACTTCGCGGAGTCCATCGACACGGTACCCGACAACCTCCGCGAGGTGGCGCCGGCCGTCTTCTTCGCCGTCCCGCGCATCTGGGAGAAGTTCTATTCCGGCGTCGCGCTGCGGATGCGCGAGGCGACACGCGCGGGTCGGCTGGCCTACCGCTGGGCGATCGGGGTCGGCATGCGCGTGGCGGAGTGCCGGATCCAGGGCCGGCGGCCGTCTCTCGGCCTGCGGCTCCTCTACCGGCTGGCCGACCTGGTCGCCCTCGACAACGTCAAGCGCTCGATGGGGCTGCACCGCGCGCGCGGCGCCGCCACCGGGGCCGCCCCCATCGCGCCCGAGCTGATCAAGTGGTACATGGCGCTCGGCATCGACATGCGCGAGGTGTACGGGCAGACGGAGAACTGCGGCCTCGCCACGGCCATGCCCGCCGACCGCATCAAGCTCGGCACGGTCGGCGTCGCGCGCCCGGACACGGAGGTCCGCCTCTCCACGCAGGGCGAGATCTTACTGAAGGGCCCCCACGTCTTCCTCGGCTACTACAAGAATCCCGAGCGGACGGCCCAGACCATCGTCGACGGCTGGCTGCACACCGGCGACGTGGGCCGCATGGACGAGGAGGGGTTCGTCACCATCACCGACCGGATGAAGGACATCATCATCACCGCCGGCGGCAAGAACGTCACGCCCTCCGAGATCGAGAACCAGCTCAAGTTCTCGCCCTTCATCTCCGACGCCGTGATCATCGGCGACCAGCGCAAGTTCCTCTCCTGCCTCGTGATGATCGACCACGAGACGGTCGCCCAGTTCGCGCAGGAGAAGAACGTGCCGTTCACGAATTTTGCGTCGCTGTGCCGGGCGAAGGAAGTCCAGGATCTGATCTGGAGTGAGATCGAGCGGGTCAACAAGCAGTTCGCGCGCGTGGAGACCATCAAGAAGTTCCGCCTCATCGAGCAGCTGCTCACGCCCGAGGACGAAGAGCTGACCCCGACCATGAAGCTCAAGCGGACGTTCGTGAACCGCAAATACAAGGACGTCATCGACGGCATGTACGTCGAGATGTAGCGACGAAAGGAGCGCGCGATGAAGAGAGCGAGGCTGGTGGCGGGCGTGGTGCTGGCGGCCGGGGCGCTGGCGGGGGTCGCGCTCGCGCAGGAGAGCCGCGGCGTGAGCAAGACGGAGATCGTGCTCGGGATGCACACGGACCTGTCGGGACCGGCTGCGACGTACGGCGTGTCGTCGTCGAACGCCGTGAAGATGCGCTTCGACGAGATCAACGACAAGGGCGGGATCCACGGCCGCAAGATCCGGCTGATCGTCGAGGACTCCCAGTACCAGGTGCCGCGCGCGGTGCAGGCCGGCGCCAAGCTGATCAACCGCGATCGCATCTTCGCGATGGTGGCGCCGCTCGGGACGCCGATGAACAACGCGCTGTTCAAGGACCAGTTCGACGCGGGCGTGCCGAACCTGTTCCCGCTGTCGGCGGCGCGCTCCATGTACGAGCCGTTCCACAAGCTGAAGTTCTACAACGCCGCGACCTACGTGGACCAGGTCCGCGCCGGCATCCAGTACTTCGTCAGCAAGAAGGGCAAGAAGGCGCTCTGCGCGATGTACCAGGACACCGACTTCGGCAAGGAAGTGCTCGACGGCATTCAGATCCAGGCGGACAAGCTCAAGATCAAGATCGTCGAGACGACGACGCACAAGCCGACCGACCAGGACTTCACCGCCCAGATCACGCGGCTCAAGGCGGCGGGCTGCGACCTCGTCGTGCTGGGCACCATCGTGCGCGACTCGATCGTGCCGTACGCGACGGCGCGAAAGATCGGCTGGACGGACGTGGACTTCCTCGGCTCCGCGGCCAGCTACGACCTCTTCGTCGCTGCCGCGCAGGGCGGGGTCACGGAGGGCCTCTACGCGATGGGCCTGACCGACATGCCGTACCGCGACACGCTCAGCCCGACCGCGCAGGCATGGTTCGATCGCTACAAGGAACGCTACAAGAACGACCCGAACATCGGCGCCATCTACGGTCACGTCGCCGCCGACCTCACGGCGCTGGGGCTCGAAAAGGCCGGCGCCGACCTGACCCTCAACGCCCTCGTCAAGGGCCTGGAGTCGATCCGCGGCTACAAGGACATCTTCAACGGCCCGGAGGTCAACTTCGGTCCCGACAAGCACCAGGGCGCGAACTCCTCGTTCCTCGCGGTCGTGAAGGGCGGCCGCTGGGTTCGCCTGACCGACCCGCTGACCTTCTGAGCGCGGCCGGCGGCCCGCCGGCTCACCCGGCGGGTCGCCGCGCCCGCGCGCTCCACGAGAGGCGCCGCATGAACGTGTTCCGCCACTACGACAGGACGGCGCTCGACGCCGAGTACAACAACCGCGCGAAGGTCAAGGACGCGATGGACTGGATCGCGCGCTACGGCGCCGCGAGCGCGCGCGCCCGCGCCGAATTGCCGATGCAATTCGACGTGCCGTACGGCCCCCACCACGCCGAGCGTGCCGACATCTTCCCCGCCGCCGGACCCGGCCCGGCGCCGGTGCACGTCTTCATCCACGGCGGCTACTGGCACCGCCTCGACAAGGCCGACTTCTCGTTCGTCGCGCGCGCGTTCTGCGAGGCCGCGACCGTCGTCGTGAACTACGCGCTGGTGCCGACCGTGGACCTGGACGAGCAGGTGCGGCAGGTACGCGCGTCGGTCGCATGGGTGCACGCCAACGCTCGCGCGTTCGGCGGCGATCCGTCGCGCATCACGGTCTCCGGCCATTCGGCCGGCGGCCACCTGGTGGCGATGCTGCTGGCCACCGAATGGTCGCGCTTCGGCGCGCCGGCGGACGTCATCAAGGCCGGCTGCGGCTTCAGCGGGCTCTACGACCTCGAGCCCATCCGCCTGTGCTATCTCAACGACGTGCTCGGGCTGACGCCCGAGGCCGCGCGCCGCAACAGCCCGGTGCATCTGAAGCCGACGGGCCGCGTGCCGCTCATCCTCGCCGTCGGCGCCGACGAAGGGCCCGAGTACCACCGCCAGACGAACGACCTCGCGGCGGCGTGGCGCGCGCACGGCACGCCGATCGACATCGTCGACGCGGCCGGCCTCAACCACTTCACGATCGTCGCCGAGCTGGAGCGGCCGAACAGCGCGCTCGCCCGCGCGATCCGGAAGCAGATGGGGCTGGCCTAAGCGGTGGGATCGATCAGCGCCAGGCCGGTCTCCGGGTCGTAGCGCTTGCGCAGGTGGCGCGGCGACTCCACGAGCACGACCTCGAGCGTCGGCCACACGTGCGCCTCCAGCAGGTGGCCGCCGCGCGCCTCGCCATCGCCGCGCCCGACGACGACGTGCGCATGGACCCTGGGCTCGCCCTTGTACAGCGCGACGTCGCCGATGAGCGAGAGAGCTTCCACCTGCTCTCGGAGCGGAATCTTCGTGTAGTCCTTCGCGGCGCGGTCGAAGTAGCCGAGCGTCACGTCGCTGAAGGCGCCGATCGCCGTGAAGTGCGCGGCGCCCACGTTCTGTGACTTCGCGAAGGCCGTGCGCCCGGCCACCGGCTCGTCGCCCTTGTCGAAGATCAACGCCCAGGTCTTCGGGCTCGTCGCGTCGATCAGCGTCGACTTCATGACCAGAGGGGCTGCTGCATCGCGGATGCCAGCGAGGGCGCCCGGCTCGGCCGGATCACGCACAGGTCGGCGCGCCCGGCGGCGAGGACCGAGTTGATGTCCGGTCGTGTGTCCAACTCGGCACCGACCAGCGTCGGGATGCCAGCCTCGTGGCGAATGCGATCGCTGAGGGAGATCGCGCCGAGCCCGGCCATCGGATCGTGCCCGGCGGCGAGGCTGACGAGATCGCAGCCGCGTGCGGCAAGGACGCGCGCGAGCTCGATGGTCGCATCGGCGTCTCCGCCGGCGGCGATCCGGACCGCGATCGGCCGCGCCATCGGCCACACGGCGCGCGCGGCGTCGAAGGCCTGCAGCGTCGCCCGCGGCTGGTCGGCGACGTCCAGCTCGAGGAGATCGACGCCGGCGTCGGTGGCCGCGCGCGCTCCCGCGGCGAAATCGCCGACCAGGCGCAGGCCGACGCGGGCGCCGCGCCCTCGCGGCTCGTCGAGTGACCCGAGCAGCACGAGGCCGGGCGCGCCGGGCGTGCCCGCAC
>Ga0209157_1001897_pt1 | contig 17021 bp, 10 predicted proteins | sample GraSoiAngelo_135_FD_185892 | JGI IMG/M metagenome (GOLD analysis project Ga0209157, IMG submission 185892) | Grasslands soil microbial communities from the Angelo Coastal Reserve, California, USA - 14_0929_05_40cm (SPAdes) (version 2) | ecosystem: Environmental > Terrestrial > Soil > Grasslands ...
ACGGCATTGAGATCGCTATTCGCCGAATCCTGGCGAGCCCGCAATTTCTCGTTCGCGTTGAAAAAGAACCGGCAAATTTGGCTGCCGGCCAAACATATCGCATCACGGATCTGGAACTGGCGTCCCGGTTGTCGTTTTTCCTGTGGAGCAGCATTCCGGACGACGAGTTGATCAACCTCGCCGGCCAGGGAAAACTGAGCAATCCCGTCACCCTCGAACAGCAGGTCAAACGGATGCTTGCCGATTCGCGATCCGATGCTCTGATCAATAATTTCGCGGCGCAGTGGCTGTACTTGCGGAATTTGAAGGCGACGTCTCCTGTTGCCACAAGCTATCCCGATTGGGACGATCAGTTGCGGTATGCGTTCCGGCACGAAACGGAACTACTGTTTGAAAGCATCATGCGCGAGGACCGCAGTATCCTCGACTTCCTGAATGCCGACTATACATTCGTCAATGACCGGCTCGCAAAGCACTATGGCATCCCCAATATCTATGGGTCTCATTTCCGCCGGGTGACGCTTGGTCCTGAACTCGACTATCGCCGGGGCTTGCTCGGCAAAGGAAGTATCCTGGCAATCACGTCGGTTCCCGATCGAAATTCACCCGTCAAGCGCGGCGTTTGGATACTAGATAATATCCTTGGTACTCCAGCTCCAGAACCTCCACCGAATGTGCCGCCGCTGGAAGACACGACGGGTGAGCCCGGAAAAATCTTGTCGGTGCGCGAGAAGCAGACGTTGCATCGTAAGAACGAGCCTTGCGCCAGCTGTCACAAACTTTTCGACCCGATGGGTTTTGCGCTGGAGAATTTCTCGGCCGACGGCAGTTGGCGAACCAAGGATGGAGGCGACGGCGGGGTTCCCATCGATGCGTCCGTGGAATTGTACGACGGCCAGCAAGTGAACGGGCCGTCGGGCCTGCGGAACGCGCTGATGCGCTATTCCCCTCAGTTCGTGCGAATGGTGACAGAGAAGTTGATGACATACGGCCTGGGCCGTGGTGTCGAATACTACGACATGCCCGTTATCCGCTCGATCGCGCGCGATGCGAGCAAGAATAATTACCGCTTCTCATCAATCGTGTTGGGTATTGTGAAGAGTCCCCCATTCCAGATGAGGACCAAGCTGGACGAAAATGCAGCAAATGAATAGAGGACAAATAAATGTTCATTACTAAGAAATCCATTCCGCGTCGGACATTTCTACGGGGTTGTGGTGTGACATTGGCTTTGCCGTTTCTCGAATCGATGCTGCCCGCCCAAACGCCTCTCCGCCAGACCGCTGCCGGCCCGGGTTCCGTGAGGCGCTTTGTCGGCATCTGGCATCCGCACGGCGCGGCGCCGGGGTATTGGAGTCCCCTGCAGGAAGGTTCGAACTTCGAGTTTTCCTTTATCACAAAACCGCTGGAGCCATTGCGTGATCGCGTGGTCCTGATCACGGGGCTGGACGCAACGGGTTCGAGTCCGACGGCGGACGAACCCGGAGGCGATCATGCGCGCGGAGCCAACCTCTTATCCGGAGCGCGTCCGCGACGCGATTCGGTCAGTCCGTATCTGGGCGTCACCATCGATCAGATGATCGCGAACAAGTGGGGGAAAGATACGCTGCTGCCCTCGATTCAATTGGGAATCGAAGATCCCGGTAACAATACCGGCAATTGCAACTGGGGTTACAGCTGCGCATACTCCAATTCCATCTCATGGCCGACGCCTGCGACACCGCTTCCGACAGAAATCAATCCGCGTATGGTCTTCGAACGGTTGTTTGGTGATGGCGCGAGTGCGGATGAACGCGTCATAGACCGGAAGAGGACCGGAAGTATCCTCGATTCCGTTACTCACGAGATCGCAGGCTTCAAAAAAGGTATTCCCGCGGGCGATCGTGCCAAGCTCGACACCTATCTTGAAAATGTTCGTGAGATCGAACGGCGCATCCAGAATATCACCAGTAAACCGGAAGCTTCGGGGACGTCGTTCGAGGTCCCATTCGGCATACCCACCAATAATGATGCCCATTTCAAGATCATGTACGATCTGATCGCCGTGGCTTTTCAGGCCGATATCACACGCGTCGCCACATTCATGCTCGGGCGCGATCTGAGCTCGACCAACTTCCCGCCCTGCGGTTGGAATGGCCCATGGCATGGAACGTCGCATCACGGCGACATTCCGGCGAATAAGGCGAACTACTCGAAGATCAACCGATATCACGTACAAAACCTCGCGTACTTTTCCGAGAAGCTGCGGAATATTCCAGACGGCGACGGTAATGTGCTCGATCACGTGCTGATCTACAAAGGCACCAACATGGGCAATTCGCACCGGCACGCGCACGAGAAAATCCCGATCGAGCTTGTAGGCGGAATCGACGGCAGGTTCAAGGGCAACCGTCACCTTGTGTTCCCGGACAACACGCAGAGGAACTCGAACATGCTGTTGAGCATTCTCGATCTCTACGACATTCACTTGGACCATATCGGCGACAGCACGGGACGCTTGCCCGGATTCGCCTAAGAGATTTGCCGATGAAACTGAGGTCTGAGAAAGCAGTGTTGTGGTTCTCGATTGCCGTCATTCTGGCGGGATCCGTGATGCCGGTGGCTGCGCAAAACCGCAGAGGACGAAATCGGCCGATTGTGCAACTGCCGAAGGGCACGGTGAGGCAAGTCATCCTCAACAGTTGCACGGCCTGTCACGGGATCGATGACTACGCCTACTACGCGATGGACCGACCGGGCTGGCAGAAGCTCATCGACAGCATGAACGAAAAAGGAGCCGTTATTTCCGACGACGACCGGTCGATTCTGCTCGACTGGCTGGTCAGTAAATTCGGCCCGGATTCGAAACCCTTCCCCAGAACACGCGCCGAGGGCCCTATTCTCAATTTTGGTGGCGGCGACGCGGCGGCTCGGGATGCCGCAGCCAAAAGGCTCGTTGAGAGCGTATGCAGGACATGCCACACGCTGGAACGAATCGAGGTTGCAAAGTATACCGAAGACAAGTGGCGAGACATTGTGTCTGAAATGAGAACAAAGGGCGCCCAGATCGATGCCGCCGACGTTGCCCCGCTTGCCCTATATCTCGCCAAGACCTACGGCGCAAATTGAAGGAGGATATTCCCCTCCTCGCAGAGGAGGGGAGGATGCGCCGAGCGAAGCGAAGGCGCAGACGGGGTGGTCAGACCGGCGAAACATTTCGGCCGAGCTGACCACTAATTGAGGCTTCGCCCTTCTCTTGAGGCTGCGCGCTATCGCGCTTGCGCTTCGCGCGGGCTCGCGCTTCGCGCCCGGCGCGCCAGCTTCTATTAAGCTGTCGCGCCACCCCTCCTCTGCGAGGAGGGGAATCTTCTCGGTTTTCAAGGAGGCGTATGGAATCCATCATTTCCACGTTAGTGAACCGTTTTGACAAGGGTACGCTCACACGACGCGAACTGATTCAAGGATTGACGATGCTGGCGGCCGGCGGCGCAGCGACGGCGGCCGGCGCGCAAGATGCTGCAATGAAAACTGTCAAGATCGACCACATCAGCATTCAGGTTCGCGATCTACCGCGCTCGATTCGTTTTTATCAGACACTGTTCGGGCTACACCAGGTGAGCGAAGACAAGCCAAACGAAATTGTTCGCCTCGGCGCAACGGACAAGACTCTCGTTTCGCTGCATCATAAAGCGCCCATGGGCATCGTGGATCATTTTGCGATTGCCGTCGAAGGCTTCAACCGCGAAGCGGTAACACAGCAACTCAAGCAGCGCGGGATAAATCCGCAACAGGACATCGATGCCGGATTTCACGTCAAGGATCCGGAAGGTATCAGCGTTCAGATCGTAGGAGCGTGATCCGTTATTCTGTCTCCAAATGACGCGGAGCCGATCTTGGCGAAGATCGCCAAGACATTTGATGACTGCCACTTCGATGAACCGCCGCACGCACTTTCTGAGGGTGCGCCTGCCCAGCGGCGGGTCGGCATTGTAGTTTTTATTCTTACTACCTGAACCTATGGCCAAGGCGTCAAATTTGCACGGCGTGGATGGATGCAATGGCGGATGGGTGGTCGCCGAGTCCGATGCGAACGTCGGAGACGTCAGCTTCCGCTTCATGCCATCCGTGGGGCCGCTGTTCCGTCGGGCCGGTCCTGAACGTGTCATCGCCATTGATATTCCGATCGGTCTTCCGAAAAGTGAGCCGCGCGTCTGCGATACCGCGGCTCGTCAATTACTCGGCAGACCTCGCAGTAGTAGCGTATTTTCGCCGCCCGCTCGTCAGGCGCTACAAGGGGATACTTTCCCGGAAGCTTTTCGCATGAACCTCGAACAACTCAACATCGGTATCTCCAAACAGACGTTCTTCATCATGCCCAAAATTCGTGAAGTGGACGCACTCATGGACAGGCAGAGGCAACGATATATCCGCGAAGCACATCCCGAAGTGACCTTCGCGCAACTGAACGGCGGACGAGCCATGCTGCACTACAAAAAGACACTGGACGGCCGTAGGGAACGAATCAGTATCCTCAAGAAGGCTGGTGTTCAGATCTCTGAAGAATGGCTCAGCGAGAAGCGCTCTTCCCTGCCACCAGGGGCCGTTGCACTCGACGATTTGCTCGACGCGATGGCTTGCCTTGTAACTGCGCGGCACATCCGCATGGGCCGCAGTCGATCGTTGGGCCGTGGCGGCCAGGAAGACGCTAAAGGCCTGTTGATGGAAATTGTGACGTGCGATAGGACGTTCATCAGTGGATAACGAAATTTCGTCGCGGCAGTTCGTTTACCTGACGACCACGGGTAGGAAAACCGGTCTGCCGCGTGAAATCGAAATCTGGTTCGTTGAGGCGGACGGCAGCCTGTTCATCCTCGCCGAACATGGCTCGAGGCCGCCTCCCGCAGCCTTCAGTTTCTGTTTTGTATGCCACTATTTGGGAGTAGACTAGCGCTACCCAATTTGGCGTGGGCTACAAGCTGTCGCAGGGAAATGGTATGGAAATGGTATGGGTGTTAAGGGCAGCAAGACACCGGTCAACAAATCCGGAAAGAAACCAAAGACAGCAGGAAAAAGCGCGGGTGAGAATGTATCTGCCGCGAGTACGGCAATAAGGGCACCCTCTGCGATTGTGGGCATCGGCGCTTCCGCTGGTGGCCTGGAAGCTTTCACCCAATTCCTGGAACACCTCCCAAGCGACACCGGCCTGGGCTTTGTCCTGGTGCAGCATCTTGATCCATCTCACCAAAGCATGTTGCCTGACCTTCTCTCCAGGGCGACCCGAATGCCGGTTACATCCGTCGAGGATGGAATGCCTGTCCACGCTAACGAGGTCTATGTCATTCCTCCCAATCGAACCATGACCATCGGCCAAGGCGTATTGCGGCTTCAGCCTCGACCAGAGGAGAAACGTGGTTACCGGCCCATCGACGAGTTCTTTCGCTCGCTGAGCGAAGATCAGAAGAACCGTGCGGTCGGTGTCGTCTTGTCAGGCACGGCATCCGACGGGACGATAGGCCTGGAGTCGGTCAAAGCCGAAGGCGGAATTACTTTTGCACAGGACGCATCGGCCAAATTTGACAGCATGCCGCGGAGCGCGATTGCCGCCGGGCACGTCGATTTTGTTTTGCCGCCCGGCAAGATCGCCGATGAAATCGCCCGCATTGGCCGTCATCCTTACGTTCTGTCTTCCGCACAGACGAGAACTGCTGATGTAGAGTTCCCTGCCGGTTCGAAATCGCTCCAGAACGGTTATCAGGAAATTCTGAGGTTGTTGCGCCAGACCACTGGCGTGGATTTCAGCAACTACCGGGCCAATACGATGCGGCGCCGCATTACGCGGCGCATGATTCTGCACCATATCAGGGGACTGGCCATGTATGCAACCTATCTTCGGAATCATCCGGCGGAGACGGAAGCCCTGATGCAGGATCTCTTAATCCGTGTCACGAGTTTCTTTCGCAACCCGGAAGCATTCGATGCCCTCAAGGAACACGTGTTTCCCAAAGTGCTGGAGCACCGTGACACCGATGAACCGGTCCGCGTCTGGGTTTACGGCTGCTCAACGGGAGAGGAACCGTATTCGATCGCGATGAGCTTCCTGGAGTTTACGGGACAGCGCGGCAACCAGGTTCCAATACAGATTTATGGCACCGATCTGAACAGTGCCGCTATCGACAGAGCGCGCCGTGGACTCTATCCGAAGAGTCTGGCGCACCACCTGTCGTCGGAACGATTGCGCCACTTTTTTGTGGAGACTGAAGCGGGATATCGAGTCAATAAGGCGATCCGCGAAATGTGTATCTTTGCGCGGCAAAATCTCATGACGGACCCGCCGTTCTCGCGGATGGATCTCATCAGTTGCCGCAATGTGCTGATCTACATGGAGCCGGTATTGCAGAGAAGAATTATTCCAATGTTTCACTATGCTCTGAAGTCGGCCGGTTTTCTCTTTCTGGGGCTGTCGGAGACGGTGGGCATAGACTCGGACCTGTTTGTTCCGATGGACAGGAAGCACAAGATCTATGTAAAAAAGGCGGCGTCACCACGCGCGCCGCGCTTCGGCGTCGCCGCCGGCAAGCTCACTTCCCAAAGATCCAGATCGGATGTTACTGGAGAACCGCCGCGAGAAATTTCTACGTTCGACCCTCAGAAAGAAGCCGATCGAATCCTGTTGTCGAAATACGCGCCCGCCAGCGTTCTCGTTGATGGCCGAATGGAAATCCTCCATGTCCGCGGCTCCACACGCGCCTATCTGGAAACGCCGATGGGAAAGGCGACACACAATGTGCTCAAGATGGCCCGCCTGGATTTGATGCTGCCCCTGCGGGGTGCTCTACAGCAGGCGAAGACGGAAGACCGGCGTGTCCAGACGCCGGTCGTGCGGTTCAAGGATAACGGCGAACCGGGAGAGGTCTGGATGGAGGTGGTTCCGATCCACGGCTCCGCTGCGGACGAACGCTATTTCCTCATCTTGTTTCAGCCCGGCATCGGCCCAGGGGATAGCCGGCCCAGCAGGGCGGTCCGAAAGACCTCCACAGCCCGTCCATCGAGTCGGCCGCGGAAGGGTGTGGATGAAGGCCGGCAGCTTGCCGAGTTGCGGCAACAGTTCGAGGCCGCCCGGGACTATTCGCAATCGCTGCTGGAGCAACAAGAGGCCTACACGGAGGAATTGCAATCCGCGAACGAAGAGGTTCAGTCGAGCAACGAGGAGCTTCAGACCAACAACGAAGAATTGGAAACCGCCAAGGAAGAGTTGCAGTCCAGCATCGAAGAACTCACTACGATGAACGAGGAACTGCGAAACCGGAATCTCGAAACGTATCAGCTCAACGCAGACCTTACGAATCTCCTAACCAATGTGCGGATGCCGATCCTCATGATGGACTCACAGTTGCGTATCCGCCGTTTTACGCCACTGGCTGCGAAGGCGTTCAATCTGACGGACACCGATGTCGGACGGCCAATCACCAATCTGAAGCTGGACTTCGAAATACCCAACCTGTCTGAATTGCTCATCGAAGTCATCGACAGAGTGAACGCGCGGGAACAAGAAGTCCGTGACAGAGAGGGCCATTGGCACAAAATGTACATCGGCCCATACAGGACTCCGGAAAACAAGGTCGATGGAGTGGTGCTCGTGCTGACGGACATTCGCGCTCTAAAGGAAAAGGAACAGTCCATCCTGGCCGCCCGTGATTATGCGGAGGCCATTGTGGCAACGGTGCGGGAGCCTGTGGTGATCCTGCATGGCGACTTACGTGTCAAGACGGCCAATCATTCCTTTTACGAGATGTTTCAGTGCTCGCCCGCAGATACAGAGAATCAATTTATCTACGACATCGGCAACAGGCAGTGGAACATTCCGGAACTGCGAAAGCTGTTGAACCAGGTTCTGCCTTTCAATAATCAATTTCGAGACTTTGAGATCCGGCTTGACTTCCCCGATATCAGTCCAAAGACCATGCTCATCAACGCCCGAGAGCTTCAGCAGCACCAAGATCAAGAATCTCTGATCTTAATGGCGATCGAGGACATTACCGCCAGCAAGCTGCTGGTCGAACGCGACCGTCTACTGGAAGAGGAAAAAGCGGCGCGTTCCGAGGCCGAGGAATCGGGCCGCGCTAAAGACGAGTTCCTGGCGACGATGTCCCACGAGTTGCGCACTCCGCTGACCTCGATACTTGGTTGGTCGAGCCTGCTGAATACCGGCCAGCTGTTGGACAAGGACAAGACGCGGGCTTTGCAGGCCATTGAGCGGAATGCCAGACTACAGGCCCAACTTATCGAAGACTTACTGGATGCTTCCCGCATCGTTGCCGGAAAGTTTCGCCTGGATCGTCAGGAAGTTGATCTTCCGGCATTAATCGAGGCGGCCATAGATATTGTGCGTCAAGCCGCCGCCGAGAAGAGAATCCAAATAATCTTCGATGCTGAACGGGCGGTTGGCCCAGCCTGGGGTGATCCCCAATGCTTGCAGCAAGTGTTGTGGAATCTTCTGAGCAACGCGGTCAAGTTTACGCCACCGGAAGGCCGTATCGAGGTCCGGCTTGACGGGACGATTTCGGGAGTCCAAATCCGCGTAACGGACACCGGGCAGGGGATCAAGGCTGAGTTTATGCCTTACCTGTTCCAGCGCTTCACTCAGGCGGATAGCTCGACAAGTCGCAAGCATGGGGGCTTAGGGCTAGGTCTGGCGATTGTCCGTCACCTGGTCGAGATGCATGGTGGTACCGTCCGGGCCGAAAGCCAGGGCGAGGGCCAAGGGTCAACGTTCATTGTCCAACTGCCGGTGCGGGCCCTTCAACCGGCCGTAAGCGCTCCAGAACTCTCATCACGGCATGCACGCGACCAAAGCCAGCCCGTGGTTGCAAGCCTACAAAATGCGCGCGTGCTTGTTGTGGATGACGAAGACGACACCCGAGACTTGCTCATCGCTGTATTCGAACGTTACAACGCTGAAGTGAAGACTGCCGCCTCTGTTGCGGAGGCGCTTGCAGTGTTGGCGACGTGGAAGCCTGCGGTGCTGGTGTGTGACATTGCGATGCCGGACCAGGACGGCTACACCTTCATCCGTGAAGTGCGACAACTCTCGCCGGAGCAAGGCGGACAAATCCCCGCCCTGGCATTGACGGCATACGGCAAAGAAGAGGACCGCCGGCGCGCCCTGGAGACCGGTTATCAGGCCCACCTCACGAAACCGGCGAACCCGGCGGAGCTCGTGTCCGTCGTGATTCGCCTTGTTGCAAACGGAACGAAAGAATAAGACAACCCTGGAGTTTGGCCATTTAGACGATGCTTAAGAGAATCGTGGGTTCCGAAAGCCAGCAACGACACAGCATCAGCGTTCGGGCAACTATTCTGTCATTAGGCCGATTCGGTATCGCCTCGCCGGAAGTGACCAAGCGGACTGAAAAAGAATGGGCCAGATACAGGGCCGAGAACCGACTCGATCTATATGGTCGCCCTATCACTTCAACTGCGGAACGCGTCGGTAAAGACTCGATGTGCGCACACGCAACGCGAGAGAAATAAAATGCCCTTTGGTGACAAGAACGGCGCATATACAACTTGATGCGTCAACTTCCCCTCTGCCACCGCAGCTCTTTGAATGCACATTTCCGTGTAACCGACCTTCCGCTAACTGAAGGATTTTGCTACACAGGGCTTTTTTGGGAAGGGAATATGCCGCCAAATCCAGCGATACCGACGATCACCTATTGGAAGATGCGCTTAAGCGACTCGGGACTCAGCAGCGCATCGAGAGACGTAATCCCGAAGCGATCTTTCATATCGCCGGGCCGGAATGCTCGATGCTCAATGGGTCCGGGGAAAATGCGATATACGTACACCACTTGTTCAGCCAGCTCGAAGCTTTTTACTCTATCGAAACGCAAGAATCCGATGGGAGAAAATTGCGCAATGAAAGCCAAAGACCCGGGTCAGCGCCAACATGGGCGCCACAGCTACCGGGGAATCTGGATCGGATCCTGCTGCCGCATGTGCACCAAGTCTCTCTCATTTTCCAGGCAGTAGTAATCCATAAGTTCGCTGTCCAGCACCAGAGGCTGGTTGAGTTTCACTGTCCAAGGCGCGGTATAGGCCTTCGGATCGTCGATCGTGATCTCGACTTCGAGGTTCCCGTAGTTCGGCCGCCGGATCCTTTCGATCGTTTTGGCTTGCTCCGTCAGCGGTTTCCCGCTCGCATCCAACCAAAGATCGTCGCGGAACCCGGTGGTTTCCACCACCAGCGTGTCGCCTTCCCAATGGCCGATTGAGTATCCGTTCCAAGTTGGGTTGGGATCCTGCGGAAGCGGCCGTCCATCGGTAAAAATCTGCCGGTACTGTATGTTGCGCTCAGTAAGGATGAGCACGCGGTCCGGGACGTGGAAAATTCGCTTGTAATAATCGTCGGTCCAGATTCGCGGAGCTCCGCGCGGCATGCAATGCACGTTGGGATCGAGGCCCTGCTCGACGCTTCGTTTCTTGACCAACTCGGCCGCCCACGGCTGGTAAGGCACGGGATCCTTCAACGAAGCGGCGATATTGATAAACTCGCGCGAGATCTGCGTATCGTTGCACTTTGCACCGCAGTTGAACCGGTTTTCCCAGCCCCACATTCCCGAGAAGTCCGGTTTTCCGTCGGCGCCGCGCGGCGCCGGGGCGGCGAGGTCAGGCTTGCCGTCTGCCGTGCGCGGCACTCCGGGAGTCGGATAGTCCACCCACTGGGCGAAGAGCGACGCCGGCGCGAGGGCCAAAATTAACGAGACTGCGTAACGACAAGTCGATCGAATGGACATAGAATTCATTTCCCTCGTTTGCGAATCATAGCCGCGCTTGGATGCAGAGGATAGGAAATTCAAACGCTATCCATTCAGTAGGCGGGTTTGGCCAAAGCCGTGGGTGTTATGTCAATGGGCGCATGAGTTTGGGCACCGGAAATGTGTCACTTTCGAACCTGACCCAAACGTGCGAGGGTTTAGAGGCTTTCTTCCTGTTCGATTCCAAGCTTGTCGTTCACGGCGACTCGAAGCTCCTGTTTACACCCGAGGTACCGCTCCGTGGTCTGGATGGACACATGCCCCAGCAGGAATTGAATCTGATCCAATTCCCCACGTCCAGGCATCCACGGTTCTCTTTACCCACAGCGGAATTGGAACCGTGCGGATATGGCCTCCCTTTCCGATCAAATCTGCGATCACCCAATGTTCTTCGCGCAGTTGAATCGACTTCATCGTCAGCGAGAGCAATTCACCCCGCCGAAGGCCACACCCAATCAGCATCGAGAGCATCGCTCGGTTGCGCTTACTGCGGAGAGTATTGGCGCCGGTGCTCTCCAGCAACCGCTTGCCTTGCTCAGCGGTAAGCCAATTTCCGACTCGTATCCCCAGCCGACGAACTCCTTTCACACGCCGTATGCCGGCCGCCAATTCTGGACTGAGCAGACCGGAATCAGCTGCCTCATAGGCACAAACAATGACGACGCCGGTAGGAATCAAACATACCAACCCTTGGATCAACTTTTCGCCGCTCCTTTTACCTGTGTCTGGACGGAGAGCAGGTAATTGAGCAGTCGATCTGCCCCCTCGTTTTTAGTGAAGTACGCCTCTGCTCCCGCCTCCAGCATCGATCGCTCGCTGTTCTCGTCATTGTGGGTTGAAAGCCCCACGATCTGGATGTGTGGCATGGCTCCGTGAATCTCGCGCGTCGCCTCGATGCCATTCATCTGAGGCATGGAAACGTCCATGACAATGACGTCCGGTTGTAGCGCCATAGCCTGGACGATCGCCTCAACGCCGTTTGCTGCCTCGCCCACGACCCGAAGCCCGGGTCGTTCGCTGAACAGTTCGCGGAGACCGGCGCGCGCCACCACATGGTCGTCGGCGATCAGAATCCGCAGAGGCCTCGACGTGCCAGCGGCCGAGTCGTACACCTGGCGTTCCTGCCAGCCTGCGTCATGGCGCCGTACTTCCGCCTCGCCGGTCACCACGGGCAGATTACTTTGCGGTAAGGTGAGGCTGAACCGCGCTCCCTTCCCCGGCGCGCTCTGAATGTCCAGATGACCACCGAGCAAAGCGAGCCGCTCCTGGATGCTGAACAACCCCAACCCGACTTCCTGTTGGTTCTTGTAATCGAGAGTGACGGCCGAGTCAAACCCGACGCCGTCGTCGCTCACCTGAATATGAATGACGTCGCCGGGCCCGACCTCAAGGTTGATATCGACCCGATCGACATGGGCGTGCTTGACCGCGTTGAACAGCAACTCGCGGACGGCTTCAAAGAGCAAGATGCGAACATCACTTGCCTCCGGGTTCGCTCGGGGGTTGGCGGTCACATTCACGACGACTCCGTACTGTTCTTGCGTTCGTTTTGCCAACCATGCCAAGGCGGCAGGCAGGCCACCAATGTGCAGCATGGGAGGGAAGAGATTCACACTCAGTGTACGTGCCGTCTCCATTGCTTCGTTGATGTCGGCGCGCGCCCTCTGGAGCAACGTGACTTGGTCGGCTTGAGAGTTGCTTGTCAGCGCTCGGTTGAGCGTCATCACCGCAGTAAACAATAACTGCTGGAGGCCGTCATGAAGCGTCTTCGCCAGTTCTTCGCGGACATGCTGTTCGGCCAGAGTCAGGTCCGACGCGAGCCGGCGCAACTGGAGCGTCCGCTGTTCCAGCTCAGCATGACTTCGACGGAGGGCCTCATCAGCCTGTTTGCGCAGCGTGCGATCACGTTTCTCGTCCCGGCGCGCCTGGAGAGCCTCTTCGGCCCGCCTGCGTTCAGTGACATCTAGGTCCAGTCCCGTTAGGCGCATTATTTGTCCCTCGGCATCGCGATGGACTTGGCCCAAACTCCGTATCCACGACACGGTTCCGTCGGGCCGAACGATACGGAAGGTGCTGTCAAAGGTGTTGTGCGTCTTCGTGTCCAGAATCTGGTCCCAGAGCTCGAGCTCCTGCCGGCGGTCCTCCTCGTGCACCCGACCCAGCCAGGCTTCAAACGAGCCCGGCTCTCCTGCGGTGAAACCGTATAGCTCGCGGAAACGATCATCCCAATCGACACGACCGGTGCGGACATGCCGCATCCACGAGCCAGCTCTTGAGGCATCGAGAGCGAGACGGAGCCGCTGTTCGCGTTCACGCAACCCTTCTTCAGCGCGGGCTCGCTCTATCGCCTCCCAGGTGCGTTCGGCGACGCCGCGGATGAGCTCGACCTCCATCGACGTCCAGACGCGTGGTGTCGCGTTGTTGGCGCCAAAGGCGGCCACCAGTCGGCCGCCTTTGATCAGCGTCACACCCACGTATGCAGCGATTTGTCTCGCCTGCATGATAGTCCGCTCGGCCTCCGTGAACCTTGGATCCGTACTGACGTCGTTCACGACGACCGTCTCGCCATTCCGATACGCGTCGCGCAGCGCCACTCCAAAGGTGCCAACGGGTCCTTCTCCGACAAGGGGCCTGACGCCGCTTGCGTACTCTCGGCGAATGACGTAGTCGCGACCGTCGATTTCCGCATAGCCGACACGGTTGGAGCGCAGGTGTTCCCCGAGGAGCCGTGCGGCGACTTCCTGTACGTCGAGCGGATCACCGAGCGGCCGGAGCGCATCGGAGAGCTTAAGGAGAAAAGCCTGTCGCTCATCGCTCCGCCGCAGAGCCTCTTCGGCGCGTACACGCGCCACGACCGGCCACAGTCGCGCCACCATCCGCTCCAGCAGCTGCACTTCGTCAGGCCGCCACGCGCGCGGGCCCGTTGTGCCGACCACGAGCACCGCCCACAACTCACCGTCGCTGAGAATCGGGACCGCGATCAGACCGAGGATGCCACGCGGGTCGTGCGGCTGGAACGTGATGCACGTATCGGCGGACGCATCGGCCACAACGATGCTCCGACCCGCGACGAGCTCGGCCCGAGCCGTCTCACTTAACGAGGCCATGGTGTGCACGCCTCCCGCCTGGCCTCTGGCATCCTGCAGATCGGCGGTGGCCGATGCGTTGGCGGTCATGCCGAGGAAGACGAGATTCACCTGCAGATGCGTCACGAGCGCATCTGCGACCAACTGCACCAGGGTTGGTACATCCCGCGCTCGCATCCACGTGGCACCGAGATCGCTCAAGAACTGGTCATGCTCTTCGCGAACCTTGCGCGCGGTGATATCTGTGACGACGCCCATGAAGCGCAGGGCCCGCCTGCTGTCGCCCGAACCCTCGAAAAGCGTCTGGCACACGCTCGACACCCATCGCCACTCGCCCGTATCAGTGAGGTGAATTCTGAATTCTTCGACGAAAGCTCCCGATCCTCGCGGATCGATAGCCGCTGCCATGGCGCGTTCAACGCGATCGCGGTCATCCGGATGGCAGAAAGCCAAGGACTCCGCCAGCGTTGTGGAACCTCCTACAGGGAGGCCCAAAAGATGGCAGACTTCAGGCAACCACAGACCCCGGTCCGCGACCACGTCGTAGTCCAGCACACCGACGCCAGCGCCGCTTTGGGTGGCACGTCTGGGTCGTTCCTCGCTCGCGCGCAGCGCCTCTTGGTCGTGCCGAGGGCCGTCAGCCCGGGCGAACCGTTCTTCATCCTCGATGGGTGTTTCACGCATCTGTCATCGCTCTGCAGTTGAGCGGCAGCGAGCCCACGTTAACGCGGCGCTACAGCCGGCTCTGAGGATAGACCATGAAACGTTCGCTTGGAGCATAGAACGTTCGACCGGGATGCCGCAAGCAAAAGAACAGCATAAGAATGCCGTTGAATCCTTCAGTTGACGTAAATGTCGGCAACTCGGAAAAGTGACCAGTGACGCGCGTTCCGCCGGATTACTAACGAGTATCGCCAAGCGTTTAGCAAATCGCCGGGAATGTGCACCAGTTGTCGTACAACCGCTAACCCGTCACTGTCCAGAAGGGGGTTTTGGAGAGCCGACCAAAGTCCAGTCAGCTCACTATACCGACACGTCCAGGTAGCGGTGAATAGACGATTGGTCGTTCGGCCATCTACTTTTGTGCCTTACGTCTTGCTGATCACCGGGATCTACTTTCGGGATGCCGACAAACCAAGCAGGGCGGTGGGTGACTTGACGCGCTCTTCGATTGAGGTGACCCGGCCTTATAAGAGAGAAAGACTAAGTCTCTCTGATATTGGGGAACCGGCCACTCCGTGTAGCCGGTCGCCTTCCGAATCTTGGCGAGAGTCAAAACCTCATGCCTCCAGAAACGCTTGAGTTCGTCGAGATGCTCCTGGACCTTGCTCGGCCGGTGCCGGGCTCCAGTCTTTTCCACGAGGTTGAGGATGAGCTCTTCCATGGCGAGTGCCGACTCACCTTTATAGAAGGAGGCCCAGATTCCGGCCCAGCTCGAAGGCAGTCTTCTGAAGCTGAAGATGTAGCTGTACCTGAGGATCCGACTGCGGCGATTCGAGGGATTGACGTGACCGACGAACCTCAGGAGCCGCATCAGCGCGAAGAACGCATCCCCAGTGATCCGCCTGGAACGAAACGCCCCGTGAAACTCGAATCCGGGATACTCGTTAAGGACAGCCTCCGGAGTCGTCGTCATGCAGAACTCAATGTTGCCGTTCGCGGATCGGATCCCGATCAGTGGATAAAGAAACGAGTACGCGCCCACGATGTTCCAGCGGGGCCGGTATTTCTGAATCAACACCGCCTCCGTAAGGCACGCCTCGAGATCGGACTCCGCACACTGGATCTCGATGCGGGCAGCTTCCTTCACGATCCCGCGCATGCGGCGATGCTTTTTTCGCCGCAGAATGTTGCGGTACTGCGAAAGGCGCCGTTTCAGGTTTTTTGCTTTTCCGACGTAAATCAGCTCGTCTTGCTGGTCGTAAACGAGGTAGACACCGGGAGAGCCGGGAAGTGACTCCAGGAATTCCGCGCCGAATTTCCGGTCGAAATTTCTGACGGCCATGGCCTATGGTAATTGTTAGTCGGAACCATGAACAGGGGATTCAAGCCGTCCGACTCAGTTGTCGTATAACCGCCAAACCGTCATTGGGAAGTTGCCGACATTTCGGACTTCCACTTTCCCTAATGCCGAGTTATCGACACTTATCAGACCTTACGGGTGGGAGTGGTAAAGACAGTAGCAAAAACACCTAATCGTAGAAGTTCGGCGACTTCTTAAGTTTTGCGTCGGCGGCTTTCGTGTCAACGGCGTCCGTGATACGTTTGTCACGGGATCGTCGGATCCTACTTGTGGGTGAAAGGGGTGATTCCCTGCTGACTGGTGGACAACTCCTCGTGGAGTGTCTGGTTCGCCGAGGCGTCGAGGTTGTGTTTGGAATACCTGGCGCGCACACCATGGCGATTTACGATGCGCTTTATCGGCATCCGAAGATCAGGCACATCCTGGTGCGGCACGAACAATCGGCAGCACTGATGGCCGACGGTTATGCGCGGACGACAGGGAAAGTAGGCGTATGCTGTGTCACGACCGGGCCCGGCGTCACCAACGCCTCCACCGGATTGGCTGTCGCTCAGGGTGATTCAATCCCCGTGCTCCTGATCTCAAGCCAGGTCCACTCCGGAGCCGCTAAAAAACGGCGCGGTTTGTTCCACGCCATGGACCAATTGGCACTCACCAAACCGATCACCAAATGGAACGGCTGTGCGGAAACGCCGGAACAGATTCCGCAACGCATTGCGGAGGCATTTCAGGCGTTGAGTAAGGGACGGCCCGGAGCTGGACATCTGGAAGTTCCGCTAGATATGCTCCAACAGGAACTTGAATTCGAAGGCTTAAAGTTAGACTTGAAGAATATCGAATCAAATCCTGAAGGAAGCTTGACTGGCGAAATCGAACACGCTGCCGAACTGTTACGGCAAGCAGCGCATCCTCTGATTTATGCGGGCGGGGGCGTCATCTCATCGCAGGCGTGGCAAGAACTAATCGAGGTTGCAGAACTCCTACAAGCTCCTGTACTGATGAGTCCAATGGGAAAGGGCGCGATTCCAGCGGATCATCCGCTTTGCGGCGGCGTCACCTTCACATGGGTAACCGCGGACTTGCAGAACATGGAGAAGAGCATCTCGCCGCTCTCCA
>Ga0209157_1001900_pt1 | contig 17000 bp, 20 predicted proteins | sample GraSoiAngelo_135_FD_185892 | JGI IMG/M metagenome (GOLD analysis project Ga0209157, IMG submission 185892) | Grasslands soil microbial communities from the Angelo Coastal Reserve, California, USA - 14_0929_05_40cm (SPAdes) (version 2) | ecosystem: Environmental > Terrestrial > Soil > Grasslands ...
AAGCGCCGTTGTGTAGACCATCACCTCTCCGACGTTGAAGTAGCCACCGGTCGCCGCTATGTACGCGTTGATCGCCATCGTGGCGGCCGCGACGAACGCGGTAAAGACTGCCGCGCCTGCCACCCTCCTGAGGTCAGCCACGAAAACGCAGAAAATTCTGCTGAATATATAAGTCGCAGCCTATCTATAGGTCCTCATGTCGGTGAACCCCAAGAAATCAACCGAAGCTGAATGATGATTGAGGTCCGCAGATTGTTCGCAAGTGGCTCCGACACCGGCGCTGACTCAATCTCAGGGGTTCGGGCTGACCTCCCCTTCAAGGCAGTTTTCGTCGGTTGGTCAGGGCTTCTTCTTCTCGCTTGGGGAACCTCAATCCCTTACGGAGTTGGCTTCAAACGTATGTTGCTCGCGTCGCTTATGTTTAGCTTGTTGTTTTTCTACGGGCCTAATATCGCTTAGTTTCAAAACCGGAGATAGGGAACAGCTTTTTCAAGGTTTCTCCTCTTGTGCGCCCTCGGTTCATGGCCGCGATGAATAACATGATCCGCGTATGGCAGCCGGGGAACGCGCCTCGTCAATGGGCCACAGCAGGTCCCAAGAAACAGGGCAGGACTCGCTTGAATATGCAAGTCGCAGCCCATCCATACGTCTTCACAGCGGAACGGTGGGGGCGACCTGTCCCTGTCGAGCATGAGCTCTGCGGAGCCAGACCCAGACAACAACAATGCCGATGATAATCGGGACCCAAAGAGCGAACGCCAAGTCTGGATAGACGTCCAACGACGTCTCCGTCGCTGCCGCCACGAGGAGCACACCCACCGCGACCAGAACCTCCTTGGCGTAGACTCTGATCTCTATCCTTAGCCGCTTTTTTATCCCAGCCCAGATGAGCATAACCCCCGCCGTCACAGACACCGCATATCCTGTGAATTCTACCAAAGAGTGGGGAAGTAAGAACAGCACAGCACCGAGAATAAGGGGAGGGACAGGAGTGGGCGACAAAACCGCTAAAGCCTGCACGACTTCGCCGGAGTAGAAGAGCGAGTAGCCCAGGAAAACCGGCCCGACGAATGGGACCGCCTCGATTAGCGCGATGCGAACGTTGTTCAGGAAAATCCCAGAGAACTCATCCAGCGGCCCCTGGCCCTTTACCGACTGGACGATCTGTTGCCCCTCCGTATAGAGCGACTTCTGCTGTGTGGCGTCCATAGGGATGGCCATTGCCAAGAAGAAGATCGTGAGCTCGATCACTAGGACGGTGACGAAAAGTAAGAGCCTCCTTGAACCGAAGCGTCCACCGGCGAGATTTTTCTGTCGCCGTTGATGCGGTTGCTGCTGCGGTTGCTGCTGCTGCGGCTGCGGTTGTTGCTGTTCAGAGGTTCCTGCTTCCTCAGCGCTCTGGGCCATTATTCTCACACTCAAGTCTTTGGTATAATTGGATTATGGACTCAGCTTCTGTCAAATCCTCAGGACGTCGGTGGTGAGAAGTCTCGCGATCCATTCGTCTCGCGACCTGTAAGAGCAGTCAATTTCGGATATCTATCTTCCGCTGAATCACCATCCCCATCGAGGAGTTTGGCCCTATGTGCAACGATGACATCTGAGTTGCTTTCGCTCAGTAGGTAGGTCTCGAGTCTAGCTCTAACCTACCCTTTCCGTCCGTATCATCTGATTCTTGTCCACAACCCCCGGCCAAGGTGACCTTGACGTTCAAAATCCGCGCTTTGTAATTGCCTCATTCTCTTGATGGGCCATGACGATTTGGACAGCCTTTCGATAGGAGGAGCATGGTAGTGGAAGAACCGGCTGTAGTGGCGAGAATAACCACCCCGAGTGCACAATTACCCATCGTCGCGGCTCGAGCCAAGCCAACCCTGGCTCTGATTTCGCGTCGCTTGAACGCTACCTGTGGCGGATACCCTGCTTCCTCATCGGGAGCTAGAGCCGCCCCTCGAAGTCCCCTCTCACCAGCTCAACCTGGTTTTGGGTTCCCAGCTTCGAGATCTTCACGAACCCCATCTTCTCCAGCCTCCTGGCCTGCCGCCAGGCGCTCGTCCTGGGGATTGAGAAGCGTTGCCTGATCTCAGCCTCTATGGCCCTCCCTCCCTTCTCCTTCACGAAACGCAGAATCTCCTTGTCATCGAACCTGAGCGCCGCACTCACTCCGCCTCCTCCCGTTCCTCCCTTCTTCACCAAGGCAGCCGCGACCGCGACTACGGCGGCTGACCCGAGGATGGCGGCAATGCTGAGCGGGGATACCTGAGCTGTGGGGCTCGAAGCAGGAATCCCGCCCTGCGTACTGGACGTCGAGGTGACAACCCCGGACCGAGCTGTGGTCATGGTGGCTGCCGTAGACGTCGTACTCGCTTTGGTTGAGGTGAAGCCTAAGAGCGGCAGACCGTAGCTGACCTGCCAGGAGCCGGCCGAGAGCACCAAGGATGGGCTACCGTTTACCGTCGACAACGAAGTCGGAGTGCTGGAGAAGGAGAGGAGGGTGGACTCGAAGGGAAGGGTCAGTGACGTGTCGGAGAGAGAGGTAAATGACATCTGCCAGACGGTTCCCTGCTTCGTGGTCAGAGCGTCCGTGTCGTACGACAGCGAGACTTTTGTGGCTCCCAACGTATAGAGCGTGATGTTTCCTCCGTCGATCGAGTAAGATACGGGAGAGCCATCCTGATTGACTGCAAGAACGTTCCCGACCTGCTTCGCGAAGAGTGGAAGCCCTACTGACGTGACATTCTGCGGGAGGCTCAAGGTCTGGTTAACTCCGGTCGAGCCGTCGCCTGAGATTATGAGGCTCGTTGATGTCATGGTGTAGTTTGGGGCGCTACTCGCCCGTTGCGCGTACGCTACACCCCCCACCGACACCAAGAGCATGAGAGAGACTGCAAATATTGTGATGCATCGATCCAACTTTAACCTACTAATCCGCCTCGCTTCGGAAGGATAAGGCTTGTGAATTTCTGGTCGAGATTACAGGATGTGAGCGAGAAAGCCCACAGGCTTCAGCGGTGGGATGAATCGCATCGGGGCTTGAATACAAAAATGGCATATGATAACGTGGAACTACACGTAGGGCAGGACATGCCCGAACTCAAGCCTGTCGAGACTGGGCCTCTACCGCCCCGGACAACTGGGGTCGCAAGCCTGGTCATTGAAGCAGGAACTATACGCGGCGAGAATAGATGCTCACCGCTGGAAGCCCACGAGTTCAGTCGTGGGAGGATGTCACAGGATGCACCCTGAATAGTCTCTGGCTCGGAGATGAGAAAATAAGAAGGGTTGAGGGTCGGGATGACCCTCCTACCGCTGTCTTTCCTAGCAGAGTCGATTACGGGTGATGCGTGCTGCTCGCGATCTCTTGCATGACCTGATGCATCAGCTGAACGGCCTGCTGCACCTGCTGCTCGCCTGTCTTGAAGTTCCCGGATAGGAACGACTGTATCGCCCCATCGAGAAGTGACTTCGCCTGTGAGAGCTGCGATTGAACCTCCTGGCTGACAGAGGAAGTCAGGTTGGCTTTCTGGGCCTTCTCCTGCAACTGCGCTAGCCTGGGCTCAATTTCTTTCTGAATGTATTGGGCATAGACCGCGCCCCTGATTCCTTGAGCAACCTGCTGCATTAGCTGCATCGCCTGACGTGCGTCGTGCATTCCAGTGTCGAAGTCGCCTGACTGGAAGGCCTGAACCGCAGCGTCGAGAAGGGACTGCGCCTGCGTGAGTTGCTGCTGGTATTGCTGCTGGGTTGCGGAGGAGTTCATCTTGGCGACCTCCTGCTGGAGTTTCGCAAGCTGCTTCTCCGCGTAATTCTGGATGTAGGCAATTGCTTCCTGGGCTCTCCGGGCTTTGGCGATCTGGCTGATGTCAGCGTAGACGGCTGAAATATGCTTCTGGGCATCCTTGAAGAGGCTGATGACGCTCGTCGCGTTCACGTTGTCCGACTTGAGCAGCGTCGCTGCTTGGTCCAAGTCCGACTTGGCCGTTCCAAGGTTGCTCTGACCGTCAGAGCAAGCGCTCGTCGTTGCGCTAGTTGTGGTTGTGGTAGTTGTGGTAGTCGTCGTTGCTCCACTTGTCGTGCTGCTCTGAGCGCTGCAGATCTTGGTCAACATCGTCTGGAGCTGGTCGGCTCTTGCTTCCGCGTGCTGGACTTCCTTCCTCAAGTAAGCGAGCTGGTCGGCCTTTCGGTCGTCAGTTCGGTGGTCGGATGGTCCTGCTAGAGCGTACTGGACGTACTCCGCGGCGCCCCTGTAGTAACGCATCGCGCCCATCGCATCTTTGATTGCGAGGGTGGCGTTTGTGCTAACCTCGCTCTGCGCCTTTGAGAGCAGAGGGTCGCCCAAACTGATGAGGGACTCCGCCTTGGTCGTGTTGACTTGGTGCTGCTTTGCTATTCCTAAGAGCTGCTCAGTGTAGCTGTGGGCTGCCTGTGCGACTTGGATGATCATAGTCGCCTTGTCCATTTGGCTTGGTTCGTTCGACTGTGCGAAGACAGGTACGAGACCGAGGAGCAGTAGTGACATTACCGCTGCGCCCGCGATCCTGCTGTGTCTTTTCGACATCATACCCATCGTATCGCGGGCAGTTTGTAAAAGGAACCCGTTGCGGAACGGGCGTTCCACGTTCCTGGGGCGTCCGTCTGAAGCGGAATATGGGCTACGAGCTTGACTCGAGAACTAGGCCAGAAATCTGCTTGACCGGCGGAGGCCTGACACCTGGAGCACCCGGCCCCCAAATGAGCGAATGGAAGAAGAGGCCGGGCTCAAGCTGAGCTCCGAAGCCGGCGTGTCCATTCTACCAGACTGGTGAGCAGCTCTCGAAGGATTCCTCGAAACTCCAGGTTAGTCAGTTTCATGTTGGCGTCGAAGTGCTGCTGCGCCCTCGCCAAGAGCAGCTGGGGGGAGTTGATCGGATACATGTTCAGGTCCACCATTATCTGCCTCAGGTGTAGCTGGGCTCTCGCCCCGCCCCTCGGGGAGGTGGAAGCGCTCATGATCGCCGCGGGCTTGCCATCCCACGAGTTGTCCTTCTCGGGCCTGTTTCCCCATTCGATCGCGTTCTTCAGCGCAGCGGAGATCGAGTAGTTGTGTTCGGGGGTGGCGAAGAGTATCGCGTCGGCACGTCTGACCTTTTCCTTGAACCTTCTGATCGGGGCTGGAATCTCCACCTCCAAGTCCTGGTTGAAGAGAGGAAAGGCGGAGACGTCGTGCACGTCAAGAGCCGCGCCTTCAGGTAGCAATTCCTTCGCCGCCTCGAGGAGGGGCGGTGTTATACGACCTCCTGCGACCGCTGCCAGATATCCCTAGTATCCTGGTGACCGGCTTCTCTTCCTTTCGTGTCGCCTGAAGGGTGCGAGTCGGGAGCGCTGGCATTATGTTACCTGATAACAGATGGGAATTTTATAAGTACTAGCTGACGCCACTGCACCAGGTCATTCGTGTCTTTCTCTCGTCAGGAGCCTGTCTGCAGGCCCGAAATCTGCGCACTAATCCGCGGGATAAAGAAGGCGGGTTCCCCCTGGCATCTGATTGTGGCCGCGTACCTGCTTGACGGGCCCAGACGATTCAACGAGATCCTCCAGATGGGGAGGGGCGATTCGCTTAACTCTCGCACGCTCTCGAGGGCGCTCAAGCAGCTCGTTGGTGATGGGTTCGTCAGACGCGGGATACTCACCACCCAGCCGTTCGCCGTCGAGTACTCGCTCACGTCGCTGGGAGAGAAGCTGCGCAAGCTCCTCGAAGCCTACAGAGAGCTTGATGAGCTTGTCGTCGTGAGGGAGTGAAAACCTCTCCTAAGACCCAGTCCCAGGCTTTCGATTTGGCAGCCCGGCTTGGCGTTCTCTGCTTTTGCCCGGCCTCCGTGATGAGGACGGCAGATGCCTCCCCGGATAGGTATGCAGGGCGACGACTTCAGTCGTGCGTTTGAACTCTTTTCTTGACCCGTTCGTTCAACCACACTTCATAAGAACTGGTCGGCATCTCGACCTCTGGCTTGACCGAAGTGGGTTTCACACGTTGACGCCCCAGCCACTCTTCATAAGTGCTCTGGGGCAGTTGTCCTTCCTTTCTCTTTGCTCGTGAAGCCTCCTCCATTGCTGTGGTCGTTTTCTTGATGACCTCATGTTTTCATTAAGGGTCTGCCTAATAACCATGACAGTCGGACGGAACCGCAAGGAATCCAAAGTGAATCCTCCTAAAAATACCCTCGGGATGCTGAGCCGACCCAGAAATAGCGAACATGAGGCCAGCATGCGCCTGCTATGGGCATTGAGACCGTGTTTAACACCGAACCTTGGACTTTGCCAAACTCGCGGGCTCAATCGCGTGAAACAAACAGCTCGACGTAAGAAGGGGTTTGGAGTATACTCCCTGAGTCGTTGCGCCAAAACCTTCAGGATTTATAGTCGGATGACTGATCACAACCGTGGATAAGGCCACTATTGTAACGTACCCTGACGAATTCGCGAAGAATGAGATCACAGAGTTAGCCAAGGCCGCGGGTTACTCGGTGGAAGCCTTGATCACTCAGAAGCGGGTTGTGAAATCCGAGTACGGAGTCGGCGTGGGCAAGGCACAAGAGCTCAAGGAGATCGTAAGCCAGAACGGCTCGAAGACGCTCATCATCGACGAGGAACTCACATCTTCCCAAGCTAACAACCTCGCGAAGGCAACACACGTGGAAATTGTCGACCGAGACAGACTGATTCTCAATATCTTTGCGAAGAGAGCGGTTACCACTGAAGCCAAGCTGCAGGTTCAGCTCGCAGAACTTCGATACGAGATGCCGCGTGCGAGGGATGCGGTACGCTACTCAGTCAAGGGAGAAAGGGCTGGATTCTCTGGGTTGGGGGAGTCGGCTGTCGACGTCAAGTTTAGAGCCTTGAAGCGTCGGATGACAACGATCAGAGAGAAGCTCAAGAGAGCCGAGTCGTACAGGACGCTTCAGAGGACCGAACGGAGAAAGCTCAACATGCCGTTCGTCTCTCTCGCGGGCTACACCAGCAGTGGAAAGACTACGCTCTTCAACAGGCTGGCTGCTGAATCGAAGGAAGAGTCTCCGAAACTGTTCACCACACTGACCACGACGACGAGAGCCATAACCCTTGGGGATTCGAGAAGAAAAGTCATGCTCTCTGATACAGTGGGGTTTGTCTCGAGGCTTCCGACGTACATGGTCGAGTCGTTCAAGTCAACTCTGGAGGAGCTTACTTACGCGGACCTCATTCTCTTGCTCCTCGATGCGAGCGAGAGCGAACAAGCCCTATGGATAAAGCTCACCAGTTGTCGGGACACGCTCAACGAACTCAAAGTCGATCCCAAGAAGATCTTGGTGGTCCTCAACAAGATTGACCTTGTGAAGGAGCTAGGCTCAAGGCGCTTCGAGGAGGAGAACCTCTTCAAGGGCCTCTCCATCATCAAAATCTCCGCGGTCCGAGGGGATGGGCTGCACCAGCTCAGGAATCATATCTCGAACGCGATTTTTACCTGAGATCAGGCACCATGGTTGGTGTGACCCTTGACTAAAGGTAGTCTCATTGAGCGAAAAGTTGGCGACCTCGGGGAGTCAGGTAGTGTGGTTGCCTCCCCCGATGGGTGACGATGTGCAATTCTCTGGATATGTCTCCCCGGTGTCTTCTGGACTGCCGATTCAGTCCGGCCTTTGAAGGCGGGGTATTACACTGCTCCCCAAAATGGAATGAGAATCAGAATTCAGGATTCATAAATCAAATATTTAGAGCGGGCCCGCTATTTTCGAAAGGGTCGAGAGAAGATGCAAGAACCTGACTCGGTCCAGCTTCCAAAGATTGAGGATTTTTATGACCTGAGCTACGAGAGCGGCGAGATTCATCTTCGAGGGGTAAAGGGAAGAGCCTTCATGCTGCCGACCAAGGCGTGGGCCACGCTACGAACGTCACTTTCCCGCCTATTCAAAGAGAACGCCATACAGTTCATGTCGCACGCGGGCTATGCCGTTGGAATATCATTCGTAGAGCAGACTCAGAAACTCGAGGGAAAGCCGAAGAAATTGCTGAGGATTCTGTTATCGATAGCCAAAACATCTGGTTGGGGGCATTTCTCTGTCGAGGGTGATGCAGATAATGGTACGCAACTCACCGTAATCGCAAAGAATTGCTCATTCTGCCATAACGAGTCGTCTACAGAGTCGCCCGTGTGCTACTTTCTTGTAGGTTTCGTGAACGGTCTGGTCGATTACCTGTATGGCAAGCCCCACACGGCTGCCGAAACTAGATGCGGCGGCATGGGAGGGGAGATGTGCGAGATAAAGGTCAGGGAACTCCGCCCGGCGACCGCAGGAGAAGCTCGGGAGGGTGGCGAACGAGAGTGAGCAGGCACTGAACTCTTTGACGACTCCCCGGCCTCCCCGCCACCAATCCTTAATAGGGAGGCGACGTAATTGGGACTTGAAGGTTTTGTACCATGGGCGATAAGTATCTATGGAAGAATGACGATCAGTTGAACCATGTAGCACAGGTGAGGTATGCACACGGTGACGAACTAACCGACCTACCGGGTGTAACTGGGATCGGAATGGGAAAGGACCACATCATAGTGTACGTGTCAAGTGAGTCGGTCGAGGTGCCAAAACAGATAGACGACGTGCCGATTGTCAAGATACGTAGATGACGGATCAGGTTCTTTCACTACTCTCCCGTCGAGTCGACCCGAAGGCTCTGAGTTCTAATCCCCAACCCGCCACACGGCCTAAGAAAACGGCACTGCAGCTTCTGTCGCCGTCGGCTTAGATTTGAAATAGGCCCCTTGTCTTTCTCCTCGCCAGGAAATAGAGAAGAACGAGGTTCACCACCAGCGCGGGGAGAGCCCCTACCGACCCCAATACAAGCGCGGGGACGCTCGTGGTTATGCCCACCAAGACTATCCCGACGCTCAGCTTCCACCCCCAGCTGGCAACGCGCAGTACGGCAACCGCAGCGACTACGAGAATCAGGCCCTCGACCGTGATGGGGTCGCCCAGGGCGTTTGCCAAGTTCTGCAGGTTGACGTCGGTCCCGCTGAACGAGACGAGCCCGCCACCCCCGAATAGTAGATGAACCACACCGCCAATCAGAGCGAATCCCCTTGGAGAAGGAGGACGACGGCCACGATAGTGAGGCTTCTCGGCCTGTTCTGCACGGGCTGCCTCTGCTGCATGCGTCGGGTGCGGCTACTGGAGATAAATCTAGAAGGGGGGACTTATCGGCACCCTTAAATTCCAAGGCAGAGGAGTTTTACAAGTTGAAACCTGGTCTCATGGCTGCTGGAGCATTCTTGCTAGCTCTTGGGGTAACGTTGATTCCAGCGGGTGCATCCCTAGTTGTTTCTTTTGGACTCGCCCAGAATTTCAACAATACCTCGCTACTGACAACGATCGGAGTAGTCCTCGCCTTTGTCGGCGCGGGGCTTCTCCCATACGGCGTAGGCGCAAAACCGAAAGAAGGAAACCCGATGCCCTCTCAGTAGACGGATGAGAGAGCCTTGCCGACCACGTAGAGAATGGCCGCTGCTAGACCGCCGATTGCTGCCGACCTAAGACCGCCCCTCCAGCTCAAATGCGCAAGTCCGATGAGTTTAGTTGCACCGAGCACAAAGAGGGCCAAGAGGGAAAGGGTCCCCGAAAGCAGAAGGGCCGTGAGGTGGCCAAGTGACAAGAGGTAAGGGAAGAGGGGCACCAGCGCAAAGAGCAGGAAGGCACCGCCGGCGGCCGCCGAGCGTGCTAGGGGATGAGAGGTAAGCTCTTCCACGTCAAGGTGCAGCTCGTGCGTGAGCTGAGCCCTCAGCCACATCTCCTTGTTCCTGACAAGCCTGGCCATGATTACGTCGACTTCCTGCTGCTTGTACCCCTCTCTCTTCAGGAGTTCTTCTAGCTCCTTCCTCTCCTCTTCGGGCTCGGTCTCTATCTCCATTCGCTCTCGGTCAATGTCGATCTTCAGTGAGTCAAGTTCGGACCTCTGGGAGAGGTAGGTGCTGAAGAAAATCGAGATTGCACCCGCAAATGCGAAAGCCAGGCCAGCAAAGAGGATTGTTCGGAAATCGGCGCCCACCCCATTCAGGCCAGCGGTCGCGGCGACTTCTTCCATCACCCCGTCGCTCCCGCCGAGTACAATCCTGTCGACGATGCGCCTCGCCCGCAGGTGCGGGTGCTTCTCTTCGGTTACCGTAGCCAAAGACGAATCGCCACCTAAAATCGGGGTCCGTATATAGGGATGAAATGATGATGAGGAGGATAACATCCTCATTTCGCGGTTTACATTCGAAATCACCCGCCTCTTCGATTTCACGTAAACGTGACAAGAATGCGTTGTGCAAAAGCGTAAGTTTATCTGCTCAGTCTTCGTAGTAGGGGGTGCTATGACCCTCGACGAGAAGGTACGATACGGGATGCTAGCCCTTTCGGGCGCGAGTCTTGTTTTCGCGTCTTTGGGGTTGCCCATAGGACCGCTGAAGATCAGCGGTGGATTCGGAGTAGGCTAGGGCTTTTTTTCTAGCCGCTTTCTTTTTTTCTAGCCGCTTTCTTTTTTTCTAGCCGCTGCGTTCTCTTATCTTGAGTATTAGATTGTCGAATCTGGATACTAATTCTTGAGTGTTGAACATCCATTTCTTCTCACCTTGATCGTAAAGCTGGGAAGCAATTGTGAAACTTAGCGCGTTCGTGATATCCATGACGTAGTATGCGGCTCGTTCTCTGACGGGCGTCATGATACTCTCCAGGAACTGGAACGCTTCGGTTATCGCGTCTACCGGGAAAGCAAACTCGGCGAAGTAGTGCTTCCCGCAAGCCTCTCCCCACAGGAAGGGCACTCCATTAGTCTTCGTCATCAACTCCATCCTTTCATATTCGGTAACGTTCGCTATGAGAAGGTCAACTGCCAGGTACCTGTGCTTTCTGTGTAAAGCCTTCTCTAACTTGTAGTCGTACCGCGTTCCCATCCAATTCACCCTGTATGACTTTATCAGATGATTCTTGAGAACATGAGAGGAGTAGTGCCACGAGAGTTTCTTGTAGCCGATCTTGAGCTTCTCTGAAATCTCTACCAGCGACTGATTCGCATCAATTTGCAGCTCCTCGATTATCAACAGGTCCGTGTAATCGAATCTCGTCCGCTGGGATGGGAAGTAGGCAGCCCCCGTGTTGCCTAAACTTGCACTTGAGGACCAGTCGAAGTCCCACCTGCCCGTGTCGAAATCGTGAAACTCTGCGCGCATGGGTTGAGTTCTGAACCAATCAAAGGGAAGCACCCTCTGAACGGAGAATAGGCCTTTCTGACTGAGCAGGTTGATGAACTGCAAGAAATTCTCGGCATGCTCGACGGGGACGCTAGCGTTGACGACAAACAGGCCATCGGGCAAGGTCTTGGCGAAAGAATTTACGTAGGCGAGATCGTGCATCGCTGTCAAAATCGCTGCTGCGTACTGCTTGTACTGGGGTGCAAAGTCTACGACGAAGATGATTCGTTTCAAACCGAACCTTTCGTGGTCAACGGCGGCTTGTACGGCAAAGCCTCTGTTCACGATCTTCTCTTTGTACCTGTATCGGACCGATTCCTTGAACTGACCGAGCCTTCTTGCGATTTCTGGGATATCGGGGCCGATTTCAGTCAGGAGCTGAACTAGTTGGGCAGTTCTAGTGTTGACGTCTTTCTTTGACTCCTTCTGTTCTCCGATTAGCGCCACTGGCTTTTGCTCCGTGAACGTCCAGGATGATATACATTGGTGCTTTTTAAGTTATACTTGTTCAAAATATTGCAATTGGGCACATGTCCCGCAAGACTACGGCTGCAATTTGGCACTAAAGCCCCCTCACGGTAATAAGGTTTATTAGAATTAGTATTAAGCCTTTTGGAGCGATGCCATGTAGTATCCAAGGACGTGTATGTAGAAGGCGCGTTCCCGACAGGACGCAGGTGAGGTTGTGGTTCCCCGATTACGCTCGAGCCTCGCGCCCCTCGTTCCGGGGTCATAGCAAGCCACAACCGTCAACCCCCTGAGCGTTGATGTCATCGTGTTGTCACAACACGCAAAATAAAGCCTCTCGGCGGTTCACTCGCCACTTTGATTTCGGTCCCCTTTCTAATGACTTCCAATCCATTGCGCTCATTGCCATCCACATAATCCGCCCCGCCTGAATGAGTCTACACGAGTAGAGTCACTATGTATCTTGCTGGTTTTGGCCGCGATCTTCTCTCCCCTCTCCCGTTGATAGCCATGCCACCCTTATCTGGTCTGAATTTGGAGCGATATCCTCTCCGAACCTCGAAACCCACAGATTGACCACGCCGAGAGATGTGTTCATCGAGGAGTGGACAGAGGTGTTAAGTCCATGACGCACCCAAAGAGGTCTCTTGATGGGAGTCTCTTAACTGGTGCTTTTCAAGATACGTGTTGTTGACTTTGTTCTTCAACCCGCCCAATCAGACTTCTCACCAGCCAGATTTCTCGAGTATCGAGGTTGCTGTCGCCAATCTTAGGTTCCTTTGTCTAAGCAGACCTCTTTGACTCGAGCATCGGGAACCTCCTGCTGGGTCTGGGCAGGTTACTCTTCTATGTCTGGTCTTATTCTCCTGTCCTGGACAGTCTGTATACCAACCGCAAGCTCAACACCCCAAGTTGAGGAATGGATTGTAAATGACCTGAAAACTTGCAGGCTCCGATTGCCCAAGTATAAGAGTACTTGACTCGGCGCAAAAGGCGTTTCGTGTGTGCGTCATGGAAGAAAGTCACGATGTAGTAGCATCCCAGAGGCCCACCAGGCGCTGGGATTCCGCGGGTCGGGTTTACAATCCTTAGGTCGCTCTGATATGCTGGACCCCAGAATAGGACGGGTAAGCCCAGTTGAGGGAAAGGCCATCGAGATGTTTGTAGACTCCTTGGAATACCGTCAGCTCTCCGCTGCGCTAAAGGCGGCTTGAGCCGAACTCTGGTCCCAATTCCCAGAAGCTCCGGCAATAGGATCCATGCTGACTGTTGTGTGTTGATGGATATTGCAATTTATGGAGGAAGGACAGTAGGGAGAACACCCAGGAAAGGGAACAGAAATAGCCGGCATAATTGGCGAATTCCTATCGCCAATCAAAAGGTTTATCTGGAATAACAATAAACCTTTGTGGCGGATACTATGCAGTATCCAAGGACGTGCCTCGAAAAGGTATGTCCCGGACAGGAGGCAGGTGAGGTTGTGGTTCCCCGTTACGCTTAGGGCGCTCGCGCCCCTCGTATCGGGGGTCATAGCAAGCCACAACATCAGCCTCCTGAATGAGCTCTGACCGCTCTGGCTGTTATCGTGAGTCTCCAGGGCTTCCGTGGCTACGGGGGCTCAAGAAAACAACAAAACTAGATGACTAAGGGGTTACGGACGGCTTGAGTGCCTGACTCTAAGGGCCGTAGGGGTCCTTGCCCCTCGCGACGATCTCCTCGGATATCTGCTCTTTCGTCTTGCCTTGGGTATTGATTCCCAGGCGCCTGGCTGTCTGCAGAAGGAGTTCGTCGGAAGAAGAAGGAGGAGCCTGCCCTTGAACACCCTGGGTCATGCTGTCTGTTAGCGCCGTTCCGGGATTCTGCATCACTTTCTTTGCTTGGTCAAATTCCTTCCTGGCCAATCCGAGCGACCTTGCGAGTTCAGGAATCTTTTTGGGGCCCCAAAGGAGCACGACGACTACGATTACGCCGATTATGATCAATTCCAGTGGGTCGAGTGCCATTGTCTGATTCCACGCTTTGAGCATATTTAAGAATTCGTTCATGAAATCAGAGTCGTGAAAAAGAGCTTCGCAGCCTTCAGGGGCGTCCAGACTGCTAACCAGCAAGTTTTGAGCGTCAGAAGGCTGAGCCTGGCGTCTGGAGATAGCAAACGAGTGGTTCCGGGTAACGGCGGAGGAAGTGGCCTGCATTGAATGAACCGAGGAAGCCCATCAATGGGGAAGATGACTCTCCGCGGGCGTCTGGCTGAGCTGAAGAAGTGGCCCAAGATGGTTGTCGCGGCCTATGCCGCACCCCGGTCTTCTGGCTCGTGATTCCTCCAGAGTCTTTTCATTCCAGCGCTCTCTTCCTACAGCTGACATCCCGGAGCATCCCGACAGGGGAAAGAGAACAAATCGACTAATCGTGGCGCCATTCCGAGCACCATTCTTGAAAGGTTTTAATTTCGTCCTCGATGACGGGTTTCGATGGGCAATTGGCCCTACCCGAGGAGCAGGGGCATAGCTCTCTCGGCGACCTTCGCCGCCTTGATTTCCGTCGCTTCTCCTGTCAGCATTCCGCTAGGTCCAATCACCCAAGTCCCGATCACCCTCCAGGTCTTCTTTGTCTATCTGGCCGGGGCGCTTCTCGGGGCGCGTTACGGAGCGCTTTCCATGGTAATCTACCTTGTACTGGGCGCGGTCGGGCTGCCTGTCTTCGCCGGTCTGTCTTTCGGTACGGCTGTTCTGTTAGGCTACACCGGGGGATACCTCTTCGCGTTTCCCATCGCCAGCCTGCTCGGGGGCTATGTGGCCCGTCGGCGTCCGGCTACGAGAAGGGACGACATGATAAGAATCTCGCTGTCGGTCCTGCTCTCCCTCCTCGTCATCTACGCGATAGGCGTTCCCTGGCTCTCTTATTACTTCGGTCTTAGCCTTCGGGACGGCATACTCTCCGGAGCGGTACCTTTCATACCTCTGGACTTGCTGAAAGCCGTGGTGGCTGTCCCGATCGCCGTGAGGTTAAGGTGGAGCACGCTTCAACTCCCTGTAAACACGGGCGGACCAGAGCAGGGAGCCTAGCAGTAATCTGGGGACTCCTTCCGACGCTACGACGCAATGCCGCGTGTCTTCTTGAAGAGTTCCGCCACAACGACGAAATCTTCTTCTGCGAATCCCCTGTTTTGTGCCAACCTGTACATCTGGAGCGCAAGACTCCCGAGGGGCATGGATGAGTGCTGCCGCCTGGCCTCGCTTTCTATGATACTCAGGTCCTTTATCATATGCTTCAGCGAAAACTGCGTGGCGTAGTCAGATCTCAAGATCTTCGGGACTTTAATCGCTGAGTTTGGCGACCGCACGCTGCTCAAGGAGACGAGAAGCTTCTCGATCAAGCTAGGCTCAAGCCCGGCCTCGAGGCCAAAGTGAACTGCCTCGCTGAGCGCGACGACATACGATCCCAGGGTCAGATTGTGGACGAGCTTCAGGCTGAGCCCCGCGCCGTTCGGACCGACGTGCAAAACCTCCTTGGAGATGTGGTGCAGGAGAGGGCTCACCCTCTCGAAGTCCCTTTTTTCGCCTCCGACCAGGAGGACGGCTTCTTTCTTCGCGACCATATTCGCCGACCCGACGACTGGAACGTCCAGCATCGATGCCCCTCTCCGCCTTAACTGCGCGGCGATACCCGCGGAGGTGGAGGGGGCGATGGTGCTCATATCCAGGAACGTCTTGCCTTCGACGGCAACTGAGGAGAGTCCTCCGTAAACTGCCTGCACCGCGTCGTCGTCCGACAGGACGGTCACGATGACCTCGCATTCGCGAACGAGCTCTTGGATAGTTTCGGACAGGTGGACCTCGCGCCCCGCGCGGAAAGCCTCGCCTTTAGCAAGAGTCCTGTTGTAGACGGTGTGAAGGGAGCCTGCCTCAGCGAGATTCGCCGCGACTCGGGAGCCGATTATCCCGAGACCGATTAGCCCGACTTTCACTGTTGCGCGAGAGGTTCCTTTTCCCTTTTAAACGGTTAGGGAGGCTGTCGAAGTTACATCAGGTTCTGGCTTTCTGCCACCTTGATTCGTAAGAGATGAAGACGCTCCACAACCTTCTGCTGAACCTCGTCTGATGCCGTCCAATCGTGAGATATGGCGCCTAATCGTGGACCGCAGAGAAATCGAATTTGTCGCGAGAGTTATCCAGGAGGGCGATGAAGTCTTAATAACAAATTGGTTCACGGAAAACAAACCTTGAGGGAAGCGCGTCTCATCATCCGAGACCTCAGGGGGACGAGGTTCAGAACTATTTCCGTGCTCATTTCCGTAGCGGTGCTTGTCAGCTTGTTCTTCTCGACCTCGGTTCTCGAGGCCGGCGCGCGGGAAGGTTCCCTCGCAGGTTCGGAGAAGTTTGGAGCGGACATGATGATCCTGCCCCCCATCCTGCCTGCGACGTTTTCGTACGAATACGCGACCGGGCCAATCTTTGTTGTGGAACGCCCCGAGGGCTACCTGAACGGCAGTGTCGTCGACGACCTCCTACGCCTGCCCGGGGTCGCGGCCGCCTCCCCGCAGCTTTATGTCGCCGACCTGAACAGGTCGAGCACAGGACCGCCGAGCAGGCTGGTAGCCTTCGACCCGGGGACGGACTTCGTTGTTCGAGCCTGGCTGAATAATACGTTGACGGGGCTTCAGAGGGACGAGGCTGTAGCGGGCCCGGACACAGATCTCTCCGTGGGGAACGAGGTGCGCTATGACGGTCTCGGGTTGAAGGTAGTGGCCGTCCTGCACCCTACGAACACTTCGCTGGACCAGACAGTCCTCTTTCCCATTCAGGCCGCTTATACCCTGCCTCCGCTCAGCGGCAGTCTGAACAGCGCCAAGGGCGGAGAAGTCTCAGCCGTCATGGTGAAGCTTGCCCGTGGCGCCTCTCTGAGGGTGGTGGAGTCGGAGGTCAAGAACGAGCTGGGTTCCTTTAGGGTCGTCGAGGCGTCTGGATTGGTTTCCCGGGTGATCGTCGATACGACTGGGATCGCTTCTTACGAACTTCTCGCGGAAGTAATAATGGCGGCATCCGTATTCCTGTTGGTTGCCCTTGTCTTCTCGATGACAACGAATGAGCGCGGACGCCAGCTCGGTGTGATGCGCTCACTTGGTGCGACGAGGCGTTTCGTCTTCGTCAACGTGCTCAAGGAGGCGGGGCTGGTGGCCTCGGTCGGTAGCGCGCTCGGCCTGGTCTTGGGAGAGGTGGTTGTTACTTTCGGGAAAAGGTTTCTCGTAGCCACGTTTAATACTTCTCTCATGAGTCCTGATTTCTCGGACTCGTTG
>Ga0209157_1001901_pt1 | contig 16996 bp, 17 predicted proteins | sample GraSoiAngelo_135_FD_185892 | JGI IMG/M metagenome (GOLD analysis project Ga0209157, IMG submission 185892) | Grasslands soil microbial communities from the Angelo Coastal Reserve, California, USA - 14_0929_05_40cm (SPAdes) (version 2) | ecosystem: Environmental > Terrestrial > Soil > Grasslands ...
TCGGGCCATGGTCACTTCGACCTCGGCGCTTACGAGGCCTACCTCGGGGGCCGGCTCCAGGACTACGAGTACCCCACCGCAAAGGTCGCGGAAGCGCTGCGCAACGTGCCGCAAGTCTAGCGATGCAGGGCGCGCCGGCGCGCTGAAGGTCGTCGTCGTAAGCGGGCGCGGCCCCGACCGGCTGATGAGCCCCGTCTTCATTCGCCGCCTACGGCTGGGTGCGGCGTTCGTGCTGCTCACGTACCTGATTCTCCACTTCATCAACCATGCCCTCGGGATCGTCTCGTTGGACGCGATGGCGGCCGGGCGCTCGTGGTTCCTGGCATGGTGGCGCAGCGCCCCCGGCACGCTGGCGCTGTATGGGGCGATCACCGTGCACGGGCTGCTGGCGCTGTGGCTCCTCTACCAGCGCCGGACGCTGCGCATGCCGCTCTGGGAAACCGCCCAGTACGCGCTCGGACTCGCGCTGCCGGCGCTTCTCGTCGTGCACGTCGTCAGCACGCGGATCGCCTGGTGGCGCTTCGGCGTCGACGATCCGTATCCCCGCATCGTTCTCGCCCTGTGGCTGCTGGCGCCGGAGCAGGGCGCGCGTCAGGGGCTCACCCTCGTCCTCGCCTGGCTGCACGCCTGCATCGGCGTGCACTACTGGCTGCGCTTCCGGCCCTGGTATCCGCACGCGGCGCCCTGGCTCTACGCCGCCGCGCTGCTGCTGCCGATGCTCGCCCTGCTGGGGTTCGTCGCGGCCGGCCGAGAGGTGACGGCGCTGGCACGAACACCCGGATGGACCGAGGCGATGCTGCGCGCGGCGCACGCGCCCGGGCCGGCCGAGGCCGCTCGTCTGCTGGCCATCCGCCGCGGCTTCCTGGACACGTACCTGGTCGCGCTCCTCGGCGTCCTCGCGGCCCGCGGCGTCCGTCGTTTACTGGAGTGGCGTCGCTCGGTGCGTATCACCTACCCGACCGGCCGCGTGGTGACCGCGCCGAGTGGCTTCACGATTCTCGACGCCAGCCGCCTGGCCGGCGTCCCGCACGCGTCGGTGTGTGGCGGGCGCGGACGCTGCTCCACGTGCCGCGTCCGCGTCCTGCGCGGGCTTCACGACTTGCCGGCGCCGAGCGAGGCCGAGCGGCGCGTTCTGGCGCGCGTCGGCGCCGCTCCCGACGTACGGCTCGCCTGCCAGACCCGTCCCCTCCTCGACGTGGCGGTCGAGCCACTGCTCGCGCCTTCGGTCCCGCCCGCCGAGGCGTTCGGCACCGACGTACGCCAGGGCCACGAGCAGGAGCTCGCGGTGCTCTTCGCCGACCTGCGTGGATTCACCCGGATGGCGGAGCACAAGCTGCCGTACGACGTCGTGTTCGTCCTCAACCGGTACTTCCAGGCGGTCGGCACGGCGATCACCGGCGCCGGGGGCGTCACGAACCAGTTCACCGGTGATGGCGTGATGGCGCTGTTCGGCATCGAGGCGGGTGCGGCGACGGGCTCGCGTCAGGCGCTCGCGGCTGCCCGCGCGATGGTCGAGGGCGTTGCCGCGCTCAGCGCCGAGCTTGCCGGCGACCTGCCGGCGCCGCTGCGTATCGGCATCGGCATCCACGCCGGCCCGGCGGTGGTCGGGCGGATGGGCTGGGGCGAGAGCTTCTATCTCACCGCGGTCGGCGACACGGTACACGTTGCAGCGCGGCTGGAGCAGGCCACCAAGGATTACGGAGCCGAGCTCGTCGTCTCCGAGGACGCCGCCCGGCACGCCGCGCTCGATCTCTCGGCCTTTCCCGGCTACGACCTGGCCGTGCGCAACCGCGCCGGCCGCGTCGGCGTGCGCGTCATCGAGCGCGTCGTCAGCTTGCCCGTCGTGTAACGCGAACGAGGGAAACCGCCGCCAGACTTCCGGAAAATCCCCCCTCGGAATGGCTACGGAGGCGCGACCCTGCGAATCTTTGCAAGACTCCGGCAGAACTCTTCATTTTCCGGAGTCGTGCGCTCCGCAAAGTGCCGTCGTGCAAGCCGCTCGTGTTTGGCATGACGCATGCGAGAGGAAACGGCATTGGGATGATTTCAATGCGCCAAGGCTCACACACTATTGGTCGTGGAGGAAGACTGATGAAATTTCTGACGATCGCAACTGTCGTGGCGATGATCGCGCTATTGCCGGGATACTCCCACGCCCTGGCCGGAAAGCACAGAGGGCACGGCGAGGGATCCGGCGCCCAACAGTCGGGGTCATACACGGGATCATACGCGGGACCCGACGCGCCCGTCTCGGTCCCCGAGCCGGGGAGTTTCCTGCTCTTGGCGAGCGGTCTCAGCACGCTCGGCGGTCTTCTGGCGGGAAGGTGGTACGTCACGAAGAAGCGGGCGAAGCGGCCGGAGCGACACGAGCTGTAAGGCCGGCTACGCGCTCAGACGGTAGACGTACAGCTCAGGACGTGAGGATGCGCTCGTAGCGGCCGTAGTCCCGAGCCGCGTCCATCATCCACTTGACGCAGTCGGGGTTGGCGCGCGGCGGCAGCTCGCACGAGGTTGACAGGACGAAGCGCGAGCGCTTGCCCACCGTGTCGATGCAGCGGCGCACCTCGGCCTCGATCTCGGGCTTCGTCGCGCGCTCGAAGATCGTCACGTCCACGTTGCCGATGGCGACCACGCCCCGTTGATTTCCGAGCGTGACCAGCTTGTCGAGCTGGTCCACCTTCAGCCCGGGATCGGCCTGCTGATCGAGGTCGATCGTGATCGCGACGAATCCCACGTCGACCAGGTCCTCGTGGATCTGGTGCGTCGTCCCGCAGATATGGATCGTCGTCCCGACCTTCTTCGCGCGGAAGTACTCCACCAGCTCCTGATGATAGGGCTTGATGAACTCGCGGTAGGTGTCGGGCCCCACCAGCGAGCACGACGCGGTCGGGTCGGTGTAGCTGAGGCCGATCTTCGTCGCCAGCACCGCGTCGCCGAACCGCTTGGCGTACTCGGTGGCGAAGCGCATCAGCTCGTGGACGAACGGCGGGTCGTCGATCGTGTCCAGGCACATCAGCTCGGGGTTGCGTAGGAGCATGGCGATCGTCCACGGCCCCACCAGGACGGCGCCGAGTCCGCTCGGGAGCCGGGCCGCCGAGAGCGCCTCGCACTGCTCGAGGAACGCCGGCAGGCGCGCGTCCTTCAGCGGATCGGGAATCTCGAGCTTCGCGAGCCGGCCCTTGTCATCCTGGAGCACGTGCCGATCGACGGACGGCACGACGTAGTCAGAGTACTTGACGTGGCAGCCGACGGCCTCCGCCTCCTTGGCGAGGTCGTTGAAGGCGATCATGATATCCGGCTGATACCGTTCGTAATAATTGAGCATCGCCCGCACGGCCTTGGTCGGGTTCGTGCAGTACTCCTCGATCGAGAGCCCGTCGAGGCATCCGGCGAAGGAGCCCGCGATCGGGTACGCGGGCACGCGGTCCGCGTAGCCTCCCTTGTACGCCGCGACGACCCGCTCCCGCCCCGTCACCCTCGCCTGTCCTTGCTCCATGAGATCCTCCTCGTGCCCCGGGGTCTCCCTGTACGCGGTGAAGAAAACTGTGTTAACTGTTCACTGTTTCGATCTGGCCGGCGAGCGCAGCCGGACCTTAGCAGAGGAGCGCGGCATGATCAAATCCTGCGTGGCGCTGGCCGTGCTCCTCAGCGCGGCCATGCCCGCCGTGACTCACGGCCAGGTCTTCCTCGCCTCCAGGCCGAACCCCGAGTTCCTGGTCGGCCCCCTCTTCGTGGTCGCCAACGTGAGCCCGGGGCTCGGTCCCGTCACGGTGAACCTCTCGTGGAGTCTCACGACCAAACCCACGCGCCGCCCGGTCGACATCCAGCAAGACCTGTACCTCCTCTGGCCGGCGGAGGTCGCCGAGAGCACCGCGCCCGGTCCCGCCGAGCCTGCGTTACTGCGGGAGGTCGAGGGCCGCGGTCTCATCGTCGCGGGGAGCGGGCGGCTCACCCTCAGGAGGCGCGACCGGATGCAGCTCGGCACCGCCGCGCTCGGGGACCCTCTCGGGGTGGTTGCTTCGTACGTCAACTTCACGCGTCCGGGGACCCAGACCGGCGCGGTGACCTACATCAAGATCCCGTGGACGCCGATGCTGTCCGACTCGCTCTCGATCGTCACGCTCGCGATCCCGCTCCGGGGTCTCATCGTTCCGAAGGCCGGAACGTGGCTCGAAGACCTCTTCTGGGGCCGGCGCCAGGTCCTCACCACGGGCTTCGGCGACCTCGGGCCGCCCGTGCTCGGCCTCTTCGCCCTCTACTACGAGCGGCGCGACCGCATGGTGCACCTGGCCCGCGAGTACGCGCTGGTCATCGCGAACTTCGGGGATTCCGATCACCTCAAGATCGAGGAGATCTCGCCGGCCACCGCCGTGCGGCGCCAGAGCCGCGTGCGCGCGGGCGGCGAGGTCGTGGCGCTCACGCTGCTGCCGTCGCAGGACATCACCACCCAGAGCGTGCGGGTCCAGTTCCACTACTTCAGCGGCCGCATCAACTGGCGACCGATCGTCATCTCCGGCGTGATTCTGCTAGTGACGAACTTCGCGGGCGTATTCATGCTGAGCACGGACGTGAGCCGGCGGATCCGGCGGCGCCGGCGCGCCCGGCGCCGGTTCGGGGCGGCCGCCGCCGCGCCGAATGGGAAGGTGCCTTCACGCGAAACGCTCGTCACGTTGATCCCGGCCGGCACGCGCTACGACGAGGTCGTCGCGCGGTTCGGCCGACCCGACGAGGAGCACGAGCGCGTGACCCCCCCGGGGCGGCGCACGCTGCTCTATCGCGGCACCAACGGCACGGAACATCACGAGGTGGCCATCGAGCTGTCCGACGACCGCGTCCGGGAGGTCACGTGCGTCACCAGTCGCTGAGCAGGCGCGACTTTAGATCAGGAGCGAGCGAATGATCAAACCGTACACGGCCGTCGGGCTCGTCCCCACCGTGCGTGGTATCCGGAAGCGCGGGGACATCAAGCTCAACCTCGAGCACCTCTCGCACCTCGTGAAGGCGGCCTCCTGGCTCTCGAGCCTCGACATTCCGGTGCGGCTCATCGCGTTCCCGGAGGGTGCCTTGCAGGCGTTCAACGACGAGGTGCTCGACCTCGACCACGCGACCTTCGCGCGGGAGTGCGCGATCGATATTCCAGGCGAGGAGACCGAGTTCCTCGGTAAGATCGCGAAGGAGTACAACGCCTTCGTCATGGCGCAGGCGAAGGCCCGGCACCCCGACCTCAAGGATCGCTTCTTCAACGTCGGCTTCATCATCAATCCGCGCGGCCGAGTGATCCTGAAGCACTACAAGGTCTCTCCGCTCTTCCCGGTCGAGCACTCCGTTTGCCCGCACGACGTCTACGACTGGTGGATCGAGAAGTACGGCAGGACCCTCGACGCGTTCTGGCCGGTCGCCGACACCGAGATCGGCCGGCTTGGCATCATGATGGCGAACGAGGGCTCGTACCCCGAGAACGCGCGCGCCCTCGCCCTCAACGGCGCCGAAGTCGTCTACCGCGCGTCCTATCCGCACCCGGCGACCGGGAACGAGATCTTCGAGATCCAGAGCCGCGCCCGCGCGCTCGACAACAACATGTACATCGTCGCGCCGAACATGGGGACCTACTACCTGTTCCCGGAGGAGACGACTCCTATCGACACGTTCGGCGGGCGATCTTTTATCATCGACTACAAAGGACGGATCGTCGGCCGGCAGGACTACGGGGCCGGCTCGACCTACGTAGGCGGCGTCATCGACGTCGAGGCGCTCCGCGACCACCGGGCGCGCGCGCAGTGGGACAACTGGATGAAGGATCTCCGGACCGAGCTCTATCAGCTCCTGTACGAGCGGCCGATCTACCCGAAGAATCTCTACTTGAATCGGGCGCCGATGAAGCACGCCGAGTACCGCGACAAGGTGATCAAGCGGCAGATCAGGCTCATGCACGACCGCGACATCTGGAAGAGGCCTGACCGGTGACAACGCGGCTCCTGGTCCTGGCGCTCCTGCTGGCTCCGTGGCCGGCGACGGCGGAGCTCCAGCTGCCGACCGGGTTCACCGCCCAGGTCTACGTGACCGGGGAAGGTTTCGACACCGACGCTTCGCGCGGCGTCCGCGGCATCCCGTCGACGTCCACCCTCGCGTTCGATCAGACTGGCGCCCTTTACCTCGCCAGGACCGGTCGCCGCTACCTGGGTGGCGAGGTGTACGACCGCTGGCCCCTCTATCGAATCCCCGCCGGGGGTGCGCGCCTGACTCCCGACACCGAGATGCGATATTTCTACGGCCCGCCCCTGTTGAACCCCCAGGTGGCCGTGACGCGTCGCGGGCGAGAGGTCCTCGTCACCACCTTTGACCGCGAGCGGAGGATCGGCGCGCTCTATCGGTTGCTCGACGGGCGCGCCGAGTTGTTCGCCGGCGGCACGCCGGAGCGAGGCAGTCCGCCGGTCCTGACGCAGCCCGAAGGCGTGGCCGTCGATGGGTCGGGGAACGTCTATGTCGCCGACCGCGCGCAGGGCCTCGTCATACGGCTCGATCCCGACGGTCGTGTCGTCGATCCGCGCCATCTCGTCGTTGCCCGCCCGCGCCTTCTCGCTGTCGATGACAAAGACCAGCTTTGGGTCGGCAGCGACGGCACCGCCGAAGCTCCCATCCAGCAGGGAGCGGGCGAGATCGTTCAAGTGACCCCTCAGGGAGCCTCCGGCGTCGTATATCGGGGACCTGTCGCCGCCGCCATCGGGCTGAGTCCTGGCAACCATCTGTTCGTTGCCGATCGCCACGAGAGGCAAATCTTCATCCTCACGCCGGACGGCAAGCGCATCGTGTTCGCCAGCTTCACCGACGGCGATGCGCCGCGGAGCCTTGGTTTCGCTCCGGTCACGCCTGAGACGCGGCGGGCCGGCGTGGCCGGCGAGCTCTTCGTCGTCACGATCAAAGCCGGTAGCTGGCCCGTTAACGAGGTCGTGCGCATCTCCGGACCCTTCCACGACTTCGTGGGTCAACGCTGAGCAGATCCCGGGCATCGGGCACATTGCCAGATGCCTCCGGAGATATGCCCTCTTCCCGGCCGGAGCTCCTGACCACTAAGTATTGGATTCAACTTACTTCCCTCACAGGGCACAACTCCTGCTATACAGCGTTCTCCAGAGGTAAAGGACCGAAGGAGGGGCCGCAAGGCGCCCTGGGGTGACGCGATGCACATGCAGGACCTCTGGTTCGACTTGGCCATCAGGGGAGAGCCCGACCTAGTGGAGGACGCGATCGCACGGCTTCATCTTTCGGACGGGGCCGAGCCAGCCCATGATGAAAACCCGGGGGGGCTACGCCCGGCAGCAGAGAAAAGGCTGGGGCTCGAACCGGCCCGGGCCGTGGATTTCTTCTAGCCCCGGGCGCTCAACTGCATCTGCTCCCTCCCTCGGCTCACCGAGGGCACCTCACCGGAGAAGCGGTACCAGCGCCCCAGTAACTCGTCCCACGTCCGCCTCGTCCAGGGTCGGCATCGACACGACTTGCGGCTCCAGATGCTCCGCCCAGGGGCGCCAGATGATCCGTTCGGCGGAGAACAGCACGACCGACGGTATGCCCAGCGCTGCGGCAAGGTGACTGATTCCCGAGTCGTTGCCGAGATACGCGATCGCCCGGCTCAGCGCACCCGCGAGGACTGGGAGCTGCGGGTCTTCGAGCAGCATCACCCGACGGATCAACTGCGAGGACAGCGCCGCAACCGCCTCGGAATCGGCCGGGCCCCGATGAACCACGATGGCGAGACGCGGCAACGCCGCCGCGAGTCGCTCGAGAACGGCGGCGAATCCCGCCGTCGACCAGCGCTTCCCACGCCCACCGGCACCGGGATGGACGAAGAGGAGTCCCGTCTCGTCGTCCCAGCCTCCTCGTCGAAGTGTGAGGCGCGCTTCGTCGACGATGCGCGCCGGGACAACGACCGGCACGCGCAGCGTCCGGTCCTCAGCCGTTGCGCCGACCGTATGCAGCAGGTGCTCCCACACGAGCCCTCGGTCGGTACCAACCGACGGAGCGACGACGGTATCGGGCGCGAGCGCCCTGAGCCGCCGGACGAAAGTCGGCTCGCGCGAGCCGATCCAGGCGACCACGCGACGGGCGCAGCGTAGGTCCGCCGAGCACCGCGCAGGCCACCCTCGCTCGGAGTCGATGCCGGCGGATTCGACCTCGAAGAGCGCCGCGAGCCCGAGCGCCTCGAAGTCGCAGGATCGATCCACGACACCGAGCGCGCTCAGGAGCTCGCCGATCCTCGGCTGCGTCGCGAGAATGAGCGCGTCGTCCGGCCAGCGCTGCTGCAGGGCGCGGAGCGCTGGGATCGTCAGGAGGACGTCGCCCAGCGCGCCGGGATGGACGACGAGTGTCAGGGGCGGAGGAGGGCGAGCGCGGCATCGTGGAGACGGCCGTTCGTCGCCAGCGCCGTGCCGGTGTAGATCGTCGGCGTTCCGTCCCAGTCTGTGAAGCGGCCGCCCGCCTCTTCGACGAGGAGCTTGCAAGGCGCCAGGTCCCAGGGCTTCAGATCCAGCTCGGCGTAGACCTCGGCCTTACCCTCGGCGACCAGGCCGTAGCCCACGTAGTCGCCGAAGCCGCGCTGCCGGTCTGTCACGTCGACGAGCCGCATGAACTCCTTCCACCGCCCCGCCCGACGGACGGTGCGCAGGCCCGCGTGCACGAGAAAGGCGCGGGCGAGATCGACCTCGGCGGAGACCGTGATGCGCTCGCCGTTGAGGAAAGCGCCGGCGCCCCGACGGGCCGTGTAGAGATCACCGGTGACGGGATTGTGGACGACCCCGACCGTAATCTCCCCGCGCTCCTCGAGGGCGATCAACGTCGCCCAGAGCGGGATGTGGCGGACAAAGTTCTTCGTGCCGTCGATGGGATCGATGATCCAGCGCGTGTCCGTCGTGCCCGCGCCGCCGAACTCCTCGCCGAGCACGCCGTGCTCCGGGAACGCGCGGCCCAGGATCTCGATGATCACCCGCTCGGCCTCGCGGTCGGCCTGGGTCACCGGCGTGTCGTCGGGCTTGAGCATGACCTCGAATCCGCCGCGGTAGTACTTCAGCGCGACGCGCGCGGCCGCCCGGGCCGCGTCAACGGCGGCGGCCAGCGCGGCCTCACTCACCGCGACCGCTCTTCCGCCGGGAACGGCTCGCCGCGCTCGGCGAGCACCTGCCCGTAAACCTCCAGCGCGTCGACGACGACGGGCATGTAGATGACCTCCGCCACTTCCTGCCGGGTGGCACCGACGTTGAGCGCCGCGTGGATGTGCGCGCGTATTTCGTTCGGCCGGTGGAGCGCCATGCGTGTCTCCTTATGGTAACCTCCGACTTCGGCGGCGCATCGCGACGTCACAATATCGTAGCCGAGAGGACCGCACAATGTTGAACCCGCACGTGTTCCGCGCCTACGACGTGCGCGGGCTCGTCGGCCCGGACATCAACCCCGACGTCTTCCGTCAGGTCGGGCGCGCCTACGCGACCATGGTCCGTCGTCGCGGCGGCCGTCGGATCGCCGTCGGCCAGGACAACCGTCTCTCGTCGAACGGGCTCAAGGCCGGGTTCGTCGACGGCGTGCGGGCGGCCGGCGTCGGCGTGGTCGACATCGGCCTCGTGACCACGCCCATCCTCTACTTCGCGACCGCCCACTGGAAGCTGGACGGAGGCGCCAACATCACGGGGAGCCATAACCCGATCGAGTACAACGGCGTGAAGATGGTCCACCCGGGCGCGATGCCGCTCTCCGAGGAGGAGATCCAGGCGCTGCGCACCATGGCGGAGCGCGGCGACTACGAGAGTGGCGCGGGCGAGCTCACGCAGCGAAGCCCTCGGGACGACTACGTCGAGACCATCGCGGCGATGGTCCGGCCCGCCCGCCGCCTCCGAGTCGTCGTCGACGCCGGGAACGGAGTCGCGGGGCTCTACGGGCCCGCGCTCCTGCGCCGCATCGGCTGTGACGTCGTGGAGTTGTACTGCGAGTCCGACGGAAGCTTCCCGAATCACCTGCCCGACCCCGAGGACGAGCACAACGTGGAAGACCTCAAAGCGAAGGTGGTCGAGGTCGGCGCCGAGCTCGGCGTCGCATACGACGGCGACGCGGACCGGGTCGGGGTCATCGACGAGCGCGGCCACCGCCACGAGGCCGATCTGATCCTGATCCTGCTCGCGCGCGATCTCCTCTCCCGCCATCCCGGCGCCAAGATCGTCTTCGACGTCAAGTCCTCGCAGGCCCTCGTCGACGACATCCGGAAGCACGGCGGCGTACCGGTCATGTGGAAGACCGGCCACTCGCACCTCAAGCGCAAGATGCGCGAGGACGACATCCTGCTCGGCGGCGAGGTGAGCGGTCACATGTTCTTCGCCGAGAACTACTACGGCGTCGACGACGGCATCCTGGCGTCGTGCAAGATCATCGAGCTGGCGGCGGGCTCCGGGGGCCCGATCTCGCGCCTTTTCGCCACCGTCCCCCACCTGCGCGCGACGCCCGAGCTCAAGGCGCCCTGTCCCGACGGCGAGAAGTTCCGGGTCGTCGCGGAGGCGACCCGAGAGCTGAAGCGACGCTACGAGACGATCGACATCGACGGCGCCCGCGTCATCTTTCCCGGCCGTGGCTGGGGGCTCGTCCGCGCCTCGAACACGAACCCGTACCTGACGCTGCGATTCGAGGCGCGGACGGACACGGCGATCGAGGAGATGAAGCGCGAGATCTACGACGTGCTGCGCCGGTATCCCTTCGTGACGCTCCCGGATTAGCGAGAGGACCAGGGCTTGGCCTGCGACCCTCTGAGGGGTGAAAAATACACTCACGGACACGCCCCCGCGACCGTACGCCAACACGCTCGGCGGACGGCAGAGGAGGCCGCGGCGTTTCTCCTGCCCGAGCTAGGGCCCGGGATGCGGCTTCTCGACGTCGGCTGTGGGCCCGGGAGCATCACCCGCGGTCTGGCCGAGCGGCTCGCTCCCGGGCTCGTAGTCGGCGTCGACCTCTCTCGAGAGACCCTGGCCGCGGCCCGGAAAGACGCGTCGGCCAGAGGCCTCACGAACCTCCAGTACGAAGAGGGAAGCGTGTACCAGCTCCCGTTTCGGGATGCCTCGTTCGACGTCGCGTACGCCCACCAGGTGTTCCAGCACCTTCGCGAGCCCGGGGCGGCGCTGCGCGAGATGCTCCGCGTTGTGCGGTCTGGGGGCCTCGTCGCCGCGCGCGACGTCGATTGGGGCACGGCGACGTACTGGCCACTCGACCCCTGGATCGATCGCTTCGTGGAGGTCCATCTGAAGACCTGGTATCGGAACGGCGGTGAGCCTCGGATGGGGCGACGGCTGCGCGCGCTCTTCAACGCCGCCGGTGTCGCGGGCCTCCAGGTCACGGCCACCGTATGGTGTTACACGACGCTCAGCGAGACCGTCGAGTGGGGCGAGGCCTACGCCGAGCGCCTGCTGACCTCGCCCATGGGCGAGCGCGCCGTCGAGTACGGGTACGCGTCGCGTGCGGATCTCGAGGCAATGGCCGCCGCCTTCCGGGCCTGGGCCGTCCATCCCGATGCGCTGTGGTCCTTCATCCACGTCCAGGCGCTGGCCCGAAAGCCCGGGTGATCGCCGATCCCGCGAGGAGTACGCATCAGCGCCATCCGAGCACCAGGCGAACAGCGCCCATGAGGTCGGGCGCCGTGGGGCAGTCGCGGGTGCCCCAGTGGCCGCCGGGATCGAGCAGGACGGCGCGCATCCCCGCGGCCCGGGCGCCCCGCACGTCGATCGAGTAGAGATCTCCGATGTAGGCTGCCTCCGCGGGAGCCACGCGCGCCTCGGCCAGGGCGAGCTCGAAGATCTTTGGATCGGGTTTTTCGACGCCGACCTCGGCCGAATCGAGAACGAACTCGAGGTCGGTCGTCAGCTCGAGCGCATTCAAGATGGACCGGACCGAGCCGTTGGAGTTCGAGATGACGGCAGCCCGGAGCCCCGCCTGCCGCACGAGCGCCAGCGCGTCCGACGCCTGGGGATCGGCCGTGTTCCAGACGCCGACCGGCCGATTGAACGTGCGCCGCCATTCCGCGACCTTGTCGATCGTCGCCGCGTCCGCGACGCCGAGCTTCTCCAGCACATAGCGCAGGTAGCGGTCGGCAGCCGCGCGGCTTTCGGTGGAGGCGCCCGGCGGGAAACGCGCCAGGACCTGATCGTCCAGCTGGACGCGCGCCCGCCACTCGGCACGCTGCACCTCCTCCGGCGTGACGCAAACTCCGTGGCCCAGCAGCTCCGCGGCGATCACGGCGTAGTTCATCCGGAGCAACGTGTTCCCGGCGTCGAAGAAGACGGCGCGGATGGGGCGCTCAGTGGGCGGCATGCTCAACGATCGACCGTCACGACCAGTATAGCCGGGCGGCTCGCCGCCGATTCCGCATCCGGTACACTAGCCGGGTGTACGCGCTCGGACTCATCGCCCGCTGGGTTCATCTCACCAGCTCGCTCTTCCTCGTCGGCGCCTCGGCCATGATCGTGATCGCGGGCCCCTCCGACCGCTCGACGGCCCGGCGCTGGGAGCATCGCATCCTGTCCTCGGCGCGTGGGCTGGCCGTCGTCGCGTTCGCCTCGGGGCTGGTCGTGCTCGGCGTCCAGACCGCGCTCTTCGAGGGGCGCGCCGCGGCGGCCCTCGAGGTCGGCGCGATCGGGCGCGTGCTCGTCGAAACTCAGACCGGTCGCGTGTGGCTCGTTCGCTTCAGCTTTCTCGTGATGCTCGCGGCCTTCCTGTTGCTGCGCCTGTCGGTCGAGCGCCGCGCGGACTGGCGCGCAGCGCGTGGCGAAGTAGCGCTGCTTGGGGCTGCCGCGCTGGTCCCGATCGCCGCCGCCGGCCATGCCGCCGCCGTCGACCCGGACACCGCACGCGCGATCGCGTTCGACGGCCTGCACGTGGTCGTGGCCGGCGTGTGGGTCGGCGGACTCCTGCCGCTGGCGCTCTTACTGAGGACGGCGGCGACGAGCGAGGGCGCCGACGCGCGTCCGTACGCGGTGCTGGCTGCGCGACGCTTCTCGCGCCTGGCGCTCTGTGCGATGGTCATGCTCGCCGTCACCGGAGCCTTGCTCGCGACCATTCACGTCGGGAGCGTGGCGGGGTTCGTGGGGACGAGCTACGGCCGGCTCCTGCTCGCCAAGCTCGTGCTCCTGGGACTCGTCCTGCTGCTGGCCTCGGTGAACCGCACGGTGCTGCTCGCCCGGCTCGCCGGCGACGGCCCGACCGTCGGCCGCCCCGCGATGCGACGTCTCTCCGGATTCGTCGTCGCCGAGGGGCTCCTGGCGCTGGCGATCCTGGCAGTCGTTGCCGCGCTCAGCGTCACCCCGCCGGCGCGCCACGAGGCGCCCGTGTGGCCGTTCGGGATCCGCTTGTCGGTCGCGGCGCTGGAGGGAGCGACGGCCGAGGCGACCCGGACGCTTATCGGCAGTCAGATCGCCGTGCTCGGCCTGGTCGCCATGATCGCGGGCGTGATACTCCGTACGTGGCGACTGCCGCTCGTCGCGCTGGCGCTCGTCGCGCTCGGGGCGGGAGCGGGCCTGGCGCTTCCACCCCTCGCCATCGACGCGTACCCGACCACCTACCTGCGTCCGTCCGTCCCCTACCAGGCCGCCTCGATCGCGTCGGGCGCAGCGCTCTACCGTGAGAGCTGCGCGGCATGTCACGGCTCGGAAGGCGCCGGCGACGGGCTCGCCGGCCTCGCGCTCCCTCGACCACCCGCCGACCTGCGCGCGCCTCACACCGCGCAGCACACCGCGGGGGACCTCTTCTGGTGGCTGACCAACGGTATCCCGGCGGCCGGGATGCCGGGGTTCGGCGCACGATTCACCGAGGAGCAGCGCTGGGATCTGATCAACTTCCTGCGGGCGCTGTCGGCCGGGTACGCCGCGCGCGGCATGGGGCCTAGCGTCGAGCTCGGCCGCCGCTGGCTCGTCGCGCCAGATTTCACGTTCGCGGTGGGCCCGACACCACCGCGCGCCCTCAAGGAGTATCGCGGGCGTGTCGTGCTGCTCGTGCTCTATCACCTGCCCGGCGCGCGTCCGCGCATGAGCCAGCTCGCCGGGCGCGAGGGCACTCTCGCCGCCCTCGGCGCCGAGGTGATCGCGGTTCCGACCGACGCGGCTCCCGACGCGATCCGCCGTCTCGGCGCCGAGCCGCGCGTGCTTTTTCCTATCGTGACGCAGGGCGCCACCGCCATCGTCACCGCGTACGGGCTGTTCGCCGGCTCGCCCCACGCGGAGTTCCTCATTGACCGTCAGGGCTACATCCGCGCCATCGCGCAGAGCCGCGGCGAAGCGGCGGAGCTCGAGACGCTCCTCGCCCAGATCCAGGAGCTTAACCAGGAGAAAACGCCCGCCGAAGCGCCGCCCGAGGAGCACGTGCACTGATGCGGGCGTGGAAGGCGGTGGTGCTGATCAACCTGGCCCTGATTGTCGGTGGCGGATGGGGATATGCGGTGTGGGGCCTGCGGACGGCTCGGCTCGAGCGCGAGCTGGCCGTGGCGCGCGCTGCGGCGCTGGCGGGTGTGGAGCGCGAGTGGATCGTCGAGGGTGTGGTTCGGGCGATCTTTCCAGAGCTCAACGTGCTCGTCATTACCCATGGCGACATCCGAGACTACATGCCCGCGATGACCATGGGCTTTCGCGTGACCTCCCCGAAGATTCAGGAGGCGGTTTCCGTGGGAGACGCGGTACGATTTACGTTACGAGGAGTACCGCCAAACGTCGCGGTGACCGCGATTCAGAAGATTATCACGCGATGAACGCGAGGGCAGCCGTGCCGAGACCTGTCGTATTTCTGCTCCTGACCGCAATCCTGAGCGGCGCCGGGCCCGCAGCCGGCGCGACGCTTTTCGTCACCAACACCAAGTCCGATTCGGCCTCGATCATCGACACCGACACCCTCGAGTCCGTGGGCACGATTCCCCTCGGCCAGGGCAAGCCCAACCGGATCGTTTTCCACCCCGACGGCCGCACCGCGTGGGTCGTGTACGACAAGAGCCACGATCTGGGGGTGATCGACGCCGAGGCCCGAAAGCTCATCAAGCGCGTGCGGATCGGGGGCAATCCCTACAACCTCGCCTTCACGCCGGACGGCAGCCATCTGCTCGTTCTCGACTGGTCGAGCGACACGAGCAGCGACGAGGTCATCTTTTACGACCTCAAGGCTGAGAAGATCGACGGGCGGGTGGACGTCTCGACCTGGCCCGCCCACGCGATCTTCTCCCGCGACGGCAAGCTGCTCTACGTCTCGGGTGAAACGGCGGGAGACGTCACCGTGATCGACGTCGCCCAGCGGACAGTCGTGGGGCGGATCGTCCACGGTGGGGGCGACGCGATGGGTCTCGCCCTCACGACCGACGGCAAGACGCTCTACGCCGCTGCCGGCGAGAACAAGGCGATTCTCAAGATCGATACCGGTACCAACAAAGCCGCAGGCGAGATCCCGCTGCCGGGAATCGTCCACGAGGCGACCCTGACCCTCGATGGCAAGTACCTCTACACAACTCTCCGGAAGAGCAACAAAATCGTCGTGGTCAGGACCTCCGACGACAAGATCGTCGCGACCATCCCGCAAAAGGGGTATCCCGACCTGGTGACCATGGAGCCGACGGGTCGTCGGGCGCTCGTCACCAACCGCTGGGCCGACCTCGTCAGCGTGATCGACCTCGCTTCTCATAACCAGGTGCGGACGATCCCGGTCGGCAAGGCGCCGCACGGCATGGCCCTCCGCCCGCGCTAGGGTCGGCGATGGGGCGATTCCTTCCGGCGTGGGCGCTCGCTCTCACGCTCTTGCCGACGAGCGCCCTGGCCCACGCCGTCCTGGTCAAGGCGGTTCCGACTCAGCGAGCGACCCTGGCAGAGTCTCCTCCGCGGGTCGAGCTCTGGTTCAACGAGCGGCTCGAGCCCGCGTACTCACGCGCGTCGGTGACCGACGAGGCAGGCGCCCAGGTCGATCTCCGCGATGTCGTCGTGTCCCCGGAGGATGCAAAACGACTCTCGGTCTCGATGCCCCCCCTCGGACCCGGCCGCTACACGGTGAGATTCCGCGTCCTGTCGGTGGATGGCCACGTCGTCGAGTCGAGCCTGACGTTCACCATCCGGAGCCAGCGGTGACGCTTGCAATCGATCATCGATCATGGTTGTGTAGGGCGCCATGAGGAAACGTCATGTCCTCCCGCTCCTGCTGGGACTCGCGGCGTTCCTGCTCGCGTGTGCGAGCCTGCCTCACCTGCACGCCGGCCCGGATTCGGGGTTCTGGAACGCCGACCACGACCTCACGCTCATGGCGACGTTCGGGATTCATGCGTGTCAGCTCGACGCCATGCCGGTCCTGGCGCTGGCGCTCGCGCTCGCGGCTGCGATCGCTCTCGCTTGCGCCCGCTCCGCCAGTGCCCTGCTCCGCTGCTTCGCTCCTCGGGGACCGCCCCTCCGCTAGCGCTCCTCCGCCGTCTCTCTAGCTCTCGGCTAGAGCTCGAGCCGTTTCCGAATCCGACGTCGCGGGACGGCCGACAAACCCGCCGCACATTGGAGGATCGCGATGCGTGTACTGGTCCTTGTCTTCGTCGTGCTGTGCGCCGTCCTCGCGCCCGCGGCGGCGACCGCACAGGACGCGGCGGCGCTCCGGAGGGAAATCGAGCAGCTGCAAAAGCAGCTGCAGTCCGTGACGGAGCGGTTGCAACGCCTCGAGGCCCAGCCACCGGCGCCCGCGCCGGTTGGCCCGGGCGCTGCAGCGCCCCCGGCGGCGCCGGCGCCGTCGGCGATCGACCTCGCTCGGCCTCGCCCGCCCTACTCTCTCTATCAGCAGCGGGGCGCCGGCCAGCTCCTGTTTGACATGGGCATCGCCGGCGACTTCGTGGGCAACATCACCCAGCACAACGTCGAGAAGGCCCAGGGCGGGACCTTCGCGGGGCAAGAGAACCGATTCTTCCCGCGTGAGGTCGAGCTGAGCCTCTTCGGTCAGATAGATCCGTACGCCTCGGCGGTCGTGCGGATCGAAG
>Ga0209157_1001905_pt1 | contig 16960 bp, 9 predicted proteins | sample GraSoiAngelo_135_FD_185892 | JGI IMG/M metagenome (GOLD analysis project Ga0209157, IMG submission 185892) | Grasslands soil microbial communities from the Angelo Coastal Reserve, California, USA - 14_0929_05_40cm (SPAdes) (version 2) | ecosystem: Environmental > Terrestrial > Soil > Grasslands ...
AACGTCACCGTGGCGGCCACGAGTGAGGGGTTGGGGACCTCCTGGATCTTCACCTTCAACGAGGAGAAGGTGAAATCCCTCCTGAACATCCCGGCCGACGCCCACGTGGTAGGGTTGACACCGTTGGGCATCCCGGAGGCCTACGAGGCCCCGGCGGGCAGGAAGCATCTGTCGGAGATCCTCGCGTACAACGCGTACGATTGAGCGACCCGGCATCCCATCCTCCTCGAGCAGGCATCGATGGCCCAGCGCGCCCTCACCCCCAGCAAGGCCGCCTACTGCAGCGAATGCGGAGCGGAAACGCCGCAAGACGCGGCTTCGTGCGCCCGCTGCGGCGAGCCGTTCGAAGGCACCATGCAGGCCGTCCTGTGCCCGATCTGCAATTCGATCAATCCCGCCGGCGCCGTCGAGTGCTTGAACTGCAACGCGAAGTTCCCGGAGCCCGGATTCAACGAAGTCCCGGCTCCGCCCAATCAAGAATCGCCGGAGGAGGAGTACCTGCGGCGCATCCTGCAACTGAGCCGCGAGAAGGCACGAAGCCGAGGCGCGCCCGGAGGGGAGCCGGGCGCCGAGCCGGCATCATTCCTCGAGGCGGATCGCGCCGAAGGAGAGATGGAAGAGTCCCTCTGGAAGCTCGCGGAGCCGTTCGATCGAATGCTCGAGCGGCGCAAGCAGCGCCTCGAGCAGATGGAGGCGCTGATCGAACGGGCCCAAGCCCGGATCAAGACGCTCGAGGGCTCCGAGGATCCCGAGCACGTGAAGGAGCGCGAGGACCTGAAGCGGCAGATCGAGACGCTCCTCCTGGAGAAGGAAGACATCCTGAAACTCGAGGAGGGCCTCGTCGATATGGAGACGACGTATCGGAACATCCTGCGGATGCAGAAGGAGGAGTTGAAGGCCCGCGAGACGTCCCTCCGCGGGCGGATTTCTGCGTTCCGGCACGAGCTGGAGTCGCGGGAGAAGGCGTTCGGGCAACTCAAAGAGCGGGAGTCGGACTTCGTCCGCCGGGAGGACGAGTTCCGGACCGTCATGAATCGCGTCCACGAACGGGAGCGGGAGATCGAGAAGCGGGAGGAGCTGATGCGGGAAAAGGCCCGGCTCCTCGACGAACGTCACCACGCGTTGAGCGAGGCGGAAGTCGACCTCGAACGACGACGGTGGGACTTGGAACAGAAGTCCAGCGCGGCCCGCACCGCGTCGAAAGACGAACCCACCCCGGTCACGATCAAGTCCGATCAAGAGCTCGGCGCCCTCCAGGCCCGGATGATCCAGCTCGAAGAGCAGATGGAGCGCCTCATGGAGGAGCGGAACCAGCTGATGGAGCAGCAGAAGGAACTGCTCAACCTGAAAGGCGAATTGAAGGTCGTGATGAAAGACATCGACGAGCTGCTCGGAGACTTGCCGAAGGACAAGATCCGGAAGTTCGCGAAGTCGGAGAAGTTTGCGCTCTACGAGAAGCTCCTCGAACAGCTCCAGCTGTTGTGATGGCCGATGGGACTGCGCGAGAAAGCCCGGAAGTCCCTCGAGACCGACGAGGAAGTGCTCGACGCGCCCGTCCTGCTGAAAGTCGATGCCGCCGAGCGGGAAGAGGCGAAAGCCCGTGAAGCGCAGCTCCGGAAAGAGCTCGAGGACGCCCGCAAGCTTTCCGACGCGAAGACCGCGCAGATCGCCCGCCACGACGACACGATCCACGGCCTGCAGACGCGGGTGAAGGATCTCGAGGCCGCGAGTACGGCCGCGGAACGCGAGACGAAGAAAGCCCTGAAGGAACTCGAAGGCGAACTCAAGGAGGCGCGGGAGGAACTCCAGGACCTGCGGAAGAACAAAGCCGCCATGGCGGACGCCGAGGCCGCGATGGACAAGGCCGAGAAGAAACGAGCGGCCGTCGACGCGAAGGAAGCGTCCCTCCGGAAGCACGAAGGGGAGGTCGAAACCCTCGTCGAGTCCCTCGACGGGCGACAGCGGGAACTCGCCGCCCGCGAGAAGTCCCTCGCAGGGCTCCAGGAGAAGCTCGATGCGACGAATCGCGACGTGAAAGAGGCCCAGCGGGAGATCGAATCGTCCCGCACGAAGCTCGAGGCGCGTGAGGCCGAGCTCACGGAGACACGAAAGGCGCTGCGGGATCATGCGGACAAGCGGACGACAGAACTCGAGAAGGACCTCGAGAACGCCCGGAAGGACCTCGCGAAGATGCTCCGGAACTTGGAGTCGGCGCGTGCAGAGACGCAATCCGCACGACGCGAGGGCAAGGACCGAGAGGCCTCGCTGACCACGGAGCTCACGAAAGCCCAGAACGCCGCCGACCAGGAGAAGGACCGGGTCGCCCGCCTGAAAGATGAGGTGGACGAACTTCGAAAGCGAGCGGGCAAAGCCGGCGAACTCACCGAGAAGGAATCGGACCTGAGGGCCCAATGGTCGAAACTCGACGGGCGAGCGAAAGCCCTCGCCGACCGGGAGGCAGCCCTCGCGGGGAGTGAGACCCAGATCGAGGCGCGGGAGGCGGAGTCCGAAAAAGCGTCGCGGCTTGCGGCGGAGCGAGTGCTGGAGGCCGAAAAGGCGTTCAAGGCAATCAAAGAACGAGAACGAGCCGCGGAGAAGACCGAGAAGAAGGTCGAGGAAACTGCGGAACGATTGGCAGAACAGAACAAGGTCAAGGACGAGGCTCGCGCGCGCGAGATCGAGGACAACCGAGAACTCCTCCAGGCCCGGGCTCGGGAGATTGCGAAGCGGACCAAGGAAGCCGAAAGTTTGCGGGCATCCCTTCAGACGGCCAGCGAAGCCTTGGAGCGCCGCGAAGTCGAACTCGAAACCGAGATCACTCGCACGAAGGCGGCCCTCGAGTCGGAGGCGGATCGATCCGGCGCCCTCGAGAAAGACCTCAATACCTCTCGAAAAGACTTGGCGAAGGCGGTGCGCACCTTGGAGTCCGTCCGAGCGGAAGCGGACGCTTCGCGCCGCCAGCTTCAGGATCAGGAAAAGGCGGTCAACGGCGAACTCACCAAGGCACGAAGTGCAATCGAGGAAGAGAAGGGAAAAGTCGCACGCCTCAAGGAAGAGGTCGACGAGCTTCGTAAGCGCGCAGGAAAGGCAGGAGAACTGAGCGGGAAGGAATCCGACCTGAAAGCCCAGTTCGCAAGGCTCGACGCCCGATCGAAGGATCTCGGAGACCGCGATGCCACACTCACTGCGAACGAAGCCCGCGTCCGAGAGCGCGAAGCAGCGTCGGACAAGGTCTCCCGTGCGGCTGCGGAACGAGCCCTCGAGGCGGAGACGGCCCTGAAGGCGATCAAGGAACGCGAGCGCGCCCTCGAGAAAGCCGAAAAGAAATTGCAGGAGACGGAAGGCGAGCGGGCGGAACGAGCGAAAGCCAAGGAGGAGACGCGTGCGCGGGAACTCGACGAAGCCCGCAAGCTTCTCCAGACTCGAGAGCGAGAAGACGCGAAGCGCATCAAGGAAGTCGCGGGTCTGCAGGCGTCGCTGCGGGCCGCCAATGAAGCGCTGGAACGCCGCGAACTCGAGCTCGAGGCGGAAATCACCCGGGCGAAGGCGGCCGTCGAGTCGGAGGCGGATCGATCCGGCGCCCTCGAGAAAGATCTCAACGTCTCGCGGAAAGACGTCGCGAAGCTGATGCGAAGCTTCGAAACCGCGAAGGCGGAAGCGGAGGCCGCCCGACGACAAGGTCAGGATCGACAGAAGGAGATTGCCGGAGAACTCGCGAAGGCGCGAGCTGCGGTCGATGAGGCGAGAGCGGAAGGCGCACGTCTCAAGGACGACGTCGACGAGCTTCGGAAGCGCGCAGGAAAGGCCGGAGAGCTGAGTGAGAGGGAATCCGTGCTCAAGGCCCAGCTCGCGAAACTGGGCGCCCAATCGAAGGACCTCGCGGACCGCGAAGCCACGCTGACGGCGAGCGAAGCCCGCGTCCGAGAGCGCGAAGCGGGATCGGAGAAGGCCTCCCGCGCGGCAGCGGAACGAGCCCTCGAAGCGGAGACGGCCCTGAAGGCGATCAAGGAACGCGAGCGCGCCCTCGAGAAAGCCGAAAAGAGATTGCAGGAGACGGAAGAGGAGAGGGCCAAGCGAGGGCAAGCGAGGGAGGAGACCCACGAGCGGGAACTCGACGAAGCCCGCAAGCTGCTCCAAGCTCGAGCGCGAGAGGATGGGAAGCGCATCAAGGAGGTCGAGAGCCTGCAATCGTCCCTGCGGGCGGCCCACGAGGCGTTGGAACGCCGCGAACTCGAACTTGAAGCGGAAAGCACGCGAGCGAAGGCGGCCCTCCAGTCGGAGGCCCATCGATCTGCCGCACTCGAAAAAGATCTCAACGCCTCACGGAAAGATCTCGCGAAGTCGATTCGAAGTTTTGAAACCGCGAAAGCGGAGGCCGAGGCCGCTCGACAACAGGCTCAGGATCGGCAGAAGGAGTTTTCCGGAGAACTCGCGAAGGTGCGAGCTGCGGTCGATGACGAAAGAAGCAATGCCGCACGCCTCAAGGCCGAGGTCGACGAACTTCGCAAGCGGGCAGGCAGAGCGAGCGAGCTGGGGGAGCGGGAATCGCAGCTCAAATCGCAGATGACGAAATTCGACGCACGATCGAAGTCACTCGGGGAGCGCGAGGCCGCGTTGGCGGGCAGCGAGGCTCGGGTCCGGGAGCGCGAAGCGGCCTCGGCGAAGGCGTCTCGGTCCGCGGCGGAACGAGTTCTCGAGGCAGAGAACGCCCTCAAGGCGATCAAAGAGCGGGAGCGCGGCGTCGAGAAGGCAGAGAAGAAGCTGCAGGAGACGCAAGAACAATTCGCACAACGGGAAAAGGCGAGAGAGGAGACGCACTCGAAGGAACTCGACGAAGCTCGCAAACTTCTTCAGGCTCGCGACCGCGAGATTGCGAAGCGGGACAAGGCGGTCGACGGGCTCCAAGAATCGCTGCATGCGGCGAACGGGGCTCTCCAGCGCCGCGAGATCGAACTCAAGACCGAACTCACTCGCACGAAGACCCAGCTTGAGTCCGAGACCCATCGGGCGAACTCGCTTGCAAAGAGTTTCGAGACGGCGCGCACCACTTCCGCGAAAGCCTCCGAGCTGGCGACCCGTGAATCCGCGGTCGAGAAGACGAAAACGGACCTCGAGTCCCGCGAGAAGCGCCTGGTGAAGGCGCAGGCAGACCAAGACTCGACGGCGAAAATCCTCCAGCGGAGAGAGGGGGATCTGGTCCGCCGAGAGAAAGAGGTCTTGAAGGCGGAAACGGAGAACCAGGAGGCGGCGAAGGCCCTCAACGCCCGGGAGCGGGAGATCACCCAGCGGGACCAACGCATCGAGGCCCGATCCACCGCCGCGGACGACCGCCTGACCCGGCGTGAACAGGGGCTGCGCGAACGCACCGAGGCCCTAACGAAGCAGAAGCGAGAACTGGATGCCCAATCGAAGATCCTAGCGGCCCAGGAGCGAAGCCAAGCCGAAGTGAAAGACGAACTGTCGGGACTCCGAGCCGAACTCGAACGACGCGAACGACAGATGCATAAAGCTGCCGAGGAAACGGGGGCGGCCGCTTCCGACCTGAAATCCCGCGAAGAGGCGGTCGTCCAGCGGGAGACGGCCACCAAGACGAACGAGGTGAATCTCCAATCGCGCCAGAGGGAACTCGGGAAGCTCGCCTCCAAGGTGTCTCAGGAAAAGGCAGACCTCGGGAAGCTGCGCGAGGAGCTTCGAGGGCGCCGCGTCGACCTCGATCGGGCCCAAAAGGAATTCGAGCGCGCCACGGGGCAAGCGGCCGAGCACGCAACGGACCTGGAGAAGCGTGAAACGGAGCTCGCCAAGAAATCGAAGGCCCAGGAAGGAGAGGCCGCAAAGGTGGCCCTTCAACTCGGCGCCGCACAGCAGGCGGAACGAGCGGTCAAAGCTCGCGAGACGGCCCTCACGGCAGCCCAAGAGAAACTCGAGGAGGGCCGCTCGGGGCTCGCGGATGCGGAGAAGGCGCTGATCACCCAACGCGCGGCGATGCAACGAGACGGAAGCAAGCTCGCGAAGGGACGGGAGGAACTCTCGGACCGCCGCACGGAACTCGAAGGCATCCAGAAGCGAATCAAGGTCTCGACGGCGGAACTGGACACGCGCGAAGCGGCCCTGTCGAAGCGAGAGGCCGAGATTGCGGAACACGCAAGAGAACTCGAGGCCGCTCGCGTCCAAGTTGCATCTCAGACGGAGGCCGCGAAGCGGGAAGATCGCCTCCTCAAGGCCCGCGCGGCAGTCGTGTCGAAGGGGGAGAGGGACCTCGCCGAGGCACAAGGAGCGTTGGCGGAGAACCAGAAGGTTTCGAAAATGGAACGGTCCGCCTTTGCGCGAGAGTCCGACGAACTGGCGAAGCGGAAGAGCCAGCTCGGGGCGGACGCGAAGGCCGTCGAGGAGCGGGAGAAAGAACTCCGCTCCGGCGAAGCCGGGCTCAAGGCCGCCCAGGCGAAACTCGAATCTCGCATCGCGGTCGTCGAACGGCAAGACGAGACAATCGCCTTGGCGCGGGCCGAGCTCGAGAAGCGACAAACCAACGCGGCCAAGGAACGGACCGAACTCAAAGATGCGAACGCGGAGATCGAGCAGGCCCGAAAGGAACTCGATTCGGAGCGAGAGGCCCTCGAAGCGTCTCGAGCGGAGGTCGCCGCTCAAACCGACGCGGTCCAGCGGCAAGAAAAGGCCGCGAAAACCCGCGAGGCCAACTTGACGAAGTTGCAGACAGAAATCACCGAAGCCCAGTCGCTCGTTGCGGGAGCGAACAAATCGTTGAGCGAGGAACGCGCGGCCCTTCAACGAGACGAAAGCAAGCTCGCCCGGCGGGAGAAACAGCTCGAGGAGCACGGACGTGGGCTCAGCGTTCAGGAAAAGGAATTGCGCTCGGCCCTGGATGCCCACAAGGCCGCAATCGCAAAATTCGAGTCCCGGTCCATTGACCTCGAACGCCGCGAGGAGGCACACTCGGCCGCTCTGGCGGACCTCGAAAAGAAGGAATCCGGATTCGCCGCGGAGCGGCTGGAGTTCCGGGAGTCGAACGCCGAACTCGAGCGGGGCCGCAAGGCACTCGGATCCGATCGGAAGGCCGTCGATGCGATGCGGTCGGATTTGACGGAGAAAACGAAGGCTTTGGAGGCACGTCTTCGAGACATCGGCGCGAAAGAGGCGACGCACGTCGAGCGAGAGAAATCGATCTCGACCGCGGAGGCGGACCTCGCGAAGCGCGAGAAGCTCCAGACGTCGTCCCGGAAGGAATGGGAGGACCACCAAGTTGCCGCGACCCGTGACACGAAGCGCCGCGAAACCGCCGCCAAATCGGAACTCGAAGAGGCCCGACGCCTCTTGGCTGCCGTCGAGACGAAAGAAAAGCAGCTCGGCCTGCGGGAAACGGAATTTCGCGCGAAAGAGGCGCAGTTGCGTCGTTCGGAAGCAAACCTGGAGCGACGCGAGTCTGTCCTGAACACCGGAACGAAAGACGTGACCGCGAAAGAAGCCGCCCTGGAGGCGACCGAGTCCCGCCTCGCGCAGCGGGGACGCGAACTGGACCGCAGACAACAGGCGATGGACAAATCCGCGGATGAGCTGGCGGCCCACAAGAAAGCAATCGAGACGGCCGCGCAGGCCCAGGCGAAGGACGCGCGGGATCTCTCGGCTTCTCAAAAGGAGGTCGTCCGCGCTCAGGCTTCGCTCGAGGCACTCGACAAGCGCACGCGATCCGATTCGAAGAAACTCGAGGGCCGCCTCGCAGCCGCCAAAGCGGCGGAGACGAGGCTCGCCGCCGCCGAGGAATCCCTGCGGACGCGGGAGACCCAACTCGCGGCTCACGAAGCGGACATCAAGGAGACGCTCGCAGACCTCGCCAAAACCGCGAAGAGCCTGGACGACCGCCAGTCGGAGACGAAGGAGCGAGAGGACGCGCTGAAGGTCCTCGCCACGGCCCTCGACAAGCGAAGTGCAGTAGCGGATCAGGCCGAGAGAGGAATCGACCAGCGCCAAGCGGAACTCGACCGGATTGCGAAAGACCTCGGGACCGCGAAGGAGAGCCTCACCACCGAGAGTCGGAAGCTCGCCGAGGCACGGAAGGCGACGGATCGCTCGAAGGCCGAAATCGGCAGACGCGCGAAGGAACTCGAATCCCAGGCTGGCCTAATTGAGTCGCGGGAAGAGGAGGCTGCGGAGTTGAAAACGAAAGCGATGAGCCTCCTCAAGTATGCGGAGAAAGCGGCGGACGAGAAGAGCCGCGAACTGAAGGAACGGGTCCAGGAAGAGGACGCTCGCCTCGAGGCCGAGAGGGTCAAAGTGGAAAAGGCCGCGCGGGGCTACGAAGACCTCGAGGAGCGCGAACGCCATCTCGAGACGGCGACCGCGGAGTTCGAGGCACGGACGAAGGCGCTCGACCAACGGGAGAAAAAGCTGAAGGACGAGGTCGCTGGGATCGCGCGCGAGCGAACCGAGACGAAGGCGATCTGGAAGAACCTTGAGGCCGAACGGGAGCGTGTCTCTCGCAAGGAAGCAACGATCAAATCTCTGGTTGAGCGGACGCTCGAGAAGGAGCGCGAGTCCCTCGTTGGCGAAAAGGAGAAGGTTCGGGCCGCGGCCGCAGACCTGAAGGGCAAGGACAAGGCGACCGAGCGGGAACGGATTCGGCTTCAGACTCTTGGCCGGGACTTGGAGACGCTGAAGGGCCGCCTCGAGAATCGGGAACGCGCGATCAAGAACCAGGAAGCGGAACTCGAGCGTCGCCGCGAAGAGGTCCGTCGCATGCGGGAGAAAATCCAGGAACTCCTCTGATCACTCGCGGTCCGGTGTCTTCGACGGCGCGGCGGGAGTCCGCGCCGGCCAACCGTAGGTGTGGAGGAACAGGAAGATGCTCCCGAAGAGCGGCACGAAGATCAGGGAGCTGAGGAGATGGTACAGAGTGAACGGCACCTGGGCCTCGAGAATCGTGACGATTCCCACGCCGAACGGGCGCGTGATGAAGTACCATTCGCCGAACGCGGTCCACAAATCGTACGCGATCGTCACCGGCACGCTGATTGTCGTGAGGAGCGCGACGGACTTCACGCGGAACAAGACCCTCGGTCGAATCCGGCGGCCCAGGAACCCGACGAACACGTAGCCGGAGACCACGAAGAACGTGATGCCGGTCATCGCGTTCAGGGCGTAGCCGGCATATGTCGTCGACCACTCGAGCGGTTGGAGGACCGCCAACGCCGTCAGCGGGACGAGGATCGTCCACCAGCGGCCGAGGAGGGAGCCCGCGAGGAGGCTCGCGGCGAAGACGGTCTCGATGTTCGCGTAGGAACGCATGAGGACCGTCCCGACGACCGCGACGACGATGAGGAAGACGCCGAGGATCCGCGTTCGTGTGTCGCCCAGGCCCCGTTCGAGGACGGCGTGCCACCTTCCCGGCATCTTACATCCCCTCCTGGGCCGCGCTGAAACTCCATCGTACGATATCGTCGTCATGCAGCGCCCGGTGGTCCGCGGCGATATTCGGGTACAGGCCGTTCACCTGGTACAGCCAATAGCGCCCCTCCCCATTGACGGATCCGTTGATTGCCGTCACGAACACGCCCTGCGGGATTTGATACCAAACGTACGCGACCGGGAAGGCCAGCTTCGCGGACGCCTCGAGAAGAAGTCCGAAGGCCGTGTTGTTGTTCGTGGTCAGCGGGGCGTATTGGATCGACCAGCCTACACCTTCAACATCGAGACGCACGAGGCGGACAACCGACGCCTGCACCGGGGTTGGTTGCAAGAGTAGCGTCGTGGCGTAGAGCCCGGCGATTGCGGCGATGAGGATAGGGGCGAAAAGGATGGCCTGTTGCCGCTCGCTCAGCCTAAGGGCCACTGCGTGGCCTCCGTCGGAACGCGAACGCGACGAGGACGGCGATCACGGCGGCGACCGCGATCGGGGCGCCCAGATACACCCAGGGGGAGAGCGACGTAGGCCTAGTGACAGGGGCCGCGAGCGATTGCCCGAGGGCATAGACGTGACCGTTGTCGCTGGGCGCGAAGACGATGCCATCCGCGACGACCGGGGAGCCGAGGATGTACTCCGCCGGCGACGGCTCGAACGACCAAATCAAGGTCCCGCTCGTCGCGTTCAGGGCATAGACAGTCCCGTGCGCGGCATTCGTCGCGAAGAGCACCTTGCCGTCCGCGTATGTGATCGACGCCTGCACCGGCCCGTTCGGCGCGAACGACCAACGTCGGGTTCCCGTCGTCGCATCCAGGGCGACCACGAGGCCATTTCCTCCGAACGCGCCGCCGCCGATGAACACCGTGCCACGGGAGACCGCGGGGGACGAAATCCCGGCGTCCGCGGAGACTTGCCAGATGAGCGTCCCCGTCGCTCGGTTGATCGCGTAGACATTGCCGTCCTTCGAGGGAGCGATGAGCCGCGGTCCCACGATAGCGGGGGACGCCGCGACGGAGCCCGCCGTCGGGAAGAACCAGTTCTCCTCACCGGTCGCCGCGTTCAAGGCGAGGACTCCGTACGGCGGATCGAAGGTCACCTGGCTCGTCGTGTTGTACGTCCCCATGATGCCCACATAGACGGACCCGTCAGCGTAGGCCGGAGAAGAGTAATGCACGGACCCGGTCGGGTGGCGCCAGGCGATGCTCCCGTTGTTTGCCCAGAGCGAAACGACCTCGCCGGGCCCGCCCGACTCGTTGAAGGTGCCGATGAACACCCGATCGAACGCGACCTTCGGGGAAGACGTGATGCCGCTGAAGAGCGGCTGCGCGAGGAGCTGCGTTTCCCACTGCACGCTCCCGTCGGAGGCGTTCAGACGGATGACCGTGCCGTTCGACGTGCCGACGAGGACGGAATGGTCGAACACCGCGGGGGAAGAGAAGCCCCTTGCCGACGGTTCCGTCCAGATCGTATCCCCGGTCTTTGCATCGAGGGCGAAGAGGCCGTGCATCGTGGTGACGAACACCTTTCCGTACGCCACGGCGGGGGTTGCGGCAATCTCGCGCGCACCGGTGTCGCGGTCCCAGATCGGTCGGACGGAGTCCGGAGCCCGGGAGTTGGACGAGCCGCTGTTCGCAAGGTCGCCTCGAAATTCCATCGAAGGCAGCGGATCGTCCGGGGTCGGCACCGGCTGGCGCACATCGAAGGTATGAGAGTCGAACCCAGCGTTGTACAGAGCGATCGTGTCCCCTTCGGAGACGACGAGGCTTGAAATCCCGACGGAGGTGAGATCCCATCCATGGCTCGTCGCGTTCCATTCGTACAGGCCGATGAATCCGGCGGGTGGGTGCCGATTGCCCAGGTCCAAAATGGCGACGCCGAAGGACGCGTACCACGTCGATACAATCGCGACTCCGTTCGCGTTGGCGGCACTCAGAACCGCAAGCCAAGTCGCGTTAGTGACCGCGGGGTCAGAGACCGTTTCGTTCGCCCACACGTACGTTCCGTCGCCGAGATCGAATAGAATTCGAATCCCCACCGCAGGATTCGCGAGGGCGGGTGGGGAGAGACACACGACGAGGATGAACCCCGCGACGGTCGCGGCAGCCCCCCGCACAATCAACCCCACCTGACCCTCCTCCTCAAGTACGTTTGATGTTTGTTCGATGAACTTGACTATATAAGAATGTTGGCGCGGGCTTAATTCGCGAACGAGCCCTCTCTCTTTCAATGGAACTCTTGAGGAATCTTCGGGCCAGCACGCGCGTCCTCTTCCTCTATGAGGTGACGACGAGTCGGCACTCGCGGCTCCGGACGATCGCGGAGCGCCTCGGGATGACCGTGCAGGGCTGCTCGGATTACGCACACGGCCTGGAGCGCGACGGACTCCTCGCGATGGTCGACGGCGAGTATCGAGCCACGAAAAGAGGGGTCGAATTCCTCCACGATCGCCTCGTCGACCTGAGGAGCTTTGTCGAGCGAGCCCGTCGCGAAATGGCATTCATCGAGACCACGGCGGCGATGGCCGGAAACACGATTCGCAATGGGAACCACGTCGGGCTGTTCATGGAAGACGGCGTGCTCGTGGCGTTCGCGGGCCGCTCGTCGCCGTCCTCTGGGGTGGCTGTCCACGATGCGACGAAAGGCGAACTCCTGGCGGTGCGGACGCTTGAAGGAATCGTGGCCTTGCGCCCTGGACGGATCATCATCGGACGGGTGTCGTCTCGCGACGCAGGTCGCCGCGCCGTTCCCGGCGCCGCAGCGAAGCGTGTGTTGCGTGACGCGGACGGATTCATCGTCGCCGCGCTCGACGTGGGTGGGCTTGCCGCCGCAAAGGAACTGGGGCTCAAACCGCGGATCGAGTTCGGCGTCGTCCCCGCCGCCGTCGAGGCCGCGGAACGAGGGGTCAACGTCCTGCTCCTCGCACCCGAAGAGCGGGCCATCGAGGCCGTCCAGGCAATCGAAGCGGCAAACGCGAGGCTCGAGGACAAGATCCTGTACGAGAGCGTCGCGCTGAGCTGATCACTCGAGGATCGACACGGCGTCGAGCCGCCCATCGCCGTCGCGGTCTTGTCCCGCGACGACCCGATAGAAGTCCTCTCCCGGAGAATAGCCTTCGAGCACGTCTTCGGCGAAATGGGTGAGGCCGAGGATCGCCGCCATCGTGCCGACCGCATGCAGACCACTCAGCAGGACAATAACCCGCCCCTGATTCCACGGATTCCGCACCTTCGCGATGAGCCCGACCTGCTCGTCCGCATACGGCCGCCTCGTGCGGGAAGACTCCATCCGCCATACCTGTTTCCAGTCGAAATTCACCGCGAGGTGCGGGTTCAGCTCCATCGTGATGATGTTGGCGACCGGCCCGCCGACGAGGATCATGTCCTCTTTGCCGGCCCCGAGCGCCTTCACTTCCGTGTCGAGGCGGACCACGAGCCCCTTCCGCGGGGCGAAGAGACGACCGAGGAAGAATCCGAGTTCGACGGCATATGGCGAGTCCCGAGCGGTCGTGTTGAAGGGTCCGTGCGTATATGGGGACCCGACGACGATCGAGCCGTCGAAGACACCGTCGCGGGTGAATTCCTCGAGGAAGCGAGCGACGACGCCGGCGTGGGGGAGCATCGGAGAAGCGACCGGGTTCCCGCGGCCCTTGAGGACGATCGCGAAAGCCTCCGCCGTCGGGGCCAAGATGCGGGCCGACGCGCCGCGTTTCGCCTCCTCTCGAAGGACCTCCAACAAGCCCGCGGCCTCGAGCCGCCGGACGTGGTAGTAGACCTTCTGTTCGTGGACCTTGAGCCGCTCCGCCAAGGCGTTCGGGTAGTCGGGGGCCTTCGCAAGCTCCTGCAAGATGCGCCATGCAAGCGGCGAAGTCAAGGCAGCCACGCGTTCCGGCCGATCGAGGATCTCGACCTCCCGTCCCACGGCGCCGTGCGCCGTTTCCTCAACGAGCCAGCGGCGGACCACGGCGCATCATCGGTCTCATTCTATTAACGCTTTTGTAATGGTTATCCGAAAGTTGTAGGTGTATTTATAATACAGGCCGCGCCTCACCCTCGGTTATGTCGAATCGCTCCTCGGTCCTTCTTTTCCCCAGACCCATGGAATTCTCAGCCGGACAACTGGGCCCGCAAGGGATATACCAGTCGCGTGAGGAATGGGGCCTCCGCCGGAATCATCGGCAGGTGCACCGCGCATGAAGGCCGTCATCCTCGCGGCGGGAGAGGGCGCCCGGATGGGTCCGTTCACCGCCTCAGTCCCGAAGGTCATGATCCCCGTGGGGAACCGCCCCCTCCTGGAGTACGTTGTCCAGGCCCTCGCCGAGAACGGCGTACGGGATCTCATCTTCGTCGTCGGCTATCGTCGGGAACGCATCCAGTCGCACTTCCAGGACGGGAAGGCGTTCGGAGCCCACATCACCTACGTCACGCAGACGAAGCAGCTCGGCACAGCTCACGCGATCTGGGAGGCCCGCGGACACCTCGAGGATCCGTTCATCGTCCTGAATGGCAGCAACATGGTCGACGCACGATTCGTCGAGGATCTCCTCGCTGCTGCGCCGAAGCCAGCCGTGCTCATCACCCAGAGCGAGCGGCCCCAGAGCTATGGGGTCGTCACCGTTCGCGGGAAGGAGCTGGTCGCGATCACGGAGAAACCCGCGGAGGTCATCTCGAACCTGATCAACACGGGGGCGTACGTCCTCGACTCTCGGATCTTCGACGAGATCGAGCGCCTCGCGAAGGAGGGAAAGAATGATCTGCCGAGTGCCGTCTCGGCCCTGGCCAAGCGCGCCTCCGTGGCGGCCCTTCTCACCGAAGGCACGTGGGTCGACGCGCTCTACCCGTGGGACCTGCTCCGTCTGAACGCGGCGGCGCTGAAGACGACCGCCGAGCGCCGCGCGGGGACGATTGAACCGGCGGTCACGATCCGTGGCCGTGTGACGATCGGGGACGGCTGCGTGATCCGGTCCGGCGCGTACCTCCAGGGCCCGCTGTCGATCGGGGCCGGATGTGAGATCGGTCCGAACGCGGTCCTGCTGCCATCGACGAGCCTCGGCAAGAACGTCCGCATCGGCGCCTTGACGACCGTCGCGAACTCGATTCTGATGGACGATGTCATCCTCGGGCCCGCGAGCGTCGTCCAGGAGTCCGTGATCGGATCCGGCGTCGTCGCGCGGGCAGGTTTGTTGGCCGCCTCCGGACCGGGCGACGTGAACATCGAGGGCACCTGGCATTCCGTCCCTCAAATCGGCGTGCTCATCGGGGAGGACGTCGAGATTGCGAACGGCGTGAACGCGGCGGCCGGGACGGTCGTGAACGAGCGGGCCCGCGTGGAATCCGGTGCGAAGCTCCGCGGCACGATCCCGGCGGGGGCGGTGGTCCTGTAGATGTGCGGGATCGTCGGGTATGCGGGTCGCCGGGATGCCCTCCCGATCCTGCTCGACGGCCTGAAGCGCCTCGAATACCGAGGCTACGACAGTGCCGGCGTCGCGATCGTGGGGAGCGCCCTGCAAGTCATGAAGGACAAAGGCTTCATCGCGAACCTCGAGGCGCAGCTCCCGCCGTTGAAGGGCTCGACCGGTTTCGCGCACACGCGGTGGGCGACCCACGGGGCGCCGTCGAAGGTGAACGCGCATCCGCACGTCGACTGCACCGGGAAGATCGCGCTGGCCCATAACGGCATAATCGAGAACTACGCGAGCCTCCGGGAGAAGCTGGAGGCCCGCGGCCACAAGTTCGTGAGTCAGACGGACACGGAGAGCCTCGTCCATCTGATCGAATCCTATTATGATGGCGACCTCGAGACCGCGACGCGCAAGGCCCTCCGCGACATCCGCGGGTCGTACGCCGTCCTGGCGGTCCACGCGGACGAACCGGGCAAGGTCATCGGGGCGCGGAACGAGAGTCCGCTCGTCGTCGGACTCGGTCCGGACGAGAACTTCCTCGCCTCGGACGTGCCCGCCCTCCTGCGCTACACGGACCGGGTCGCGTACGTGATGGACCGGGAAATGGTCGTCATCACGCCGAAAGAAGTGATCATCAAGGACTCCGAGGGTCGCGTCGTGAAACGAGAGCCGCAGCGGATCACGTGGTCCCTCGAGGACGCCGAGAAGGGCGGCTTCGAGCACTTCATGTTGAAGGAGATCCACGAAGCGCCGCAGGCGATCCACGAGACCCTCCTCGGCCGCCTCGCGAACCTAGAGGTGGACGGCTTCCTGTCCGAGGGCGTGACAAGCGTGAAGCTCGTCGCGTGCGGAACGTCATACCACGCGGCGCTCGTGGGCAAGTACATCATCGAGGAAATCGCGCGCATCCCTGCGTCCGCGGAGCTCGCGTCCGAGTACCGCTACAGCCAAGGCGCAACGGAGCGACCCCTCGTCCTCCTCATCTCGCAAAGCGGCGAGACCGCAGACACGCTCGGCGCGGCGCGGGAGGCGCATCGCCGCGGATGCAAGACCCTCGCGATCTCCAATGTCATCGGCTCGAGCCTCTCCCGCGAGGTCGACAAGACGATCTACACGCGCGCGGGCATCGAGATCGGCGTCGCCGCGACGAAGACGTTTATCGCGGAGCTCGTTGTCCTCTATTTGATCGCACTGAAGCTCGGCCAGGACCGTGGGACGCTGGGATACGACGAGCTCGACCGGCTGAAAGATCAGCTCCGGTCGCTTCCGCGGGCGGCCCAATACGTCCTCAACAAGGCGGACGAGATCCGAGCGCTCGCCGCGAAGTACGGACGCGACACGAAGGACATGTTCTACATCGGCCGACATGCGAACTATCCCGTCGCGATGGAAGGGGCGCTGAAGATCAAGGAGATCTCGTACATCCACGCGGAGGCGTACGCCGCGGGAGAGCTGAAGCACGGTCCCCTCGCGCTCCTGACCTCCTCGACCCCGGTCATCGCGATCGTGGCCCAGGATCCGACCTATGAGAAGATGCGCTCGAACGTGGGTGAGGTGAGCGCCCGCGGCTCCCCGGTCCTCGCGATCGGAACGGAGGGCGACAAGGAGCTGCCGAAGTTCGTGGACGACGTCATCGAGATCCCGTCGATCCCCTGGATCTTCTCGCCGGTCCCGGTCAGCGTGGCGCTCCAGCTTTTCGCCTACGAGGCGGCGCGGATGCGCGACTGCCCGATCGACAAGCCTCGGAACCTTGCGAAGAGCGTCACGGTCGAGTGACGGGCTCGCAGATCACAGGAACCTTCATCGGTCCTCATTCGCCATCCAGGAGCGGAGGAGGTTTGGTTCAAGCCAAGAGGCAGTCGCCGGAGGCGTCATCGACGGGCCGCGGTCTGGATGAACTTGATTACCTTCACTCCCTTGATTCGGCGGAGTTGCGCGATGAGCTCCTTAAGCCGGGCTGTCGATCCTTCCGCGACGAAGATTTGAAGGCAATCCGCTTCGTCGACGTGGGTGTGAAGCATCGTGCGGATTTCGTCGAAGCGGTGCTGGAGCATCGCCAGGTCCGCGCGCGGATTCCCCCGCTCGTAGATGACCGCGAGGATGACGGAGGCTTCTCCGTCCTCTCTGCCCCATTCCGTGACATCGATGAA
>Ga0209157_1001907_pt1 | contig 16955 bp, 19 predicted proteins | sample GraSoiAngelo_135_FD_185892 | JGI IMG/M metagenome (GOLD analysis project Ga0209157, IMG submission 185892) | Grasslands soil microbial communities from the Angelo Coastal Reserve, California, USA - 14_0929_05_40cm (SPAdes) (version 2) | ecosystem: Environmental > Terrestrial > Soil > Grasslands ...
GCTCAACGGCAAGATGCGCGTGACGGTTTTCTTTGCACCAAACACACCGATTACTGCGGACGTTCAGAATTTGCTGACGGAATATCAGTATGCCGGTAAAGGAAAAATCGACGTCGAACATATCGATCCCGAGCGAAATCTTTCCCGCGCCAAAGAGCTGTTCGACAAATACAAGGTTGTTACAGACGAGAGTCTTTTGGTGCTCGACTACGATGGCCGCAACAAAACCGTCAAGGCGTCCGAGATGGCCGATATCGACCAGAGCGGAATGGCGTTTGGCGAAGGTCCACGTGTGGCTGCATTCAAAGGTGAGCAAGCTATCACCAGCGCGATGATCGACGTTGTTGAAGGGAAAAAGAAAACCCTTGGGTACGTCACCGGCCACAAGGAACCGTCGCTTTCAGAAGGAACCAGCCCCATCTCGGTGCTGAAAACGTTTATCGAAAACGAAAACATCAAGTTTCAGGAGCTGAACCTCCTCGATCTGGATGCGATTCCCGCAGACGTGAAAGCTGTCATGATTGTCGGGCCGCAATACGATTTTTCCGATCGGGAAATGAAACTGTTGCGGGATTTCTGGGATAAACAGGGGCGGATACTGCTTCTCCTGGATCCAGCGGCGAAAACGCCGAACCTCCGCGGCTTTGTTAACGAGCTGGGCGTCAAACCGAATGACGACAGACTGATGGTTTTCCTGCGCACTGGTATCCAAGAGCTGGCACTAACGCGAGATGTGCAGGCGCGTTTCCTCGGCGACAGTCCAATCACAAAACGGCTGGCAGATGTGCGGACGCTCTTTTTGGGCGGCACAGCTTCGCTTACTCTTGAGCCGGACCGCGTCCGCACTTCGAACATCCGAGTGGAACCGCTGATCCAGGCTGAAAAAGGTTATTTTGCGGAAAAAGATTACAACACAGACGACCAGGTAAAGCTACAGGCCGACGCGAAGCAAAGCAGCAATGTGCCGCTAACAATCGGCGCATCAGTGGAGAAGGGGGGCAGCGCAGATCAGCGGGTCCAGGTGAATTCGTCGCGCCTGGTAGTAGTTAGCAACGGAAGCTTCGTTCAGGACAATGCCATCACGCAGGATCAGCAGGGACTCGATTTCATCTCTGGCAGCGTGAACTGGCTGCTTAGCCGGGAACAACTTATCGGTATCGCGCCGAAGGTCTCGAAGCCTCTCACCTTCAGTCTTAACGACGAGGCGTTGCGCCGGCTGCGTTGGATTGTTTTGGTGTTCATACCGTTAGTTCCCGCGGTAGTCGGAACCATGGTGTGGTGGCAACGGCGGGTCTAGTATGAACTGGAGGAATACCCTCATCCTGGCGCTCATTGCCCTCGCTGGCTTCGCTTATTTCAGGTTTTTCGAAATGAAGCGGCCGAGCACTGAGGAGGCAAAGCGGCAGGCGCAGAACGTGGTCAATTTCGATCGAAACAAGATTGATGGCATCGTTATTCAAAATGGCGATCAAAAAATCGAAATACGGCGCCGTGAGAACAAGTGGCGACTTGAAACACCGATCAAAGATCAGGCAGATGGTGCTGTAGTCGAGAATTTGTTGTCGGATTTGGAGAGCTGGCAGAAGGAAGGGACCATTCCCGCCAAAGATATTGACACCGATAAGAGCAAACTAGCCGAGTACGGCCTAAGCAATCCCAAGCTAAAGCTCAAACTGCTCGGCCGTGAGAAACCTCCGGAAATCTTGTTTGGCAAAGACGCCGCTCTTGAAGGCAGAATGTATGTGCGCTTCCAGAATTCCAAGGAAACGTATCTCGCCACACAGTCGGTCAGGAAAGATATCGACAAAAAACCAGAGGAATTTCGCGACAAAAAATTAACCGATGTGGCAACTGCGCAGGTGCGCCGCATTACATTGAAAACGCCTGCTGGTGAAATGGAGTTGGAAAAAAGAGGCGAGCACTGGGACATCCTCAAACCGTTGCGTGCGCGAGCGGACGACGGGAAAGTAGGGGACTTGATTTCACAGATTACATCAGCGCGCATTCAACAATTTGTGGCCGACGATCGTGGCGACCTGCGGCCTTATGGATTGGCGGAGCCGCGTGGATCGATCACGTTGTATGATCAGGAGCAAAAAAAAGACCAGAAGATTGAGCTCGGCGAATCGATCAAGGTCTTTGGAAGAGAGGACAAAGGTCAGACGCTGCAGATCGGCAGCGTACCAGAAAAAGAAAAAGATCAGGTTTACGTACGGTTCGCCCCTCGTGGATCCGTTTACACCCTTCCGAAAAAGGTCGAAGAGATCGTTAATACGAAGCCGGCCGATCTGCGCGACAATCACTTGGTTCGCATCGATACAAACATTCTCGATCGGATCACGATCGACACTCCAGGCAAAGCCAAAACCGTTCTTGGGCGGAAAGATGGAAATTGGACAATTGCCAGCCGAAATAATGCGCCGGCGGATTCACGTGCGATTCGACGCTTGATCGACACATTGCAAAACGAGCGAGTAACAAGATTCGTAGAAGACGTCGCTTCCAATCTGCCCAAATACGGGCTCGATAAGCCGACCATTCAATTGACGTTCAGTTCATTTGCTTCGGAGAATACCGCTGAAAGCAAGGCGGGTGAGCAGCCGTTTGCGGCGCTGGCCTTTGGAAAAGCAGAGGGCGATAACGTGTACGCGCGGCTGGCCGACGAACCATTCGTCGTGGCAGTGCGCCGCGGTTTAGTGGATCAGATTTCACCTGATCCCCTGCAATGGCAGGATCTATCGATCTTTAAGTTTAAACCGGAGCAAATCCATCGCTTAAGTGTTACGGCTGAGAATGAGCTGTCGCTTGAGCGCGACCAGCGGAACCAGTGGCATTGGTTGAAAGGGAGTGGTCAGATCAACGAAGCTAATCTGCAATCACTCCTCAACACGTTGTCGGCGTTGCACGCAGTACGCTGGCTCGGGGGAACGACGCCGCAACACGGTTTCGATAAACCACAGCTCGTGCTCGCCTTTACTACCTCGCCCGACAATAAGGCATCACATAAATTGACTATTGGTGCTCAAAACAGTGACGGCACGTGGTGCGCGCGCGTGGACGGCCGCGAAGGCACGTTTGAGATTAGCAATCTAAACTTGAACAGCTTGAAATTGCCGTTGACCAGCGAAGCCACTGCGCCGCCGGGTGGATCGCCGCCAACCGCGGCATCTCCTACTCCCAGGCAATAAAGAACCGTTACTGGTACGAACCCTGAAAGGTTCGGAATTCCCAAAAAGAGGATCGTCCGTCTCCTTTGTGCACTTATTGCTTGGTAGCCGTATAAATGGTGACGATTCCACCAGTGAGTGGTTCGAAGCTCCCGCGGGCGAAACCGTTCCCCGTCATCAACTGACACATTGCACGGCCGGACGGAAAGTCCTCGATCGAATCGCCAAGATAGTCGTAGGCGTTTTTCCTGCCTGTTAAAAAAGAACCAAGTAAGGGCAGGCAGCGATGTAAATAGGAACGATAAACAGCGCGCAAGATTGGCGTTGTAGGCAGTGAGAACTCAAGCACCAATAAGTGCCCATCTGTCTTAAGCACCCGCGACATTTCAGCAAGTCCGGTTGCCCAGCTTTCAATATTGCGCAACCCGAACGCGATAGTGACGCAATCAAATGAACCATTGCGGAATGGCAGGTTCATCGCATCAGCAAGCACCGTTTGGCGCACGCCTTTTCGCTTCGCAAGTTCCAGCATTTCTGGGAGGAAATCGACACCTGTGATTTCTGCTTCTGGTAATTGCTTTTGTAGCGCGAGAGCCAAATCTCCCGTGCCAGTCGCAACATCAGCAATTCTGGGTGGCCGCCAGGCGCTGACGATTTCAGCCGCGCGTCGTCGCCAATAGACATCCATCCCGCAGCTAAGTAAGTGATTTGCGATGTCGTAGCGCGTGGCAATCGAGCTGAACATTTCTCGAACCCGCGCAGCTTGCGTACTCATGTCAGGACTTGATAGAACACCGGCTCCAAGATTTAGGACAGCTAATTTTGCTGCTAATTGCATCTTAACTACCAGGTAAGGTTGGCACAGGCACCCTACCCATCAGCTTGTTATGAAAAATTGCGATTGCCAGCGTTCCAAACTGCGGCTATCTAACAACATATGGATATATCTGTTAAATCTCTAGAACAAGCGATCTCAATTCGCAGACAAATTGATAACCTACAAAGACGTCTTTCCTCCATTCTGGGAGGAGGTGCACCTCCGACAATGACGACAACCCGCCCCGCGGCCGGCCGTTACTTTTCGCCCTCAACTCGAGCGAAGCTTTCGGCGGCTGCCAGAGCTCGTTGGGAAAGATTAAGAGGGGGCGCGACTACGGCGACTTCTGCCAGGAAAAAAGGGCAGCTCACGCCTGCCGGGCGAAGGAAGCTTTCCCAGTTAATGAAGGCTCGCTGGGCGGCAAGGAGGAGGGCGGCTGGCAAGAAGACAGTCTCTAGTAAGAAAAGAGGCACACTCACGCCTGCCGGACGAAGGAAACTCTCCGAGCTAATGAAGGCGCGTTGGGCGGCCAGAAGGAAAGCTGCGAAGTAACTTTTGATTAACCGCATTGTAGCGGCTGTATTTGTCGCTCATTGCAGGTAGGAGTGGGTTTAGTGCTCGCGAGAGGACTCGAACCTCCACGGGTTTCCCCATACGGTCCTGAGCCGTACGCGTCTGCCGATTCCGCCACGCGAGCAAAGGCAGCATCGGTACCATGCGTGTTCACCAACCGGCCTGCAAGGTTTAATCGAGGATGCTACGACAGAATGGAACCAGCGACGTCTGAATAAATCAACCTGAACGCCTCTTGCGCGCGCGAACCTCCAACTGATGCGCTTTGCGTACCTGACCAATAGAACGCAAAAGATCGGCATAATTCGAAACCACGATGTCGTAATCCTTGGAGGGCTTCTCCTGCACCTCTTCCCACGCCTTTAGCGAGGATTGATAAAGTTCTGCCGCTTTCGCGTAATCACCGCGCGAATGATAGACTACCGCCAGGTTGCATTTGGATTGCGCAATGTCGGCAAGGGGACGTGGATTCAATTTCTGCCGGATGGCTAGCGCGCGAAGATGAATCTTCTCGGCTTCCGTGTAGCGGCGTTCATTCGTGTAAAACACCGCCAGGTTGTTTAGCACCGACGCGACATCGGGGTGGTCAGGCCCGAGCTGTTTCTCATAAATCTCTAAAGCACGCACATAGCATGGCTCCGCCGCCTTTTGCCGGCCCGATTTGCGCAGGATCAGCGCAATGTTGTTTAACATCGTTCCGATATCGGAATAAGGGACGTCGTCGATCTGCGTCCCGGCGGCTATTGCTTTCTGATAAAAATTGACGGCCTCTTCAGATTGGCCGAGGCCATCGCACAGGGATGCCAGGCGCCGGGCCGAGCGATAGATGGCATGCTGGTCGGGTGGTTTTGCCTTTTCCAGGATTGCATGCGCCTTCAGCAAGTTTGCCTCGGCCGCGGTGTAATCTCCCTTTTGTTCGAGTAGCTGGCCTAGCTTCTCGAAGCTGATGGCAAGTGGAGTCTCGTTCCCCTTGAAGGCACGCTTCGCGATCTCAACAGCGGTTTCGGCAATGCGAATCGCCTCAGGCAAGCGATTTGTGGCACGTAGAGTATCCAGCTTGTCGTTGAGGATCGTCCAAAGCCTTTCTTCCCCCTTCATCGCTCATCACCAACCCTCGCTTATTTGGCTAACTAATCGGGTGGCGAGATCCTCAGTGGCCAGCGGCAAGGCTTGCCGTTCATCAGTGGTTACGTCGCTACTCACGAAGAAGCTCGTCGTTCCTACCGCTTCGCTCGGCGGTGCCAGCTGTTCACCATTTTTTCCGGTTACCGAATACCTTACGTTCAACGTAAGAGCAAATTCGGTTGTGGCCAATACGTTGCCACGCACCGAACGCGCCGGCAGGCGGTTGATGCGGGATACCTCACCATTCAAAGTAGCGTCCGCGTTGTCTCCGGTCGCAATCTGAAAGGTCCCGTCCTGTTGCAATTGTTTGATTACAGTATCGGTGATCAAAACTTCGATGCGTGGGACCAGAGTGCGATTTTTGAAAGTCGGCACCGCGATGGTGTGAACGTCACGCAGATAGTATGGCTTCACCGGCCCGACGTGATAGCCAAGGCAGCCACTCAAGGCCAGACAGATTACAGTCGCAAACGAGGCTTTCAAGGCGCCGGTGAGGCGGACGCTTCGGGAGAGGCCGAGGCGTCGGCAGGGGGCGATGTATCCGAACTTGTGCTCGTCCCCGGCGGAGGCAGCAGCGGTTCAGGGGCAGTCGTAGTATCGGGCGCAAGAGAAGCCGGCGGCGGCAGCGAAGAATCAGTCTCGGGCGCAGGTAAGGGCGCTTCGTTATTTGCTGCACCCGGCTTGGCAGAGCCGGTTCCTGCAGTCCGTGCTCCATGCGCTTCACCTTTTTTCTTGCCACCTTGTGCTACGGGCAAAGCCGGCTGAAGCGCAGCCTCGCCGAACTTTGCGCGCAACTGATCAATCCGTTTCTTGGCTTCATTGCTTTCCTCTGATCCGGGCTGCTGACGAATGACCTCGTTGTAGTAGATGACGGCAGCGCGATAATATTTTTGTTTATCGTAAAATTTCGCAACCTTGTACGAGCTGGCCGTTTGCTTGTGCTCGAGAATATCCAGGTTAGCGCGCGCCTGCGCTGCTTTCTCGCTCTTGGGATAATGGAAGAGGAAATCCTGGAACCCAGTTTTGGCATTGGATGCCGCGGCGGCGTCCTTCGTGCCCGTTTGGGACGCGGTGAACCAGATGTAACCGATTTGGTACTGCGCATCCACTGCGATCGGTTCATTCGGAAACTTGTCCACCACCGCCTGATAAGCTTGCAGGGCCGCATCGTTGGCGCCTTGTTTCTCTCGCGCAAGACCAATGTCAAACTGCGCACGCGCTGTGTATTTTCCATAGGGCGCAGTACGAACAACATTGGCGAAAATAGTCACCGCGCGGTCCAATGCCGACGCAATGGGAATCCCGAGCACCTTCAGTTTTTTTCCGTTAAGGTAAATTTCGCCGATGCGAAACTGCGCCTCGATCGCTGGCTCGAAATTGGGACTACTTGGATATCGTTCTACCAACTGGAGAAATGCTTCGGCCGCCGGTGTATAGTTGTGGACCTGTTCCTGCAACTGAGCGCTGCGATAAAGCGCGGAGGGCGCCAGTGCATCTTTTGGGTGACGTTTAACCAGGCTTTTGTAAGCTTTGATCGCGCGTTTGATGTTACCTTCTTTTTCAGCAGTTTGTCCGATCTGAAATAGCTCCGCGGCATTCCCGCTTATCTCTTCTTCGCCCGGCGCTACGAATTTTGCTTTTTTCCCCGGTTGGAAGACAACGGAGCCAACGCCCGGTTCAGGCAAGAGAAACAGGGCGCCAGCGAGAACTAAAAAGACGCGAATAACGAATTGCATTCGGGTGGGGCAGCGTAGTTAACTTATCTGGCCAGTCAAGTTTGAGCAGTCGCCGGTACGACGCAGCCGGCCGTAATATTCGCCAAATCTGCCAGAGGGGAAAGCTTTCCCCAGGGACTAAAACTGACTAGTTTTCTAATTTCCCTTGAATCTGACTGATCAGCAGAAAATTCGAATCGGCTCGTGCGCATGGAGCTTTCAAGACTGGCGTGGTGTTTTTTACCCGCCGGAGCTGCCGGAGTCACGCTGGCTCGAATTTTACGCTAACTATCTCGCGGCGGTTGAAGTGGACTCTACCTTCCACGCTGCTCCGACTGAAGATATCGTCCGTCGTTGGGTCGAAATGACTCCCACTGCTTTTCGGTTCACTTGCAAGCTTCCCCGTCAGATTACACACATCCGCCGGCTGCATGATTGTGCGGTCGAACTAAAGTCATTTCTGCGCGCCATCGAGTCACTAAGACCAAAGCTCCAGGTTATTCTCATCCAACTCCCGCCTTCCTTGACCCCAAAGGACGGCAAGCCGGCGCTCCGAAAGTTTCTCCCACAACTGCCACGAGATTTCCGTTTTGCGATTGAGTTTCGTCATGCCGGCTGGCATCGACCGCAATTTATTCGGCTGTTGGAAAAATATCGCATTTGCTGGGTTTGGACCGATAGCACTCCGCTCAATGAACGAAATCTTGCCCCCTTTGAATTTCTGCCACGCACTACCGATTTTCTGTATTTGCGTTTGCTCGGCGACTACACAACGAAATACGACGTTGACGGTGGCCACATCCATCGTTATCAAAAATTGCTGTGGAAACGTGAAGCCGCTCTGGAAAGCTGGTCTCTCAAGATCGAGCGGCATCTTGCCGAAGTGCGGAATGTCTGGGCATTTGCCAGCAACCACTTCGAGGGATTCGCACCTGAAACCTGCCAACGTCTCGCCCAGCGTGTGGGCTTCTCATTACCGCTTCCTTCCGAAACAGCACAGGCGTTTTCACCCGACGGAGGGTCGCAGCTTGATCTTCAGTTATAATGGCAGTTGCGTGCGATTGTGCTTTTCGAAAACGCAGACCTGCTGAATTCCCAGCGTCGCCATTCTTTGTGCTAAGATCGGAAACTTGTCGCCCAGTTGCGCGTGTGAATGCGCGTCAGAGGCAGTGGTGAAAGAAATATTCTTGTTCATTGCGAGCACAATGATCGAGTCGCTGGGGTAAAGTTCATTCACCGGCTTGCGCCACCCAGCTGTGGAAAGCTCAATCGCCAGGTTCCGTGCACGAATTAAATCGAGCGTTTCATTGATCAAACTGCCGATCTCTGCACTCGCCCGATGGCCATGGATTTTAATTAGGTCGAGATGGGCGAGGCAATCGACCAGCCCAGTCGCTGCGATTTCGCGGACACGTCGAAAATAATCTGCATATACCGCGTCGATATCACGGCCTTCGAATTGCGTGGCGCCATCAGGCACGCTGTCGAACATCTGATCGGGGCGGTCGAGGAAATGAACTGAGCCTAGGACAAAGTCCAGCTTGTCCCAGTGCTTCTCAATCCAGTTTCGGCCGGCTGCCGAATGGATGGGATCGTTATCTAGCTCAATGCCGGCTCGAATTCGCAGATCGGGATTTCTTTCCCGCAATTGATCAATTTCATCGAAGTCGATTCCGGCGTGATACCGATCGTGATCGGTAAAAGCGATATCGATTAGGCCCAATTTGCGCGCTGAGTCCGCCCATGGTTGAAGCAATTCCTGTGTGTACCGTTGCACGCGATGTCCCTGTGGATGCGTGTGGTAATCGGAAAAGAGAAGAATTGGAGTATTGGAGTGTTGCAGTGGTGCGAGTGTGTCAGAAGCCATTACTCCATCACTCCATTGCCTGCCCTCAAGGCACAGCGAGAAATTTTTGGCGGATCCGCAGCTCCGGATATTGGGGAAAGAAGACTTCGGCAATAAAGACTTTGTTTGGTGTGAGCTCGCGCGTCGCGATTGTTTCGCTGTATTCGATTCGCTCTTGAGGATTGATCAGGATCGTGGCGGGTTTTTCGGTGATAGCGTGGTTGTCGGACCATTTTGTCAGGAGGTTCCCTGCGGAATCCATCAGGTAAATTTCGATCCGCTGGTTCGTCGGAAAGTCGAGCGCCACAGGACGCTTGGACAGATTTGACAGCGTCACCTTTACTCCAAGCTGACGAACCTCGGAGAGCTTTACGGTTTGCGGCGTGATTTGGAGATCGAGTGCAAGCCCACGTAACCTAGGATCTTTGTATTGGAAGACCACTTCGGGTGAAAATGGATGGAGAATGCGGCTCAACCAACCGCGCCTCCGCACCGGAGTCGATGTCGGCGAGCCATCCTGGCCAAAAATGGCTGCGGCCAGAAAAGGAACCAAAAGAAGCAAAATGATGCGGCGTTTCATGAATGGGGTTCCAGCGCCGAAAGCTTTCTGGGTTGCAAAATTCCTGTCAAACCCTTTATCAATCGGCATGCGAACTCTCAGTGTATTCGCACTCTGCCTCGTTTTCGCGCTGGCCGATGGCGTAGCGAAACAACGGCATTGCACGTTCCGAGTGCATGCACAAGCGAACTCGCAGGACACCGAGGTATTCGCGACATCAGTTCGCGGCCAGATATCGGGCAAAAACGTGGCCATTGAAAAGATGCCATGGATTTCGGAGCAAGATGTTACAGCGTTTTCCGCTTATCCGGCGCAGGATGGAACTTATGGTGCGCTGATTCAACTCGACGAACACGGACGCGTCGTCCTCGATACCTTGAGCGTGGAGCGCCGAGGCGGTTTCCTCTTTGTGTTCGTTAATGGCCGACTCATCACTCAACTGCAAGTCGATAAGCGCGTCTCTGACGGGAAGATTTTCATTCCTTCCGGATTAACCGGAGTCGACATTGACTTGATGAAAAAAGACTGGCGCCAAATCGGCCAACAAAAACGTCAATCGCATTAATCCGCCATGCGATTATCCGCTGCCGCAATTGGCGCTGCTTTTTTATCAATCACCATGACGACTCAGATCGCGCAGAGCCAGGTGTTGGATTTGGTCCTGCCCACTGATAACGACGCCCTTTTCTCAGGCGATGGTCCCGCCTTCTATCAGTACGTCGAGCGCAATTACAAAGGTGCTAAATCGACGCCGTGGGAGGGCGGCCAATACGGCTTTGTGCGCGATCCCACCGACACAGCTGGTGGCATCGTTTACACGCGCTTTCACGAAGGAGTCGACATTCGGCCCTTACACCGCGATCCACGCGGTGAGCCGCTCGATGAAGTACGTGCCATTGCCGACGGGAAAGTCGTTCACACCAATCTTGTGCCCGGCTATTCGAACTATGGGAAGTATGTCGTAATCGAGCATCAGTGGGGCGGCTCGAGCTACTACAGCCTATACGGGCACCTTAGCTCGATCGCAGTGCAGCCCGGTGACGTGGCGAAACGTGGCCAGCGCATCGCAGTGATGGGCTACACCGGAACGGGGTTAAACCAGGAGCGCGCGCATCTGCATTTGGAATTGGACCTGATGTTCAGCCGTCAATTCGAGGCATGGCATAACGCATTCTTCAGGAACGACCCGAATCACAACGGAATTTACAACGGTTTGAATCTCGCCGGGCTCGACATTGCGCGGCTTTACCTGGCGCTTCACAAGAATCCGTCTCTTACAATTCCCGAGTTTCTTAGTGGTGAAGAAATATTCTACAGGGTGACCCTGCCTAAATCGCATCATTTCGACTTGCCAAGACTTTATCCCTGGATTCTGGGGGCAGGGAAACGAAACGAAAAATCATCATGGGAGGTTTCTTTCGCGCGTTCTGGTGTGCCGCTTAAAATTGAACCCAGCGATAAACGCGTGACTCAACCGGAGCTGACTTACGTTAAAAACAGCTCGATCGACTACTCCTATCTGACTCGGGACATAGTCTCTGGCCGCGGCGCAAACGCGCAGCTGAGCGGCTACGGAAGACAGTTAATGCGACTCCTTACTTATCCCGACTGAATTCAACAGCCGCTGAAAAATTGCGCGGTCAGCACGATGTCGGCGTTTCTTGTGCGAGAGCGACTCCATGTGGGATCGCACCTTTCACGAACCCAAGACATTCCACAGCGCCGCTCGGTTTTCCTGGAAGCGCGATTACCAAAGCATGATCGACGATCGCAGCCAAACTACGCGATAGGATTGAATTCGGGGTGATCTTCATGGACTCGGCGCGCATCACTTCTCCGAACCCTGGGAGCTCGACACGCATGATCCCACGGATCGCTTCCGGGGTGACATCGCGCGGTCCAATCCCAGTGCCGCCAGTCGTCAGGACCAAACCGCAGCCTTGTGTCGAGAACGAGCGGATCGCCTCTTGAATCCTAGCTGCGTTATCTGGCACAACCGCGTCCGCGAGAACCTGCCAGCCTGCCTTTTGCGCCGCGGCCTTCAACGCGGGACCGCCCAGATCCTTGTAATCCCCCGCGCTGGCGCGATCCGAGATGGTGATTATACCACAAACGATCTGCATCAGGCTTTTGTCTTTTCAACAAGCCGCACGTCGGCGATGTGCATTTTTTTATCCACCGCTTTGCACATGTCGTAAATCGTAAGTAACGCGACGGCGACGCCGACGAGGACTTCCATCTCGACTCCGGTCTGCGCAACTGTCTGTGCGGTGCACGTGACTTCCGCGCCGTCGCGCGCGGCAATAATATCAATCTTGACCTCACTCAACGGCAGCGTGTGGCACAACGGAATTAGATGACCCGTTTGCTTTGCGGCCTGGATGCCCGCAATCCGCGCAGTCGCAAAGACATTCCCCTTCGCGATTTCATCTTTGCTAATCACAGCGAGCGTTTCCCGTTGTAGCCGAATTTTGCCGACGGCGACAGCCCTTCGCACGCTCATCGGCTTGGCAGAGACATTCACCATTTGCGCTCGGCCGTCGGACGCAAGATGAGAAAGACGATTCATCGTTCAGCCACCGATGGCAATCATCTTGCGATTGGGTTGGTAATTGTCCCTGAAATCGTGCTGCTCAGGTTTGCGCTCGACAACGTTGAGAAAGAATTGCTTAAGCTCCTCATCGCTCGCGCCAGCCCGCAGCGGTTTCATGATGTCGAACTCCAAATAGCTGCCAAGACATGGGCGCAACTTCCCATCGCACGTCAGGCGAAGTTTGTTGCAGCTTTCGCAGAAATGCAGATTCGTCATCGCCCCGATAAAGCCAATGCGTTGTCCGCGCCCGGGAATTTGATAATAGGTAGCCGGACCATTCGTGCGGAATTCCGTCTCCGGGATCAAATTTCCGTAACACGATTCGATTAGCTTTTTCGCTTCAAAAACCGACATGAAGTTATGTTCATCGAGAACGTCGGTCGTGCTCACTGGCATCATCTCGATAAAACGCAGAATCAAGTTGCGCTCTCCGGCGAATTCTACCAATGGGATCAGTTGATCTTCGTTTCGGCCACACATCAGAACGGTGTTCAATTTGATTTGATCAAAGCCTGCGCCGATCGCGGCGTCGATCCCCCTGAGAACTTGGTCAAAAAAATCCCGGCCGGTGATGTTCGAATAGACGTCCCGGTCGAGCGTGTCGAGCGAAACATTAACCGATTGCACGCCGGCATGCCGCAGCGCTGCCGCCATGCTCGTGTCCGATCCGATTTCGCGCGCAAGCAGCGTCCCGTTCGTGGAAAGACCGATGCTTTTGATACCCGGAATCTCAGGGATTTTCCGAATGAACGTGATCACGTCACGCCGGGTCAGTGGTTCTCCGCCCGTGATTCGCACTTTCGAAACGCCCAGATCAGCCGCGATGCGAATCAGCCGCAGCGTTTCCTCGAAAGTCAAAATTCCCTCGCGAGGCAACCATTCCTGCAATTCCTGCGGCATGCAGTAAGTGCAGCGTTCATTGCACCGGTCGGTGATCGAGACGCGCAAGTAAGAGATCCGATGGCCGTAGCGATCCTGCATGCGTGAAACGTTACGGAGAAGGCGGTGGTGAATCAACAACCCACATTGATTGACTCGATATGGAGCGAACGTATGATCAACACCATGGAGCGTCGAGTCGCGTCCATCGCGCTGACATTTGGCATAGCAGCCGGTGCAGTGATTTTAACCGGTTGTGCAACCCCTGAAGCGCGCATTTCCAAAAATCCGGAGATCTATCAGCGTCTCTCTCCCAGGGACCAGGCACTGGTGAGTCAAGGACAGATTCGATCTGGTATGACCATGGACGCGGTATGGTTGGCCTGGGGTACACCAGATCAGAAGATCCCGGGCGAAAGGCGTGGTCGCCCGACCGAAACGTGGATGTACGTGCGTTACGACACACCTTTTCCAAGCTATGGCGTGCCCTACTATTACGGCCCATTCGATTGGTCGTACATCCCGCCGAAGTTCCCTTACCTGTCCAAAGGGGTCACTTTCTCTAATGGCAGAGTTGTTTTCTTCCAATACCTGCCGCCGCCGCCGCCATAAGGCCGGTGAAGAACTTCGTTCTATTCTGCGTCGATACGAATCAGCTATCGGCAACGCCACGCCGAATCAAGGAGATGCACGGTTTCGCTTGCCAAGTTGCCGGCCGGTGTGATTTCCTCAAAGCATGAAGCGTCGATTCTACCTTGGCGCATCGACGCTCGCCCTCGCCGGGGGAGCCCTCATTCTTACAAGTTGTTCAACGCCGCAAACGCGAATCTCTGATCATCCCAACCTTTACCAGAGCCTCTCCGCCAGAGATCAGACGTTTGTAAGCCACGGGCGAATCTGTACCGGGATGTCACGAAATGCGGTGTGGCTGGCGTGGAGTTCGCCGGATCGAAAAATCTTGGCTAACACGCACAGGCGTGCGACGGAGACTTGGATTTACATAAGTTACATGACTTATCCCTATTACCCATACGGTTACCCTTACAATGATCTCTACGATCCATTCTATTACGCAGACGTTGCTCCAGCTATCCCTTATCCTTCCAGGGTGGTCACTTTCCTCAACGGCAGGGTTGTGGCCTTCCAATACCAGCTGCCGTCGTAACGCTGAACAACGGCCACTTGAGTGTTCATCAAAACAATCAAAATCGGGGCCTGCCTGACCAATGGCTTACCGCTCATTTCGCAATTTCCTCGCAGCGCTTGATCAGGCTGACGAGCTGAAACGCGTTACAATTCCAGTCGACACAGATCTGCTGATCGCCGAATGGGCAGACCGAGAGATGAAATCGCCTGACGGCGGAAAGGCTCTGTTGTTCGAGCATCCGATTGTCGATGGAAAACGATCGCAATTCCCGGTAGCAATCAACACAATGGGGTCGCGCCGACGCATGGCACTGGCGCTACAAGTGTCCGACGTGGCAGACGTCGCACAAGAAATTCAACTTATTCTCAAAGCAAAACCGCCAACCGACCTGCGTGAAGGCTGGAGCTTACTCAGGCAGGGAATCCATTTGCTGCATGCCCGTCCAAAATCAGTGCGCGAAGCACCGTGCCAGGAAATCGTGCACAAGATCGATGACGGCGACAGCTTTTCCCTGCACGATCTGCCGATCCTTAAATGTTGGCCAAAAGACGGCGGGCGTTTCATCACTCTGCCAAATGTGCATACGCGCGACCCGGAAACAGGCGGGCGCAACGTCGGCATTTACCGAATGCAGGTCTATGACGAGCGCATAACCGGAATGCACTGGCAGCTTCACAAGGTCGGCGCGCGACATGGCAAACGCTATTACGAACGCGGTGAACGCATGCCGGTCGCCGTCACGATAGGGGGTGACCCCGTTTATACGTTCGCGGCAACTGCGCCATTGCCAGACGGTCTGGACGAACTGTTTTTTGCCGGCTTCCTGCGAAAAAAATCAATCAAGCTTGTTCGCTGTAAAACCGTCGACCTCGATGTGCCGGCGGACGTCGATTTTGTTCTGGAAGGGTATGTGCAGCCGGGTGAGATGCGTCCGGAAGGGCCTTTTGGCGATCACACCGGATTTTATACGGCGGTCGAAGACTACCCGGTGTTCCATTTGACTGCGATCACCCACCGGCGCGACGCGGTTTACCCCACGACAATTGTGGGCATTCCGCCAATGGAGGATTACTACATCGGCGACGCTTGTGTGCGGATTTTACTGCCGGTGTTCAAAATGAATTTTCCTGAGATCGTGGATATGACACTGCCCCCCGAAGGCGTTTTTCACAATCTGGTCTTTGTCAGCATTCGAAAACAATATCCTTATCAGGCCTTCAAAGTTATGCACGGGCTCTGGGGGATGGGGCAAATGATGTTCAGTAAATACATTGTGGCAGTGGATGAAGATTGTGATGTGCACAACACGAGAGAAGTACTTTTCCGTTTGTGCGCGAACACAGATCCGGCGCGCGACACAACTATTATCAAAAATCCTAGCGACTCGCTGGATCACGCACCGAGCGAACAGAACATCGGTTCCCACATGGGATTCGACGCGACGCAAAAATTGCCGGGCGAAAATTATCAACGCCGTTGGCCCGAGTTGCTGAAAATGACGGACGAAGCGCGAGCCCTCGTGGATGCGCTTCAGGCGCAAGCACGATGATTGCCACTCGCCAGCCACGTATGGTGTAGCCACGGCACTATGTGTCGTTCGAGATAAGTCGTTTTGCAGTCGGTAGCGCGGCCGGCCGTAGGCTGGCGGCTACAGCTTCTTCCTCGATTACGGTTTGCGGAAAAGCCGGCCGGTATCAACGTCGCGAGTAAGGCCACCGGGCGGTACCCCGCGCAGATTGTAGACACGTCCAGTGTAAGGGCTGTAGTAAAGCCCCGGCGTTCCAGCCCAGCGCGCATAAGGATATCCCCCGGGAGGCGGCGGACCATAACGTGCAACTTGATCCTGCTGTATGGCCGCGCCTGTCAACGCGCCGGCCGCGGCTCCTGCGGCTGCGCCAATTGAGGCGCCGCGAACATGACCAGTCGCCGCGCCGCCGATAATCGCACCGGTGGCGGCGCCCCACGCTGCGCCCTGACCAACCGGGGTGTCACAGGAAGTAAGAAAAAGACAACTCAGTGAAATCCCTGAGACAAGTATAGGGGTATTCATCCTAATAAATTTGGGTGTGCCCGATGAGCTAATTAACCGCATGCGTGCAGAGTTGTTGCGAAGCAAATCTCCACGATCCGCTCTCGCGGGTTCTTCTGCAGTCTGAAGTTTTTAGCGGCTTAGGGCCTTACAAAGACCTTGTTTACCTTAACATCAACAACCAACCCGCCGTGTGCGACCTTCGAGCAGTCGTACTTTTCATGCGGCGGGTACGGGCTCACAATAACTCCCGACGGATCATGAGGATCTCGCTGACCGGTGGGGTAACTCCCTCCCCGCAGCGGATACTTTTTTTCAGCCTCTGCTTTGGTGATCGCCGTAGCTTGGGTCGCCCCATGGTCAACCCGTTCACGCGCTATACTGCCTATGCGCGAGTCCGTGCCTTGCGCGTAAAGCGTTGTGCCGAGCACAAACAACGCAATCGTGATCGTCGACAGAATTTTCAGAGATTTCATTTTCATAGATTTGTCCTTCGTAAGATTTC
>Ga0209157_1001908_pt1 | contig 16951 bp, 17 predicted proteins | sample GraSoiAngelo_135_FD_185892 | JGI IMG/M metagenome (GOLD analysis project Ga0209157, IMG submission 185892) | Grasslands soil microbial communities from the Angelo Coastal Reserve, California, USA - 14_0929_05_40cm (SPAdes) (version 2) | ecosystem: Environmental > Terrestrial > Soil > Grasslands ...
CCGCACCAATGGCGGCCCCCACGATCCCGGATTCCGATATCGGTGTATCGATGATGCGCCACTCACCAAACCGTTCCAGCATTCCGGCGGTGACTTTGAAGGCACCGCCATATATACCGACGTCTTCCCCGAGAACGAACACACGTTCATCCTTTTCCATTTCTTCCCAGATGCCTTGACGAATTGCTTCGACGTAGGTGGTCAGGGGCATATGGAATTTCCGGCCTCCTCGCAATAGACATCTTTCAAGCACTCTTCCGGCTCGGGAAACGGATCCTTTTCTGCAAGCTGGATCGCGTCATCAATTTCATGATTGATCCTCGTCTGCAGCTCATCGATTCCGGACGTCGAGATCAGGCCACGATCAGTGAGAAACTGTTCAAACCGGTGGATCGGATCGCGTTCCTCCCAATACTCGAAAAGTTCCGCAGGTACATATCCGGCATCATCGTGAGCCGAATGACCCGTCATGCGGAATGTTTTGCATTCGATCAAAGTCGGACCCTGCCCGGAACGCGCACGTTCGATCGCGCGGGTTGCCGATTCCCAAACAGCCAGAATGTCGTTGCCATCCACAATCTCGCCGGGCAGACCATATGCTTCGGCACGATCCGCAACATTTTCGACGGCCATCTGGCGTTCCAGCGGCGTGGAGTAGGCGTATTGATTGTTATTACAGATGAAGACAACCGGCACTTTCCAAACCGACGCGATGTTGATACCCTCGTGCCAATCGCCGCGGCTGGTTGCTCCGTCGCCAAAGAAGCAAAGGACGACGCGGTCCTGGCCGCGCATCTTCATCGAAAGGCCGACCCCGGCCGCAACCGGAACGTTGTCACCAAGCATGCTGACAAAGGCGACCAAATTTTTCGACAGATCGCCCATGTGCATGTTGCCTTCTTTGCCGCGCGTGGCACCGGTCTTACGCGCCATATATTGCGCAAGGATGGTGCGCAGCGGCATTCCACGAATGAGGAAAGCTCCCATGTCGCGATGCGATGGACAAACCACGTCGTCCTGCCGCAGGTCGATGCAGCTACCTACCGCGATCGCTTCCTGACCGCGCCCGACGTATACACCACCGACAATTTTTCCCTGACGATAGAGTTTCCGCTCGATCCGGAACTCGAGTTCGCGCGTGAGCTTCATGTAATACAGCATGTCGAGGAGGGTCTTTTCTCGAGGAAGAGTGATCGGCGGTACGGCATCCCTGGCGAGCATCTGCGAGTTCGTAGAATTCACCTTCATTGGGATCTTCAAAACCGACGATACTCCAAAGACGTGTCGTTTTTCAACTCGGCCTCCTGTAGCCGAGACTACGTCAAAGTCGAACTCACGAAAGGAAAATTAGCCACAAAAAGGTCAGAGTTTTTTACGTGCAGCCCGGCCGCCAAAGCGTTCCAGTTTTTTCAAATCAAACGGCTCGTGTTCGGGATTGCGTCGGAATCCGCGATGGATGGCGTGACACGAATAACAGACAGTGACTTCGCCGACGAGAAAATACACGCAGAAATCGACCACTGCCGTCGCTCCCAATGCGGCCATGGCTAAGACCGGCTCACGTCGGGCGAAGAAGAAAACACTCAGCGCAATTCCGATTCCAACGATTGCTATTCCTACCCACCGGTTGAAATCTTTCTGGACATAAAGCGCATCGTGGCCACACGCGGCGCATGTGGTAACGATATCGGCTTCGAGAATCGAATCGTTCATAAACACGTCGACATCTGCACCGCAGAGGGGACACCTGACGCGCTCGGCCTGGCTGGGCGCTACGGTCATCTCGCGTTCGCAGGCAGGGCATTTGAAATGTATAATGGAAGCCATGAGAGCTTTTCTCGTTATCCTGTTAGTCGCGGTATCCGTACATGCGCAGAGCCTGGCTGACGCTGCGCGAAAAGAACGGGAACGCCGGGCACATCTGAAGCCTGCTCCGGTGATTCAGGCCGAAGGCGCGCCCAGCCCGGCTGGAGCCAAAGCCGAAGAGGGAAAGAAGCCGGAAGAACCTCCGAAGACTCCAGTCGACCCGGTCAAAGAATACAATGACCTGCTGCAGAAACTTCGAGCTAGGGTTATGATTTTGCAGGACGACGAAGCGGCGACCCAACTTCAAATCAACGACTTGACGAACCAGATCAATGCTCCGGTGGTCGATCAGGCAACCAAAGATCAAACTTTAGCGCTTCTCGGAGACGCCAGGCAAAAGCTGGCCGTCGTGCGGCTGGAATTGGACCAAACAAGAAAGACCCTGGATACCATGCAGCTCCAGGGTCCTCCAAAGAAATAACGGCCCCCGAAGGGTGAGCGATGGGGATCGAACCCACGGCCACTGGAGCCACAATCCAGCGCTCTACCAGCTGAGCTACGCTCACCAGAACAATCGAATCGATCACTTCCTAATTTCACAACCGGAGGATTTTCCGGCTGTTGTGAGAAAGGCCGTGACTCGTCAATCATCTTACCAAAGCTCGGTAGCGTAGCGACAGCCGCCCGTTTGTACTCTGCCGAGATGTATCGTTACCGACATCAGCGCAGCAATGACCACCGTTTCCGCTTGAGGCTTCGGCTGTTTCTGCCTTTGCCTTTTTTTCGTTCGAACGGCCCGAACATGGCCCAGGCCACCGTGAGGGCGCCCAGGAGAATCACTGCGCCCAGGACAATAACGATCTCAACCGCAACTAGCTCGGCCGTGTTCATCGCGATCCCATTTTTTCTTTTCTTCCTCCGGACACAGTGGCCTGCCACAGTTTGTGCTGGCGCCGGAGGCCGTCGACCCATGCCAGCGATAGCAGCAGCAGTGGAAGCAGCCCTCGAATAATAGAAAATTCCATTTGATTTACGCCCTCCGCAAAATCTTTGAAAAGGAGCACCAAAGACGTATTGTGCCCGCCGACAGAATGAGGGATTTTCAATGGTGGTTCAATCGGTTGAACGTGCTGTGAGTACCATATCGCTTGGTGTTGGCTCTTTGGTGCTGGATCCCGGCGCAGAGCCTTGAAGAGCGCGTCGGTTTTCTGTAATACGGCGTGAAAACCGAGAGAAGGCCGAAATGCACGGCTGGCGCGAGCTTTCAGCAGAGCTAGGCCTACCAGAAGTGAATTCCCCTCCCAAGTTAGGAGGGGAATTTGTTTACATTAATTCGGCCATGATTTCCCTGAGATCGTCTTCTTTCGGCTGCACTCGTTCTTGAGGCAGGGTTGCCAGAGGCTCGTCTGTCATGTTCAGAAGCGTCAGGAAGTCAGGCTTTATTTCATTGATGTAAATGAGGCCGGTCAGAAATTCATTCAACTCCTGGCATTTTCGCAAGGTGTCGAGAGCTTCGCCTTTGTTTGTTGGGTCGTAACCTTTGTCGGTTTTGCGCAGGCGGATATGGGAGCCATCATGCAATTCGACATCGCTCGTCTCGCCATCCGAATAGTCGACGGTGATCTGCTCGAAGAAAGGAACGAACGAAATTTCGTGCAACAGTTCTTCGTGGTCCTTCGCGTACTTGTAACTCTTGGTCGATCCTTCGTGATTGTTAAAGGTGACGCAGGGACTGATCACGTCGAATACCGCTGTACCGCGATGGCCCAATGCGGCTTTCAGTAGAGCAACCATCTGCTTCGGATCGCCTGCGAACGACCGCGCGACAAAATTACAGCCAAGCTCGATCGCCATCGTGCAGACGTCGATTGCGGGAAGATCGTTCATCACGCCGCTCTTCGCCTTCGATCCCAGATCGGCTGTGGCCGAAAACTGGCCTTTGGTCAAACCGTAGACGCCGTTATTTTCGATGATATAGATCATCGGAACGTTGCGGCGAAGCAGGTGGACAAACTGACCCATCCCGATCGAAGCGGTATCTCCGTCACCACTGACACCAATCGAAATCAGAGATTTGTTTGCCAGCATGACGCCCGTTGCAATAGCCGGCATGCGTCCGTGAACGCCATTGAAGCCATGGGATTTGCTGAGGAAATATGCGGGCGTTTTGCTCGAACAGCCGATGCCGCTCAGCTTTGCCACGCGATGCGGTTCGACACCATACTCATAAAATGCCTTGATGATTTGCGACGTGATCGCGTCGTGGCCGCATCCCGCGCAGAGAGTCGACTCGGCGCCTTTGTAATCGGCCATCGTCAAACCCAGCCGGTTCACATTTTTCGGGGCCGCTGCGGGCGGTTGTTGCGTCGTGAGTGACATTAGTTCTGTCCTCCTTTCTCTGCGGCCAAGAGTGCATCTGTCACAAAACGCGCGTCGATCGGGATTCCGCTATAATGCCGGATGCTGCGGAGCTTACGTGCCAGTTCAGCCGGCAATTCCAATTTGATCAACATCCCCATTTGACCGTCGCGATTTTGTTCGACCACATAGACGCGGTCATGCCTTTCAAAAAATTCCGCGAGGTGCTTCGTAAACGGCACCGCACGTAAACGGTAGTAGCTGACAGATGTGTCGTATTCACGCTGAAGCTGATCGAGCGATTCGATGATAGCCCAGTGCGAGGTGCCGAATCCCAGGAAACCGATCTTTGCGCCGGTGGCGTACTGGATCTCCGGGGGCGGGACGTGCTGTCGAGCCGTTTCGTATTTTTTGTTGAGCCGCTCCATATTGCGTTTGTAGTCGTCCGGGCGCTCGCTATATGCCGCGTTTTCGTTGTGGCCGCTTCCGCGAGTAAAGTAGGAGGCAGCGGGATGATTCGTGCCCGGCAGTGTCCGGTATGGAATGCCGTCGCCATCGACGTCGGCGTACCGCCTGAAACTGCCCAACCTTTTCAGATCATCGGCCGAAAGGACCTTTCCACGATCGAATTTCTCTTTCGGATATTTGAAGGGATCCGCCATCCAATTATTCATGCCCAAATCGAGATCACTCATGACGAAGACCGGCGTCTGAAACCGTTCGGCCAGATCGAACGCGTCGTACGCCATCTGGAAACATTCTTCGACACTCGCCGGCACCAGAACAATATGCTTCGTATCACCATGCGAAGCGTAAGCCAGAGACAGAATGTCGGACTGTTGAGTTCTTGTCGGTAAGCCTGTGCTTGGCCCGACGCGCGTGATGTTGAAGATCACTGTCGGAATCTCGGCGTAGTATCCCAGCCCGATGAACTCCTGCATCAGCGAAATTCCGGGGCCGGCGGTCGAGGTCATCGATCGAGCGCCGGCCCAGCCCGCGCCGATCGCCATACCTACTGCCGCCAATTCGTCTTCGGCCTGGACAATCGCAAAATTGGCTTTGCCGTCTTTCTCGATCCGGTATTCCTTCATGTAATCCGCCAATGTTTCACAAAGGCTCGAAGAAGGAGTGATCGGATACCAGGTTGCAACAGTTACTCCTGCGAACATACATCCCAAGGCGGCCGCGGAATTGCCGTCGATGATGATCTTGCCCTTCGTCGCATTCATGCGCTGACATTTGTATGGCACTACGGTTCTGTCGAAGGTCTGTTTCGCGAACTTGCTTCCGATGTCAAGCGCGGTTTTGTTCAGCGCAACTGCTTTGGCTTTGCCTTTGAACTGCTTCGTCAGCGCAGTTTCCGTTTCCGCCGGATCGATCTCCAACAATTCGCTGACAACTCCCACATAAATCATGTTCGCAAGCAGCTTTCGAAGGCGGGAATCCGGAGTGATCTCGGTGGCAAGCTTCGCAAAGGGAACCGGGAAAAAGGCGAGATCTCTTCGGTATTGATCGAGCTTGAGGGTCTCTTCGTAGACCACAACGCGATTCGGATCCAAGTTCATGACGTCTTCGCGCGCGGTCTCTGGATTCATCGCGACAAGAAAATCGATTTCTTTCCGCCGCGCAATCCAACCATCCCTGTTTGCGCGGATCGTAAACCAGGTTGGCAGCCCCGCAATGTTGGATGGGAACAGATTTTTCCCACTGACGGGAATTCCCATCTGGAAAATAGAACGCATTAAAACTGTGTTTGAAGATTGACTACCGGAACCGTTGACGGTGGCTACTTGAATGCTGAAGTCATTGATTACTGGACCCCCATTTAATCGTTGCTCTTCCTCCGCAACTAGAACTTGGGGGGACTGATTTGGCACTACTGATTCTCCTTTCCCACTATCTGCCTTCTTTTTAGCGACATACCCAGCTAAGTACTATATCAGATTGCAACGCCCCTTTTCGACCCGGTGTCCCGAAGACGGGAACGTCACATAGCAGCAGAAGGGCCACCAAAAAAAGGCACAAAACACAAGGGATCGAAATGCAAATGAACAATTTTTGTGATGTTTTCTGCCGTTTTATGGCAATCGCCTTGGCTGGCCGTTCGACAAGTAGGCCCGGCAGGACTCGAACCTGCGACCCCCTGCTTAGAAGGCAGATGCTCTATCCGGCTGAGCTACGGGCCCGCGTTCACGTAGGAATTGTAGCCTACTTGGTGAAGTACACAGTTTCAGGCTGTCCGACTGTAGCGGCGGGCCTTTGTAGTAACATTTGGCGGTAAGGAAATTGCAAGAACGAGAACCGATAGGATTTTTTGGAGGAGTTAAATGACAAAACTGACACAAATCACAACGTTGATCGCGGCATTTGCCCTGTTGGCGGCGCCTGCGTTTTCCGACACGTTGGTCCTCAAAAACGGGGAAAAAATATCAGGTTATTTCGAGGGTGGGTCGCCGAGGGTGATCAAATTTCGCGCGAGTGACGGAGTCGTCAAAGACTACGATTTGTTGTCGGTTCAGCAGATCCAATTCGGTGAGGAGAAGACCGCGTCGAACCCGAATTCATCGAATGCCACAACATCTTCATCGAACGCCGCAACATCGCGAAGCGCAACATCGGGCGCGGACCCGAGGCTCTTGCCCGGTACTGAACGCGTAACCAGACCGGCGTCGGCGAACGCGGCAAACACCGGTTGGACGATTCCGACGGGTTCGAAAATCGTGATTCGAATGATCGACAGCGTCAACAGCGAGACCAACAAACTTGGCGATACCTTTGTCGCTGTGCTGGACGAACCGATTTCTCAGGGCGGCGTTGAAGTGATTCCCCGCGGCGCCGACGTTCGGGGCCGTATTGCCAAAATCGACGATGCGGGCCGCCTGAAAGGATCGGCGCAGTTGGGCCTTGAATTGACTCAGCTTATCGTGAACGGCATTCCCTATTCGGTAACAACTTCCGAATACAACGAAGTCGGGGAAGGCCGCGGAAAGGAAACCGCCAAACGCGCAGGCATCGGTGCCGGTATTGGCGCGGCCATTGGAGCTATTGCCGGAGGAGGCAAAGGCGCCGCAATTGGTGCCGGTGTTGGCGGCGGCGGCGCAACCGCAATTCAAGTCCTGACCAAAGGCGAAAAACTGAATATCCCCTCGGAAACGAAGCTCGAATTCACGCTTCGCAGCCCGCTGGTGGTCGCTGGCCGGTAGAAGGAATAGCCACAAAAAGGCACAAAACACACAACAGGTTTCTTTGTGAAATTTTGTACCTTTTTGTGACCGGTCATTAAAACCCCGGAACCTTGCCCGCCTTCTTGTATATCTGAAAGACGATGTGCCAGCCGACGATGATGATGATCAGCAGGAATATCCAAAAGTAATCGCTCGGGATGCCAAGATTGCCTCCCGCGAAATAGGTCGTGTGCTGTCCGATCATGCCCCAAAGCAAAGGGACGGACATGTACGTGTTGTGGCGTGATCTCAAGCCCGCAAGCTTCACCACGTTGGCGTCCGCCGTTTCTCCATTCTTTGTCGCGCGAATGATCTTCTGTTGTGCGGGCCAGATTCGAAACCACACATTGAACGCCATGATCGTTCCGAACAGTGCCGCGGTGTGAATCAGAGTCCCGCGGTAGCTGAAGTGAGCAAAATGCACGAACAATGCGATGATAATTGCGCCCAGTACAAAGGAAACGATCACAGCCGCGCGCAGATTATTGGCAAGCCCGCTCTTCCATAACGCATCGTAAAGAAAAACCCCAAGGAAGGTCACCGCAATCATAATGATCGCGGCCGCCGACCATCCGGCGCCGCTTGCGAGTGCTTGCTCGCCCATGTAGTAGACCAATCCCAAAAGAAGAACGCCCGTGATCCACGTGTATGCCGCTCCCCATCGAAACCAGTACAGGGCTCGAGGCATGAGTTCCGGATTGACGATTTTTTTAGTGGGGCCATCGATTTTGGCCTGAAACGGTCCATTGACCCAGTTAAAGAAGTAGAGGTGTCCAATCCAGACGATTCCGGCGAGGACGTGCAGCCACCTGAAGATTGCTTCCAATCCCTCCATGACTCCTCCTAGGAGGCGCGGCCAAAACACGCTCGCGTGCACCCTAAAGACGACAGCGCAAGCGCGGCGGCGCGCAGCCTCAATTCATGTTGTGATGATCCAAGACGGGGACCTTACCACAACAACACGTTAGGAATCTAGAGTCGGATCAAGGAAGCCCGTTTGAACAGATCGTTGGGCTTTGCTCCAGTTGAAATTTTTCCAGAACACTTTCAGAATTTACGATGGCAACTCGGCTCAAACCCGCATCTGGAGCGGGTTTCAGCCGAGGAAAATTGTTCCGTGCGCTGCTCTCGAACGTTCCGGGTTGCCGTCAAAACAACAAGCGAGGGGAGGTAAATTCGTGAGAGCAAAAATTTCAATAGCGGCTGTGACTGTGCTGGCGTTCGTTCTTGGAACAATGGCGAGCGGAATCTACACCGCAACAAGCCGGGCATTTAATCCCGTCGATGAGAAGGTGAATTCACCGGCAGAAACCGTCAAATCCACCGCACAGACCCATTTCGTTCAGCCGAAAACGGTCTACGTTTCCGATACTCGGGCGGCTGCTCCTGTGTACCAGTCCCATAGGAAACGGTCCTTAGGCCGCGAGGCTCTCATCGTTGGCGGCAGCGCCGGGGCGGGCGCCGCCATTGGTGCCGCTGCAAGTGGTGGAAAGGGCGCAGGCTTGGAGCAGTAACCGGCGGAATTGCCGGCCTGATTTATGACCTTGCGACTCGGAACAAATAATCCAAACAGATTTCGGGCTTGCGGGTTGCGGATTGGTACGAGAAAAGCTTCCATGGTTCGATTCGCAATTCGCGGCCCGAAATATGAGCAATCTATGACTCGACAAATTATTTATTTGATGGCGATCGTGATTTTGGGTTTTTCACTCGTTGCCTGTGAGCAGAAGAAGATCAGCGAAATCAACGCTGACCCGGGACGGTATATGAACAAAGAGGTTGCGGTTGTTGGCCGTGTAACGCAGTCCATCGGGGCTTTAGGTAAAGGAGTCTATCAAGTCGATGATGGTACCGGCCGGTTGTGGGTCATGACCAATAGTCGCGGGGTACCGAGTAAAGGAGCCAAAGTTGGAGTTAAAGGCTACGTGAAACCAACGATCACCTTTCTCGGCGTCAATTACGCAACAGTGATGGAAGAAACCGACCGGCACGCCGAATGACAATTCGGCATATAACCTGCGTTCCTTGCTGGTAAGGCAATTGCACCTCTGATCCCTAAAGGGGTGTGCCATGCACAAGGAGAAACAACTCGGTTATGCCTGGTCTCTTCTCACCTGAGTTGCGGCCTGGCGGAACATTTCTTTGGCGAAACCGCCAAGGATCTGAATCCGCCGGGCCGACGAAGCTCTCGTCGAGGCAAAAAGGACAGAAAAAACCGGGTCTAGTCGGCGAGAAACAAAAAAGTTTGTGGACAGTCCTAAAAACTTTTTGCACCCTTCCGCGAGGTAAATAGATCCGACGCGGTGGCTTAACGACTAGCAGACGATCGGCGTGACCGCGAAGCCGCGCGCGAGGCGCTGCTCGGCCGGCGGCCTCCGGATTTTCGCGGCCGGCCCCCCAACTTGCCATTTCTACGCGATGATGCGGCCTTCCGCTTAGATCTGACGGAACCACGGCATGCCGGGCAAAACGAAACCAACTCGATCCGATGGACCGGACATTTCGGCATTGCAAATACCTCCTAACGTGGAGGAGTCTCTCCTCCACTCTAACGTGCTTGGATCATCTCGTTCAATGGTTGCAATTTGGTTGCCGCGTAAGGTTTGTGAGAGCGACTATAATAAGAAGGGAGTGATTTATGGATCTTCGACCGGACGAACCGATTAAACTTACGCGGGATTGCCCGGCGGTGGCTGTTCCCGCCGGGCATACGTTAATGCTTCCCCAGGGGACCGAAGTGACGATCACGCAATCGCTTGGCGGATCCTACACGCTGCTGGTCCCCAGCTATGGTGGTCTTTTCCGGCTTTCTGATCGCGACGCAGACGCCATCGGACGAGAGAAACGATCCGGTGAAGGCACCGGTGAAGGCAGCGGTCCATCTCAGGGGAAGGCGCTCACTGGGGAAGCGCTGGAACGGGAAATTTGGGAGACACTCAAGACGTGCTATGATCCCGAAATTCCAGTCAATATCGTCGATCTCGGCCTTATTTATGATATGCATGTCGATCAACTCGCGGATGGAGCCCGGGTTGACATAAAAATGACGCTCACTGCGCAGGGTTGTGGCATGGGAACGTCGATCGCTGCGGACGCTCGAAACAAGATTCTCGATTTACCAGGTGTGGTCGAGGCTGATGTTCAAGTCGTTTGGGATCCGCCGTGGACTCCGGAGAAGATTTCACCGGAAGGACGCGCCTTGCTGGGAATTCATCAATAAAATGTCCCGGGCCACCAAAGTGTTAATCGCCGCGGGTTTTGTCGCGCTCCTGGGCTTCATCATCTATTCCACAATGGGTCTCGCCAAAATCAATTGCGAGGTCTGTATGGAATTCCACGGCAGGACTTCATGCGGATCGGCGGCGGGTACAAATAAGGGCGAAGCGGTGAGGAGTGCCGTCGAGGTTGCGTGTTCGGATCTGGCTGCCGGCCGAACCGAAAATATCGCCTGCGAGGGTACGCGGCCAAAAACGATATCCTGCAAATAATCTTCTGGGAGTAGCTGTCTAAAGAGGGTCATTATGGGGGTCGCGCTCAAAGGCATCAGCATCCTGATTGTTGAAGACGACACGGATACGCGCGATCTTTTGAGAGTCTTGCTGGAGAGTGACGGTGGACTTGTTGTGACGGCCGCCTCTGTCAAGGAAGCTCTTTCGGCATACGATCGCAGGCGCCCGGACGTAATCGTGGCCGATATCGGCATGCCCGAATATAACGGTTACACGCTGATTGGCCGGATTCGCGCACGGGACCGCGAGCATGGCAGCATCGTCCCGGCAATAGCGCTGACAGCGTACGCAACATCCATTGATCGCGATACTGTCCTGTCCGCCGGTTTCCAACTGCACATGCCCAAACCCTTCGAACCCGATAAGCTGATTACCGCCATCGTTGACCTCGCCACTAAGTACAAGCAATCCACCACCGGTTGACGTTGACGTCGTTCAAGCTGCTTTGCGGCGGTCCTTTTCCGAAGCCCGCAACACAGACGTGCGCTTTGCCGAGTACAGCCCGATTCCCTTCCTTGCAGAGGTGCTATTTGCCCAGTCGGATCGCATGTCGAGCTTCAGGAATTCCGAGTACGAATGTCATCCCTAAGAACACTAATCCGTACGGGCCGAGGACGAGAGCCGCTGTAATAACAGGATGAAAAACAGGCACGTTAAATTTGACGAGCCACGCAACCGCTGCACCCGCAAGAGCGGCGCTCCATAGCTTGATGACAAACCCGATCTCGAGTCCCGTGTGGCCGATTTGTGAATTGAGAGTTCGCCGTAACAGGAGCATCTCTACCCAGCCCGCCAGCCCCGCTGATGCAGTTAATCCCGCTGCGCCCCAGATGCTTGGGATTGCTAACCAACGCGGAAGAGGAATGGCAAACACATAGCCCAAGAGTGTGGTAAGCAGCACGCGAAGCAACGCGTAGCGCAGCGGCGTGCGTGTATCGCGTAAAGCGTAGTACGCGGATGAGTAAAGCCTGCCGAGTGTGGAAGCGAGCAGTCCGACGCCCGAACCAGCGAGGATGCCCCAAACGTAGAGGGCATCCGCGTGCCTGATTCGGCCCGTCTCGAGAAGCGCCGCCGCCAAAACATCGCCCAGCAGAAGAAAAGCGACGGCCGAAGGAACGACAAAGAATGCGATGTGCCGCAATCCGGAGTTCAGCCGTCCTCTGATCGCTTCCACCCCGCCGGGATTGCCTATCGCACCCGACATCGCCGGCAACTCTGCGGCAGAAATGGACATGCCGAACAGACTCACCGGGAGCGTGTACAAGAGTTGGGCGTTTGCCAAACCGGTCACCGCGCCCGTCGGCAGCAGACTCGCCAGCAGCGCATCGATGTAGGCGCTGACTTGAACCACACCACGGCTGATAAATACCGGCACAAAATTTTTCAATACCGCGCGAACGTGTTCGGAAGCTGTATCTAAGGCGAATTTCAAGTCGCGGGCGAGACGCAAAACGACCGGCAGTTGTACGGCAAATTGGAGCGCGCTGCCGGCAACAGAACCCCAGGCTAGAATGATCGCCAGTTGCGGCAACGTCGAGTGCCCGTAGAGTAGAAGGGTTATGATCATCGCCGCGTTCCACATCACGGGAGCCGTGTACGAGAGAAAGAACCGGTGATGGCTGTTCAGCACTCCAAGACACCACGCGGATAGGACCAGCAATCCAGCCCCCGGAAATAAAATCCGCACGATTTCGATAGTCAGCTCCCGCTTTGCTCCCTTAAAACCGGGCGCAATTGCAGCGATCAACACTGGCGTGGCCAGGACTCCGATCAGAACAACGACCCCGACGATCAATGCCAACAACGACGCGACGGCTCCTGCAACGCGATCGGCCTCGCGCCTGTCTTCGCGCGCCAGCAGGGCAGCGTATACGGGAATAAATGATGCGGAGAGCGCGCCTTCCCCGAATAAATTTTGCAGGAAGTTTGGAATTCGAAAGCCGGCATTGAAGGCGTCCGCCGCGTCGGATTCGAGCCCGAAATAATAGGCGAAAACACGCAGTCTTACGAATCCCGCCAGGCGGCTCGTGAGAATTCCAGCGGCTACGAAGATCGCCGACCGGCCCGTCCAGGCGCGCAAGGAAACGGCGTTTTTTGAGGATTCGCCCTCACGGGCTCGCGCTTCACGCTTCACACTGCCATTGTATTATCAAGGCGGTGGACTTCAGGTTTGATCTCGTTATCATCGGGGGCGGAATCGTTGGACTGGCGACAGCCTTGGAAGCCACGCGCCGCTTTCGCGATCGCCGTATTGCCGTTCTCGAAAAGGAAGGTGCCGTCGCTTGTCACCAAACCAGCCATAACAGCGGCGTCATCCACTCCGGCATCTATTACAAGCCGGGCTCGTTGAAGGCGAAGAACTGCGTTGCTGGTGCGGCGGCCATGGTCCAATTCTGCCGCGAGCACAATATTACCTTCGAGATCTGCGGAAAGGTTGTGGCCGCCACCGTTGAATCCGAACTGCCCGGCCTTCAGGAATTGATGCGCCGCGGGACTGCCAACGGTGTGCCGGGCCTCGCGATGGTCAATGCCGAGCAGTTGCATGAACTGGAACCGTATTGCTCCGGAATCGCTGCGCTCCATGTCCCCGGTACGGGCATAACCGACTATTCTGCCGTCGCAAAAAAATATGCGGATCTCGTTGGATACGCCGGCGGAAAAATCCTGACCGAATGCGCTGTCGAAAGCATTAAAAAGAACGCGAGTGAAGTCATCGTCGAAACCACACGCGGGTCCATTCAAGCGAATTTCGCCTTCAACTGTGCCGGACTACACAGCGACCGTGTCATGCGGCTGGCAGGAGATGCACAAGGGCTGAAGATCGTGCCTTTTCGCGGTGAGTACTACGAAATCGTTCCGGAACGGCGGAAACTCGTGCGCAATTTGATCTACCCTGTTGCCGATCCTCGCTTTCCATTCCTGGGAGTTCACTTCACGCGCAGGATCGCGGGCGGAATCGAGGCAGGCCCTAATGCGGTGCTTGCTTTGAAGCGCGAAGGGTACCGCAAAACCGACTTCAATCTGAAAGACACTTTCGAGACCGCCGCCTTCCCAGGCTTCTGGCGGATGGCGGCAAAATACTGGCGGAACGGTGCCGGCGAGTACTACCGCTCGTTGAACAAACACGCGTTTGCGCGTGCGCTTCAGAAACTCGTGCCTGAAATCCAGGCCGCCGATCTGGTGCCCGCAGGCGCCGGAGTTCGAGCGCAAGCGCTCGATAGGCGCGGCGCATTACTCGATGATTTCTGTATCGTGCGGTCGGAACGCATGATCCACGTGTGCAATGTTCCATCTCCGGCTGCAACGGCATCGCTGGTGATCGGGAAACAGATTGTGGATATGCTTCCGTTAGATTGACAGCATCATCAACGGAAGTGGCTTCAGTTCCTGATGTAGCATTTCTTTCTTGACGCGTAAGCCTGACCCATATATATCGAGCAAAGCCGGAGGTGAATTCATGAAGCGAAAGCGTGACCTTTTGATTGCTGCGATTTTCCTTGTTCTGATTGCCGTACTGGCAATCGGACAGAAGTTTCTAGAGAGCCGCGCAGTGGCCGAAGCTGCCGGAGTTCAGGCGCCGATGTTTGAAGTCGATCCGTTATGGCCGAAGCCGTTGCCGAACCACTGGATTATGGGCATGACCATTGGCGTATCAGCGGACGCGCAGGATCATATTTGGATTATTCATCGCCAACAAACGCTCGAGCCCAAGGAAGTCTATGCCACGACAGATCCACCGGGCGCTTCATGCTGCCTTCCGGCGCCGCCTGTTCTTGAATTCGATCAGGCCGGAAATTTGATCGGCCACTGGGGCGGTAAAGGACAAGGCTATGAATGGCCGGAGTCGAACCACGGCATCACTGTCGATTACAAAGGGTACGTCTGGATCGGCGGCAACGGCCGGGGCACTCCTCCCGGCGCTGCTCGGGGCGGAGCGGGCCGCGGCGCAGCTCCCGACGAGAGCCAGACCGCGGGAACTTTGGGTTACTTCCACGACAGTATGATCATGAAGTTTACCCAAGACGGTAAGTTCGTGATGCAAATTGGTAAAGTCGCCGCCAGTAAGGGCAGTAATGATGTCGAGAATCTCCGGCTTCCGGCAAAAATCTTTGTCGATAAGAACACGAACGAAGTCTATGTTGCCGATGGGTACGGCAACCATCGCGTCATCGTGTATGATGCCGATACCGGCAAATACAAGCGCCACTGGGGCGCCTATGGCAACAAGCCTGATGACGCCAATCTTGGTCCATACAACCCTGATGCTCCGCCCGCCCAGCAATTCCGGAATCCGGTGCATTGCGCCGAACTCGCAAACGACGGCATGCTCTACGTCTGCGATCGTGTGAACGACCGGATTCAAGTCTTCAAAAAAGATGGAACCTTTGTGAAAGAGGTATTCATCGCAAAGAGAACTTTGGGTGACGGGTCGGTTTGGGACATCGCGTTCTCCAAGGATTCCCAACAAAAATATATCTACCTCGCCGACGGTGCGAACGAGAAGGTCTACGTTATGCTCCGTGATACGCTTGAGATCCTCACCAGCTTCGGCGACGGAGGGCGACAGCCCGGCCAGTTCTACGCCGTGCACAGCATCGCAACCGATTCCAAGGGCAATATCTATACAACCGAAACCTATCGAGGCCAGCGCGTGCAACGGTTCTTGTACAAAGGTCTGGGGTCCGTGACGAAACAGGATCAGGGAACGATTTGGCCGAAGAAGTAGGGTGGCAGTTTTTTTGGCAAGATTTTACGCCATGCGCATTCCCCTCCTCGCAGAGGGGAATATTTGTGGTCCTTTCTCCCCAAAGAGGTGAATCATGAAAATGGCATCTCTCCTCGTATCCGTTGCGTTGTTCCTGCAGGGTGACATTCAGCCCACGAACTCGCTACCCAACGCCTACCAGACAATTAAAGACTGGGCGAAGATGCCCGGAACCCGGGCGTGGGGATCAACGAGCGCGGTCGAGATCGACAAAGACGGGAAATCCGTTTGGGTAGCCGAGCGGTGCGGGCAGAATAGCTGCCTGGACCGCGCAACAGGCCAGATGTCGCCGCTCGCTCCGATTCTCAAGTTTGATCCTTCCGGAAAGCTGGTGAAGAGTTTTGGTGAAGGGATGCTGATTTTCCCCCACGGCATCTTCGTGGATCGTGAGGGCAACGTATGGGTTACCGACGGCCAGGACAACGCGCCGCAGCCCGCGCGTGGTGAAGGTCCGAGAGGCGAAGCTCCGCGTGGTTCCGGGCCGATTGGCCCCCGCCCGGGAGCAACGAAGGGGAATCAGGTCTACAAATTCAGTCCCGAAGGAAAACTTCTGATGACGCTCGGCAAACCGGGCGGCGCGGCAGAGCCCGACTATTTCTACCAACCGAATGATGTTCTGGTTGCGCCCAACGGCGTCATCTTCGTATCGGAGGGACACGGCGCCGGAAATAACCGCATTCTGAAATTTTCGAAAGACGGCAAGTTGATCAACACCTGGGGCAAGTTGGGCTCCGGTCCGGGCGAGTTCGATCAGCCACACTCGATGGCAATGGACTCGAAAGGACGTCTGTTTGTCGGCGACCGCAACAACAACCGGATTCAGATCTTCGATCAGGACGGCAAATTCATCGCCGAGTGGAAGCAGTTCAGCCGTCCGAGCGGCGTTTACATTGACAAGAACGACATTCTGTACGTCGCAGACTCGGAATCCGAATCGGTCTCGCGTAACCACGATGGGTGGAAACGCGGCATCCGGATCGGCAGCGCGAAAGACGGCAAGCTGCTCGCATTTATTCCGGACCCCGAAACGCGCAAGCGTCCCGAGTTCACCGGAACCAGCGCCGCAGAAGGTGTGGCCGCCGATGCGCAAGGAAATGTCTACGGCGCTGAGGTCGGCCCGCGCGCGCTGAAACGCTACGTGAAAAAATAGGCATTGAACCTGGCGAGCTCACTCAGGCTGTTTTGAGGGGACTTGGACCGAAACGACCGTACCGCGCCCGCTCATGGACCGGACGGTAAGCATTCCGCCGAGCGCCGCAGTCCGTTCTTGCATGCCGAGGATGCCCAAT
>Ga0209157_1001909_pt1 | contig 16950 bp, 11 predicted proteins | sample GraSoiAngelo_135_FD_185892 | JGI IMG/M metagenome (GOLD analysis project Ga0209157, IMG submission 185892) | Grasslands soil microbial communities from the Angelo Coastal Reserve, California, USA - 14_0929_05_40cm (SPAdes) (version 2) | ecosystem: Environmental > Terrestrial > Soil > Grasslands ...
CGCTCTCTATCTCCCTGAGGACGAGGCTCTGCTTCTCCTTCAACGCCTGGTTCTTTTCGTACTCTTGATTCACCTTGACGTAGACGTTGTCTCCGCAGTACGTGTCGAACTTCATGCCTGGGGGCGGCTCGTCCTTCATCCCGAGGAACCTGAGTCCTACGATGACGTCGGCTACCTGGGCGCCTGAGTCATCGATGTAGTCGAGGACCTGGAGGGAGTAGCCAAGGTGCCTGATTATCCGCGAGAGGGAGTCGCCAAGCACAAGGTTTCTGGCGTGTCCGACGTGCAGAGCCTTGCTAGGGTTGACGTTCGTGTGCTCTATGGCGAGACTCTTTCCTTTCCCGACCTCGAGGCGACCCACCTCCTTCTCGATGAGTATCTCCTCGAGCGTGTCGTGCGTGAAATTGGCGAGGTTCAACGTAGAGTTGAGGTAGCCCGCTGGGTGCGCCGCGAGGTCTGCGACATACCTCTTCCCCTTTGTCTTGGCTTTCTCCTTGATCCTGGCGGCTATCTCGCCGGGCTTGACCGAAAGTGTCTTCGCGAGCTTAAGCGCAATTGTGCTCGTCGCGTCCCCGAAGGATGGGTCGGTGGGGAGGGAGACGTCGACATCGATTTTCGGATAGCCCGCCGACTCTACAGCGTCCGAGAGAAGTGAGCGTACCTCCTCCTCGAACTCGCGAAATTTCAAGTATCTGCGTCCTCAGCGCGTCACTTCTAAAAGGTATGTTAACCAAAGTGAAAATAATTCATGATCCCAATTAAGGCCAATTTCCAAGGAACTTCGTTCGCAACCCAGACATTTACACGGTCCTCCAGATGCTGCAGAACCCGTGAACCTATTCCTTTACAAGAATCATCGTACCTTCGTGACTCCCGATTCCGAATGAAGTACCGACTCCAGATGCAACAGTTCTTTCGGCGGCATAGAATGCGGCGCGTGGTATCTCTCGGTTTAGAGTCATCTAACATATTTATAGGAGTCTAACTTCTCCTACGCGCATGAAAAAGAGCAGGCGCGATTTCCTCAAGATAGCGGGGGCCACCGGGATAACGACAGGGCTGGCGGCAATAGGGGTCTTAGGAGGTCAAAAGGCGCAGGCTGAATCGTTTACTCCAATCGGTTCTACCCCGGCACACGGGGTTCATGCAGGCCTCACAGCGGGAGTCAAGGCGCCGCAATCTCAGGCCCCCAACGTCATAAATCCTACGAGCTTCCTAACAAATTTTGAGCAAGGTAAATTCGTCACACTTGAAAACGGTGAGAGAGTCAGGGAGTTTAACTTAGTTTCGTATCCGAGTCTCATAGAGGTGGCTTCTGGGGTGAAGTTTCCCGCCTGGACACTGAACGGCACGGTTCCCGGCCCGACGCTCAGGTGCATTGAAGGCGAGACTGTGCGGATAAGATTCCGCAACGGGGATGCACATCCACACACGATCCATCTTCATGGAATACACCCCGCAAGGATGGACGGCGTCTTTGAGACCGTGGAACCTGGCCAGGAATACGTTTACGAGTTCACCGCCCAGCCCTTTGGCGTCTTCCCGTATCATTGCCATATCATGCCGCTAACCAAGCACATAAGCAAAGGACTCTACGGCACTTTGATAGTAGACCCGAGGACGCCTCGCCAGTCGGCCAAGGAGATGGTAATGCTGATGAACGGCTTTGACGTCGATTTCGACGGCGAGAACGAATTCTACACCGTAAATGGCATAGCCAACTATTACACCGACTATCCGATACAAATCAAGGTCGATGAACCAGTCAGAATCTATCTCGTTAACATGACCGAATTCGACAAGATAAATTCCCTGCACCTGCACGCGAACATGTTCTGGTACTATCCCAACGGGACTATCCTAACACCGACCGAGTACACCGATACCGTGATGCTCTGTCAAGGGCAGAGGGGCATACTCGAGTTCTCATACAAGTATCCGGGTCGATATCTATTCCACGCGCACCAGAGCGAATTCGCTGAGCTAGGATGGACTGGGATAATTGAAGTTAGCGAATGAGTTCTTCTGGTGAAATACCTTATCCAAACTCACTCGGACGGTCGGGGCAACCCTTCCGATAGCCGTACTTGTCCTCCTGATTTACTCCTTCGAGTCTGGAGTCTTGCTCCAAGTTCCGGTTTCGTCGATTCCCGTTGAGAGAGTCGACATAGAGAGGATTTCATTCCGGCCGGGTGAAATTACCGCGAACCTTGTAAATAGCGGTGCCACAGACGTAGAGATAGCGCAGCTTCAAGTTAACGATGCGATCTGGGGAGGCACAGTATCTCCAAGCAGCGTAATTCCGAGGCTGGGAAAGGCTACCCTAAGCGTTCTATACCCCTGGATAGAACTGGAACCAATAAAGATCTCGGTTATCACCTCCAACGGCATAAAGTTCGAGCGCGAGATTGCTGTTGCAGTTCTTACCCCGGAGTTCAGCCTCCAACTCCTCTACGTCTTTGTGCTGATAGGCATCTATATCGGTCTCCTGCCGGTTTTTCTGGGCTTGGGCTGGTATCCTATCCTCAAGTCTCTCAGCGCGAGGTGGTATGACTTCTTCCTCAGCTTTACAGTCGGCCTATTGGTTCTGCTCGGAGTAGATTCGGTCAAGGAAGCGCTGAAGACATCAGCCGAGGCTCCCGCTGTCTTCAACGGTACTCTCTTGGTGGTCATCGGCCTCTTTGCTAGCTTCATCAGCCTCATGACAATAGGAGGGTCTACTACTTCATCGAAGGGCGGAGTTGCGCGTCGGGGGCTCGCTCTAGCTTATCTCATCTCCCTGGGAATCGGTCTGCACAACCTCGGCGAAGGGCTTGCGGTGGGAGCCGCCTACGCGGTAGGTGAAATTGCCCTTGGGGCCTTCCTCATAATAGGTTTCATGATCCACAACACTACAGAGGGAATAGCTATCGTGTCGCCAATATCCTCTGGGAAGACGTCCATAAAGCATATTGTAGCAGTTGGGCTGATTGCTGGAGCTCCCACAATTCCGGGAGCGCTGTTGGGAGGTTTCAGCTTCTCAAACCTCTGGGCGTCTCTCTTCCTGGCAGTAGGCGCCGGTGCAATCTTCCAAGTTGTCTTCGAGGTCCTTCGTTACATGGCCGACCCGAGAGGTCTTCTTTCCATGCTGGGTGACCTGAGGGTATTCTTGGGGCTTACATTGGGGATGCTAGCGATGTACCTCACCAGCCTGCTCGTCACTGCATAGGTGAGAAGGGTGAAGAGGAGAATTCTAATCTCCTTTACCCTACTTGTCGTCGTGGTGGTAGCCGCCTCAGCGATTTACGCGATCTCGAGTCAGATTGCCGTGACTGTGAACATTGAAGGGGCGGCCGGAACTGTCAACTATAATGGCACCAATGTGCCGGCGTACTCATTCTCTCCGGCTCGGATAGAGGTGAAGAGAGGTACGACCGTCAACTGGATTAATGGGGACGCGATAACCGCGCACACTGTCTCCGGCTCCAACGGTCTTTTTGCCTCGCAGCTAATCCAGCCCACCGGAAAATTTTCGTTCACGTTCGATAAGATTGGGACCTACAGCTATCAATGCAGCATTCATCCGTGGATGAAAGGGGAGGTCGTAGTGTTGGAGTGACACTCTGCCCATAGACGCCACAAGAGGATTCATATCAGCAATTAGGCGAATCAGGAAAGAAAAGAAATCGGTGTGCGAGTGCTTCACCTCAAGTCATCCTCATATACCATCGAAGGTTTGACAAAATCAGGGCCCGTCGCCTAGCACGGATCAGGGCACTGACAAGAGGTGTAAGCCTCCGAAGCCAGAGACCGAGAGTTCGAATCTCTCCGGGCCCGCCAATCAAACATGTGTTCATTGCCTCTAAATTACTCACTCGGCCTTTGAGACAAGCTCATGCGCAGGGGTCACAGATGGCGAGAGAGGGAAGGGCGGAGGAATCGTGATAGTCTTCGCGGTAAGGGTCGACAACCTCTGCTCAATCAAGGCGGACGGCATAATGGCCGGGGCGGTCGTTTGGAGCGAAGACGGGAGGTTTTGCTTGGGTGGGGCACAGGCACGGTGGATTCAGGGACTGCCACAGCTTGATCTATCACCCGCGAAGCGGAAGTTGGGCCTTTCAATACGTTGGATTCTGCTCAATCCTTCGTCGTTCCCTTTAGGGAAGGTGCACGGGGACCCGAATTTGGATTCAAGCAATCTTATGTGCCATATCGACAAGAGAGATTGGACATGGGTCAGATCAATTATTACGTGCTCTCGCGGTGACGACGACCCTTCCGACTCCAATGAACTTCTGCTTCACCTCGTTCTCAATATTGATCCTAACTTTATCGAGCTGCTCAACCGTCATTGAGCCTTCTACCTCAAGATGGATTTCACTCTGTATGTAGGGACCAGCAGCCCTGAGCAGAATGTCATCGACTCTAACCCCTGGTCTACCTTCAACGATTTTCCTGATCTCTTCTACAAGCTCAGGGTTGTGGTAGGCATCAAGCAAGACAAGAGATGATTCCTTGATCACAATATAGGAAACGAAGAGGATGAAGATTGCAACGGCCATCCCACCGACCGCATCCATTTGGTGGAAGCCCAGATAAGAGGCCAAGACTGTGAAGAAGACTAGGAAGGAGGCCGAGCCATCTTTTATGGCGTTGTTCGCATCGAGCCTGAGAGACACTATGTTGTATTTTCCCGCTATCTTCCTCATTTGAAACGCCCTGTACAGGGAAATGGTCCCCGCTGTTAGCAATACAGCCAGCGCGAGGGCTGGAAGGTTGAGCGGTTTAGGGTCGAGGAAACTCTGATAGGATCGATAGAAGATAGCGCCTGCAATCCCGATTAGCGCTATTGCTCCAACGAACGCCACGAAGCTCTCGATCTTGTAGTAGCCAAAGTGAAATCTCTCGTCGGGTGTCCTCCTGGAGATCTTTAGGCCAAGCCACACCAGGAATGAGACCAGAGCATCGGACATCGAGTCTATTCCATCCGCGGTGAGGCCGATGCTGCCGGTTAACCCGCCTACTGCGATTTCGATAATCCCGAGCATCACCAGGGTCCACGAAGATAGGTAGGCTAGTCTCTCCCCCTGGAGATAACCCTTAGAACCCTCGGCCAAGTTAGAGCGTAATAGGTCGCACGGCTACCTTCATAGACTCTTTCTCTATCTGGTAGCTTCCCAGATTCGTCCCCGGGTTCAACCTCAAGGTGGGTCGAACATCAGTTCTTCACGAATCGTCGCATTCCAAAGGGTCAAAGCCGGGGTGTGTTCATTGCTGTTCGGCGGCAGTGGTGTGTTCGATCTAGTTGTTATGCTCCACCGTGATGACGACTTTTCCTTTTACGCGTCCTTCTCCAAGATACCTGATGGCTTCAGGAACCTCACTTAATGGATACCGCCTATCAATTACCGGGATGACTTTCCCGGCTTCGCAGAGCTCCGTTACATAGACCATATCTTTTAGATTTGGTCGAACCGCCAGCACGCGTATTGTCTTGCCCGCGGTTCTTCTAATCCAAGGTCCCAGGAAGAAAATCTGGAAAAGTGTAGCCACAGAACCTCCGACAAAGAAATAGCTTCCATTGGGCCTTAGCGCCCGCTCGTAGGTGAAAACCGAACGATGCGCGACAACATCAAGTATCAGATCATACTGCTTTCCATTCTTTGTGAAGTCTTCTCGGGCATAATCAATGACGTGGTCTGCTCCAAGCGAGCTCATAAAGTCCAACTTGCCTGTGTTATCCACCCCGGTCACCTCGGCCCCGTATAATTTAGCAAGCTGCACTGCAAACGTACCGGCGCCGCCGCCGGCGCCATTAATCAAAACCATTTGCCCCGGCTTGACCTGCCCTTTATCGCGAACCCCCTGCAGGGCGATCACTGCCGCTTGCGGGATGGCCGCTGCTTCCTCGAATGTCATACTGGCAGGTTTCAGCGCCAAGGCTCTTTCACGAGCGCAGACATACTCGGCAAAACCACCCATACGCCCCAAGATGTCTCCGAAGACTTCATCCCCTGGTTGAAATCGCCTGATGTTTCTGCCAGCCATTTCAACTCGCCCGGCTATGTCCGATCCGAGTATCTGGTGCCGTGGTCTTAGGAGCCCCCCCACGCGGGCATACAACGGTGTGCCTGTCAGTATCTCCCAGTCAGATCTATTCACGGATACCGCCTGAACTTTGATTAATACTTCATCGTCCGTGGGGGTAGGTCTTTCTACCTCTTTGAGCCGAAGAACGTCTGGAGGCCCGTATTTTGTGTACACAATCGCCTTCATTTTCAATTGTCAGGCTTGAGGTAAATGATACGCTGCGCGCGCGAACCTTGCCACTGCCGTGTCACTGAAAGAATTATTTTCATGTCTTCCAAAATTCAATCACCTACTCTCACATCATATTTCCTCAGTTATTACTACGTTTGCCCCTTTGTGCCCTTTTCGACATATCTGAGCCTCGGCAATTGCTACGAAGGCAAGGATAGGTGCAAGAAAGGTTACTCTTCCCTAAGCAGTACGAACTAGAACCGAAAGAAGTAAGGAACAATCCGCTCAACCGCAGGAATTCGAATCTCTCCGGACCTGCCTGTCAGAAAACCGAATATGGATTTCAGAATCTCAAAACTATTATACAGAACCATATATAGGCGAAACAAGAAAGATGAAGTTCCTGTTTGTCTCCGTCGAGGCGCTCTCGACCGACTTAGCATGGCGGCTGAAGAAGGAAGGACATGACGTGAAGTTTTACACTCGCAGCGAGAGCGAGAAGGACGTCGGCGACGGCTTCGTCGAGAAGGTAAGCGCATGGGAACCTCTCAAGGATTGGGCCGACGTCATCGTCTTTGATGACCTTGGTTTTGGCGAAACCGCGGACAAGCTCAGAGGCGAGGGGAAGCTCGTAGTGGGCGGGTCATCCTACACGGACAGGCTGGAGAACGAGAGAGAGTTCGGACAGGACGAGCTGAAGAGCGTCGGCGTCAACACTCTCCCGAGCTGGAACTTCAATTCCTTCGACGCGGGGGTAGATTTCGTGCGAAAGAATCCCGATAGGTATGTCATCAAACCGTCCGGGCGCGCCCAGAACGAGAAGGAGCTGCTCTTCGTCGGGCAGGAGGAGGATGGGAAGGACGTCCTCCTAGTCCTGGAACACTACAAACGGAATTGGTCGAACAAGATCAAGATTTTCCAAATTCAGAAGTATGCGAACGGGGTTGAAGTCGCCGTCGGCGCCTTCTTCAACGGGAAGGACTTCGTTTATCCGATCAATGTGAACTTCGAGCATAAGCGCCTATTCCCCAATGACATTGGGCCAAGTACAGGCGAGATGGGATGCTACGACGACAAGACAGAAGTGCTCACGGGGAAGGGCTGGAGACTCTTCAAGAATCTGTCTCCGGACGATGAGATCTGTACACTAAACCCATCAAGCGACATCATAGAATTCCAGAGGCCCACCGCCATCGTCTCATTCGAGCATCACCGGAAGCTCATCTCAATAAGGAACAGAACGCTGGACATCATGGTAACTCCAGACCACAACATGTACCTGCAATCTCAGCAAGATGCTAGGATGCACAGAAACAACTATCGTTTCGTAAAGGCAAGAGAGCTGCAGACCCAATCTCAGATCAAGAGAACCGGAATATGGATCGGCTTGGAAAGCGAATATTTCGCATTGCCATCAGTCACGCTCGGTCACTTCGAAGGACGTCAAGTCGTGCTGAGCGCGACAGGTTCCTTGGAGATACCCATGGACAAATGGTTGGCATTCATCGGAGTCTGGCTCGCCGACGGTTCTGTGTCAGGCAACAGAGACAGTTACAGGATAAGCGTTGCGCAAAAGTCTGGAGTGAAGGCCGATAGAGTTGAGGGGTTGCTGTCGCAACTTCCTTTCAAGTTCTCCATGGGGAAGAACGAGTTTTACTGTTACGACAAACGGCTAGGCTCGTATCTAGCGGAGTTCGGAGGAGCCCCTGAAAAGTATGTTCCAAACTTCGTAAAACAGCTTGCCCCCACAAGGATCCGCACCTTTCTGGAATGGTTCGCTCTGGGTGATGGTACCTTAATGAAGAATGGGTTCAGAATATTCTACACCTCATCCAGAAGGCTGGCCGACGACATCCAGGAACTCCTACTAAAGGTAGGAAGACTTGGCATTGTAAAACAAAGGCGAAGGGGAGGGAAGATTCGGATAGTAGATCGCTACGCGGACGCTTCGAGGCCTCAATACGAGGTTCTGGAGAGGGTCAGAAAGCTAGAATCCTGGATAGACAAGAGAGACACACGGACTGTCGATTACAACGGCACCGTGTACTGCGCAAGCGTGAAGAATCACATCATGTACGTGAGGAGAAATGGCAAGCCTTACTGGTGCGGCAACACTTCGATGTACTGGACGAGAAACAGCCCGCTCTTCGAGAATACACTGTTGAAGGCGAAGGAGAAACTCGCCGCGAGCAAATACGTCGGATACATCGACATAAACTCAATTGCCAACAGCAAGGGGATTTTTCCGCTCGAATGGACTTCGAGGCTAGGCTACCCAACGATAAGCATCCAGATGGAGGGAGTCACGAGTGATTGGGGACCATTCCTGAGCGACCTGGCACAAGGGAAGGAGGCTCAACTCAAGACGAAGAAGGGTTATCAAGTCGGTGTTGTGGTCGCCATACCGCCCTTCCCGTTCGAGGACGAAAAGGCATTCAAGAAGTACTCTGAGGACGCAACAATTCTGTTCAGGAAGACGACTCTCAACGGGGTTCACCTTGGCGAGGTGAAGGATGTGGACGGGGATTGGCATATCGCGGGGAAGTCGGGTTACGCTCTCGTGCTTACCGGTTCAGGGGCCTCGATGCAAGAGGCGATCAACTCAGCCTACCAGTCGGTGCGGAACGTCATGATCCCCAACATGTTCTACCGGGACGACATAGGGCAGCGCTGGTTCAAGGACGTCGACATGCTCCTCAGCTGGGGCTACCTTTAGACGAGCCGTCAACCCTGCCGTTCCACCCAACCCTCAACGTCCTCCATTATTCCGCGCAGCCCGATGTATATCCACCTCGGAAAGCTTTTCAGAGGACCGAAGGGGCGCCATCTTCGTGACACTGGCCGAGAGGAGGTACAGGTCATTCTACCTCCCCGAGTCGAGGCCTCACTTCGCCCGGAGCAAGGCCTTCCACACCGAGCACCTCAAGCTGGAAATCGAGGTGGACCTGCAGCGGAAGCGCCTCGAGGGCAGAGCCTCCCTTAGGATCGTTCCCCTAAGGACCCTTCCTCGAATCGAACTCGACGCGCGGGCGATGCATATCTCGATGGTTACACTAGACGGAGGAGAGTGCAGGTACGAGTACGACAACGAGAAGTTGGTCGTCATCGCCGACTCTCCCTTGAGCCGGGGGGTACACGAGGTACTCGTCTCGTACGCGGCCTCGCCGATTCAGGGGGTGTACTTCATTCAGCCTGACGAGGCCTACCCCGATAAGGAGGTTCAGGCTTGGACGCAGTCGGAGACGGAGTTCGCGAGTTACTGGTTCCCCTGCTATGACTCTCCGAACGACAAGAGCACCAGCGAGATGCTCATTACGGTAGAGGAAGGGCTCCTCGCCATCTCGAACGGAAAGCTGCTCTCCGTCTCGAAGAATCGAGACAAGGTGACTTACCACTGGAAGGAGGAGACGCCTCACTCCAGCTACCTCAACTCTTTCGTCGTCGGAAAGTTCGGAGTCAAGAAGGAGGAGGTGGACGGCATAAGTCTCGAGTACTATTTTCCAGAAGGGAAGAGGAACGACGTTCCCAGATACTTCGGGGAGACGGCGAAGATGATGAAAGTCTTTGGGGAACTGACGGGGATCAATTACCCGTACCCAAAGTACGCGCAGACTACCGTCGAGGATTTCATCTACGGAGGGATGGAGAACATCTCCGCCACGACCCTCGCGACGACCTACTTCCCAGACGAAAGGTCGAATGAGGACTTCCAGGTTTCGTATTCGAGGGAGGGGCAGAACTCAGTCAACCTGGTCGCGCACGAACTCGCCCATCAATGGTTCGGCGACCTCGTGACCTGCGCCGACTGGACCCACGCGTGGCTGAACGAAGGCTTCGCTTCTTACTTTCAGTGCCTGTACCTTGAGAAGGAGAAGGGCGTCGACCTTCTAAGGTGGGACATGTCCTTGAAGGCAGAACTCTATTTCGATGAAGAAGAGACCTCCTACCGAAGACCCATCGTTGAGAGGAATTACGTCTACCCCGACGACCTCTTCGACTCCGCGACATACGAAAAGGGGGCTTGGATGATACATCAGCTGAGGTACATCCTAGGCGATGACTTGTTCTTCAAAGGTGTTCAGGAGTACCTCAGGCAGTTTTCAAGGGAGAACGCCGAGACTCACGACCTGAGGAAGGCCCTCGAGAGGGTGAGCGGAGAGTCGCTTGAAGAGTATTTTGAGGAGTTCTTCTTTAAAGCGGGATACCCGGAATTTGAGGTCGAGTACGCCTGGGACGAGGTTGGGTCGACCGCCAACCTCACCGTGAGACAGACGCAGCTGACTGACGAGCAGACACCGATCTTCAGGTTGCCTTGTGATATCGTCTTCTACACGCGGAAGGGTAGGATGAAGAGGAGGGTCCTTCTCTCCTCCGCTGAGGAGAAACTCGCCTTCGAGTTAGGCTCGAAGCCGAGGATAGTGGAGTTCGACCCGGAAGAATGGATCCTGAAGAAGGTCAAGTTTGGGAAGAGTTTCGAGCTCCTCGCCAACCAACTGAGAGAAAGCATCGACGCCTCGAGCCGGGGGAGGGCGGCAGCCGAGCTAGGCTCCACGAAGAACAATGCGGTGTTGGCCCCCCTGAAGGAAGCAGCGATGACCGACCCATCATGGATTGTGAGAGCGAAGGCTCTAGAGGCCCTCGGCGAGGTCGGGACCGAGGAGGCGCTAACCTCTATTCTCTCGCTCGGCATACCGGAGAACAGAAGGGTGAGAAGGGCGCTCGCGAGGGCGCTCGCCAACTTCAAGGACCGGGGAGGATACAAGCTCCTCGCAGAGCTTCTGCTCGCTGATGAGAGCCCATACGTTCAGTGCGAGGCGGCAATCTCCCTCGGGAAGGCGCAGGCAGACGGAGCTCTGCAGCTGCTGAAGAAAGCGATGAAGATCAACTCTCCCAACTTCACCCTTACGGAGGCCTGTCTTGGCGCCGCCGGTTACATCAAGGAGGAGGAGGTGAGAACGCTGATCATGGAGAACCTGAGGTACGGGGCGCCCAGCAGGGCAAGAACCGGGGCCATGAAGGGAATCATCAACCGGGGCTTCGCTTACGAAGATGAAGTGGCCGCGCTGAAGGAGATACTTCTCCGCGACAAGGAGTTTCGTGTGAGGTATTATGTCGCTGACCAAGTTGCTCCGAGACTCGCGGAGAGAAGGATGCTGGAGGAGCTCAAGCGCGCGTCTGTGTCGGACCGGGACACCAGGGTCAGGAGGAGGGCCCTGGAAGTCTACTATGAGTTACTGAGGACAGCGGAGACGATAAGCTCCATCGCTAAGCTCGGGGAAGAAGTAGAGGGGTTGAAGAAGGAAAACAGGGAGCTACGCGAGCGGCTGTCAAGACTCGACCGACCCAGAGACTCGTAAGCTAGGAGAGGGTGTGGAGTAGCGCGGGAAGTTCAGAGATAGAACTCATTATCAGGTCAGCTCCCTCGGCTAGTAGCCTTTCGCGGCTGTAGTTTCCCGTCGCGACGGAGGCGACCCTAACACCGGCGGCGTCGGCGGCTTGGATGTCGATGACGCTGTCACCGACACAGAGTAGCTCGTCCTTCGAGAGGTTAAAGAGGTCCAGCGCCCTCAGGATTCCGTCCGGCTTGGGTTTCATAGCCGGGACATCGTCTCGCGTGAGAATCAGCTCGAAGACATCCATCAGTCCGCCCTTCTTGAGGACCTTCGTCGCGCCAGCCCTCCCGCTGTTGGTCAAGGCACCGAGCCTCATTGAGGAGAGTCGCAGCGCCTTCAGAGTCTTCAGCGTTCCATGAATGGGTTTCGCCTCCCTCGCCGAATCCAGCTCGAACCTGTCTAGCATCGAGTAGACCCTAGACCTGAGGGTCTGGTAGTCGTCCTTCACCTGCCCGGAGTCGATCTGCTCCTTGGCCGAGTCAAGGATGACCTGCGTGAGCGTCGTGGTGGTCAGGTTCGTCGTCGAGTAGCCCCTACCGAGTAGCTCTCCGATTAACGCGCTCCGCGTTCCGACGATATCGAAGGTGAACGTTACTAGCGTGCCGTCGACGTCGAAGATTACGGCTCGGATCATCCACTAGATCTTTCTCTTCGCGAAGAGAATCAGGATTGCTATCCCAGCAATCCCTATCGCCACCGCAAGAACCTCCATCGCTTGCAGCGTCTCAGCGCCTAAAGCGAGTGGGAGTGACGCAAATGCCAACAAATACTCATCTCCCCCGCACGCTATTTATCCATTGTCCGGGGAGCTCTATCAGCTCCGGGGAGGTAGCCGCTGAATCAACGCAACGCAGAAATAAGGTAAGGATTCGCTGCCTGATATTGAAGCTCGAGGAGCTGAAGGACCTCGCGGATTATGCCATAGGGCAAGCGAGATCGGCTGGAGCGAGCTACGCCGAAGCAAGAATTCACGGAGCCAGCGGGAACGAGTCTCTCCTGAAAAATGGGGAGCCAGAGCCGGCCGTCCTCGTGGAAAGCTTCGGAATTGGAGTTAGGGTTCTGGCGAAGGGCGCCCTTGGATTCTCGGCGACAAATTCTCTTGACCGGAGGTCGGTGAAGCAACTCACCGTCGGGACGGTGAAGATGGCGAAGTCGGCGGGGGCGCTGCTGAAAAAACCACTCGTCTTCGACGCCTCGAAGCCTGTAAAGAAGAAGTGGAAGGCGGAGGAGAAACAGAAGATAGAGGGCGGTGACGTAAAGTGGTTGGGGTCCCTTCTGAGAGAGATCGACGGAAGGCTAACGATTGAGGAGGTCGGAGTCAAACTTCCGGGCAGATTCCTGACGGCTGAAGCGAGCTTGGAGGAGAAGTACTATGTGAACAGCGACGGGGCGAGAGTCGAGAGCAGAGTCCCGAGGGTCCATTTCTTCGGAATCCTCACCGCGCTTGAGAACGGGGAGACTGCCCAGAGGATGATTCAGCAGGGCGAGAGTGGTGGCCTGGAGGTGGTGGAGAGGTTGGACCTAGTAAAGAGGGTCGAGCGAGAAGCCAAGACCCTTGGAGAAGTGCTCAGGAAGGCGACGAAGCCCCCCGAGGGGACGATTGATGTCGTCCTGAGCCCCGAGCTGTCAGGAATAGCCGCGCACGAGTCTGTCGGCCATCCGCAGGAGGCTGACAGAATTCTCGGGAGGGAGGGTGCGCAGGCGGGCGAGTCCTACCTTAAGAGGGACAGCTTGGGGCTCAAAATCGGAAGCACCGAGGCGAACGTAAGCGATGACCCTACCCTGCTGAATTCCAACGGTTTCAGCCCGGTCGATGACGAGGGGGTTGAGGGGAAGAAGAGGAGGCTAATCCAGGACGGGTACATCAGGGAGTTCCTCCAGAACAGGAGCACGGCGGCTGAATTAGAGGTGACGAGCAACGGTGCCTCCAGGTCTGTAGCATTCAACCGAGAGCCGATAATCAGGATGTCGAACACCTTCGTCGAACCCGGAGAATACACCCTTGATGAGATCCTGAAGGAGGTAAAGCTGGGAGTCTACTTCTCCTCCTTCACCGAGTGGAACATAGACGACAAGAGGCTTAACCAGAGGTACGTCGGCCTTGAGGCCTACCTCGTGGAGGGGGGTGAGCTGAAGGGTTTGGTGAAGGCACCCGTCCTGGAAATAACTACGCCGAAGCTCTGGGGGAGCGTCAAGGCTCGGAGCAGGAGGATGGAGTTCGAGGCCGCGACGTGCGGAAAGGGCGACCCCATGCAGGGAATCCCCGTCTGGACGGGTGGACCCGATACCCTTCTCTCTGGAATCAAACTGGGGTCAAGGTGATCGGCCTGGTGGGGGCCCTCAACGAGCTCGCCGTTTCGACCGCGAAGAAGTTGGGGGTCGACGACGCAGTTGCGCTCACCTCTCAGGGAAACGAGCGGATGGTTAGGTTCGCCAACAACTCGCTCACCGTGACGAAGTACACGAAGGAGACCGCGCTCTACGTCTACCTGGGTAAGGACAGGAGAAGGATAGTCGCCGCGACCTCGAACCCCGATGAGTCGAGCGTAAGGACCTTCGTCAAGAAGCTCTTCGATTCTTTGCAGAGCTTACCCAAGGGGTCAGACTATGCTTCCCTCCCTGAGAAGGCGCGCCACTACAAACCTAGGGAGGAGGGCTACGACAGGAAGATCGAGGCCGTCGGAACGGAGCTCAGCGAGCTTGCGGGGGAGGCTATCGAGTCAGCGAGAAAGAACGGGGGAGAACGGTCCGCCGGTGCGCTGGTGGCCTCCGTGACGGCCTCTTCCATATTGACTTCGAGCGGGACGAGTGGGCGCGACAGAGGGGCGTCAATCACCTTGAACATCCGGTCCTTCTCGCAGAACGACGCGAGCGGCCACGGTCTCTCGTGTGCCTCAAAATTATCGGGGTTTGACCCTGTGGAGGCGGGGAAGAGGGCCGGGGAGAACGCAAAGAAGATGGTTGATGCGAAGGAACCAGAGGCGGGCGAGTACGAGGTCCTGATGAGCCCTACAGTCGCGTCGAACCTCGTCGACCTCATTGGAGGGTTCTCCTCCGCGTTTAGCGTAGAGGCGGGAATATCTTACTTGGTCGACAAGCTGGGGAAGAAGGTGGCCTCCGAAAGCTTCAGCCTCTCTGACCACGGACGGATGAACGGGGCCCTAGACGGGAGGGTCTTCGACGACGAGGGGATACCCACCCGGACGACCCCCATCATCAGGGATGGAGTCCTCGAGAACTACCTGCACAACCTCACCACCGCGAAGAAGTCTGGGAAGGTGTCTACAGGCAACGCGGGGACGATAAGCCCACACCCCTGGAACCTTGAGGTGGGGAGGGGAGACTCGAGTTACGACGAGATGGTCAAGAGTATGAAGAGAGGTGTCATCTTGACGAGCAACTGGTACACGCGCTTCAAGAACTACAGAACTGGCGAGTTCTCAACTGTGCCGAGAGACGGCGCCTACTTGGTGGAAGATGGTCGGATAACTCAGGGACTGAAGGGGCTCAGGGTCAGCGACAGCCTCGAGAGGATCTTCAGCTCCACCCGTCTGATCTCGAAGAACAGGGAATGGATAGAGTGGTGGGAGGTGGATACGCCCACCCTGTGCCCTTGGGTGCTGGTCGATGGGGTCAAGATAACGAGAGCCTACGAGTGAGAAATAAGGAAGGTCTCCCACCTTCGGTGGGAGCTATTGCACAAGTGGTACCGAAGCGAGGGCCTCTCTAAGCGTCGAAAGGTCCGGCTCGAAGTCTTGCAGAGAGCCCGTTAGTTTGTCTTCGTACGCCTTGAGGTCGAGAAGGCCGTGGCCGCTGAAGTTGAAGAGGATGACCTTCTCCTCGTTTCTCTGCTTGCACTGCAGGGCGAGGTCTATCGCCCCCTTGATGGCGTGGTTCGTCTCCGGGGAGGGAACGATTCCCTCAGTCTTTGCGAAGGTGATCCCAGCATCCATGATCTCGTTCTGGGAGTATGCGACAGTGCTGACGATCCCTTTGTTGACCAGCACGCAAAGAGAGGGGGCCTTTCCGTGATAGCGGAGTCCGCCCGCGTGGATTGGGGGGCACTGATACCTGTGACCTACCGTGTACATCTTGATGAGAGGAATGATCTCGCCCGTGTCTGCGTAGTCGTACCTGTACTCGCCCCTCGTGGTCGAGGGAACCGCCTTCGGTTCGACCGCGACGAACTTTGCTTCGCTCTTCTTCTTCAGCCTGTCCCCTATGAAGGGGTACGAGAGGCCCGCATAGTTGCTGCCTCCTCCGATACAGCCGACGACGTAATCGGGCTCGACGTCGAACTCCTTCATCTGCTCCTTCGCCTCTTGCCCTACGACGGTCTGGTGAAGGAGGACGTGATTCAGGACGCTACCGAGGGAGTACTTTGTGTTGTCGTGAGTGACGCAGTCTTCGACGGCCTCGCTGATCGCAAGACCCAGGCTTCCGGGGTGGTCGGGGTCCTTCTCGAGGAAGCTCCTCCCTACGTTAGTCTTGTCGCTAGGGGAGGGGAAGACCTTCGCGCCGTAGACTTCCATGAGGATTCGTCTGTACGGCTTCTGGATGTAGCTGCTCCTCGTCATGTATACGGTGAGCGCGATGTCGAAGAGGGCTGTGGCGAGGGCCATAGCACTTCCCCACTGCCCAGCACCCGTCTCCGTCGTGAGCCTCTCGGTGCCCTCCTTCTGATGGTAGTACGCTTGCGCGATTGCCGTGTTGGGCTTGTGGCTGCCTACCGGGTTGAGGTCCTCCCTCTTGAAGAAGATCTTGGCCGGCGTCTTCAGCTTCTTCTCCAATCGGGTTGCCCTGTATAGAGGTGTGGGCCTTCCCACCCTGAGGTAGGCCTCTCTTACCTCTTCGGGGATGGGGATGTACTGCTGGGTGGAGACCTCCTGCATGATGCACTCCTTCGCAAAGAGCCTCAGCAGCGCCTCGGGCGATACCGGTTTTCTCGTCTTGGGGTCGAGGGGTGGGGGGACGCCCTCGGGAAGGTCGTGAAGTATGTTGTAGTAGTTCTTGGGGAGCTGTTCTTGTGAAAGCGTGGATTTGATTCGCATCTGCCTCGGCGGGAGGAAGTTCCACCATGCCTTTTATTCATTTGTGCTCACGAATGTACATCGTGACCTTTGCATTTGTCCCATCTTCAGCCGCTTACCGAAAATAAGTCTGAACAAACAAAGGGTAACATCAGTACAACCACTCGCACGGGGGAACGACTATTAAGTCGGGACTCGGGAGTTTACGAAGGATGTGGCCCAGCGTCAGGAAACAGTTTTCCCGACAGATCGTTAGGGCCGACATCGTGAAGAAGATGATAGAGTGT